>Ga0118677_10006192_pt1 | contig 15556 bp, 12 predicted proteins | sample AliMusrvi5mmetaG_FD_86154 | JGI IMG/M metagenome (GOLD analysis project Ga0118677, IMG submission 86154)
GAGCCAGCGCAGGCGTTCCACCAGTGGGAAAACATCCGCGCGTTCCATGGATTCCACCGCGGCCACGAACTCCCGGCCGCCCATGCCTTCGAGCTTGGATGCATCCCAACCGCGGCCATAGGCGACCTGCCAACCGGTGGGTGATTTGTATGCCACGCAGGCATGCGCGGGCTGACCGACACCGATCGCCGGGATGCCGAACGCCTGACAGATGAACACGGACCACGACGAACGCGGCCCGCATTTGCCGCCGCCATCGAGCACGGTCTTGTAATGTATATTAGCTACCGGCGAGTTCCTGCGCCATACGCACGACGTGGTTTCCACCACTTTCTCGCCGATCCGGTAGTCCGGCCGCCAGGTGTTCACCATTTCCCGGCCCCAGGTGAGGTCCGCTTCCGACGCGCCCGAACACACGACGAACTGCATTTCCCATGCCGTCAGGTTGTCGAAACTCGGAAACAATTCCTTGTTCGCGCAGGCATTCTTGAAATACATATATCTCACCAGCGGAGGACTCGGAACTTTTTGCTGGCCTGATCCGGGGGAACCGGTGCCGGGAGGACGCAACGAACTGGCGATCGCAAGGCGCAACGGAATGCCGGTCCGCGACCCGGGATCCGCCGCGAAAATCGTCTGCCAGCGCCGCAGGATGTCCGTCGCAATCCGATAGCTGTTGTCTTCCCGTGCGGCAATCGACAACGGGGTGGCCGCTAACAGGAATTGGTTCAGGGCATCGGCGTCCTTCAGCAACCATTCCAGGAACCGCTTGTTGGCGGGAGCGGCCTTGGCAAAGGTGGCCAGTGGGTCCGGACCGGTCTTGGCGATGAACTGGTGTTGGGCCAGGACCAGACCAGCGAGCGGGTCCTGGAGGATTTTGTCGGTTGCGGGTTTTGTGACCTTTGCCGGGTCGCTTGGCAGTTTCGCCGCAAGCCAACCGGAGAGGTTGTCGGCATATCTTGCGAACGTGCCGCTGGTGATGACCTCATCGAGATCCCTGGCACTGGGTTCCCAGGCATGGCCCCGTGCGGGAAGCACCCACAGGATGGCGCACAGTACGGCGGATTGGATTGTGAAAACGCGGGTGGTGGTCATGGCGTTGCGTGATTGCATGTCTATCAGGCGGTGGTGCGGGGCTTGTCGGCAAGAAATGGCAGGAGTTTGCGAAACTGTGGCTCATCCGTGGTGGTCAGCATGGCTTCAAGCGTGGCCGGGATTCGCAACACCCGCGTCAACCGGGACACCGCGTCCAAATACACGCTGATGCCATCAACCGGAACCCCATAAAGAAAAACCAGGCGGATCGGAATTCGCTCCGGGCCGAACGGCACCGGTTCCCGGCACCTGCCGACCGCCACCACCAATTCGGTGACCGCCACGGTGCGGGCATGCGGCAAGGCGACGCCTTTGCCTAACAACGGTGGCTGCAGCTTCTGGCGCTCCAGCACCGCCCGCTGAAGTTCCCGCGCATCCCGAACCTCGCTCCGGTCCGCCAGCAACTGGATCAATTGTGCGATCACCCCCAGCTCGGTGGAACCCTCCAGCCCGAGCAGGACCGGCGCGCTTTCTGAAATGACCGCCTCACGCATGACCTCAGTCAACCAAGTGCCGGACCACATGGCGAGGGAAAAAATCCGGAAAATCCCCGCTTGACATAATTTTCAGGTTTGCCAAATTCCAAATCATGAATGCCGTCCGCAAGACTTCCCGCCGCAAGAAGCCCGCTGATTTCCGCGGGTCGGCGGATGTGCTCAAGGCATTGGGCAATGCCAACCGCCTGCTGATCGTGGACGCGCTGGGCGAGGGTGAACGCTGCGTGGCCGATTTGACGGAGCTGGTAGGGTTGGACATCTCGACGGTTTCCAACCATTTGGCGGTGTTGCGCGGGGTTGGGCTGGTGACGGACGAGCGGCGGGGGACGCAGGTGTTTTACGCGCTGAAAAGCACCTGCATTCTGAAGCTGTTCCGGTGCCTTGAGGAGTTCCGGACGGGTGGTGGGCATTAGCCCCGCAAACAAGATTCCATATATATCATGAACCAAGCACTGCAAGAACCACAACCACTTCGTTTCGTCATCATTGGCGGGGTCGCCGCCGGGGCCAGCGCCGCCGCCCGCGCCCGCCGGCTTAACGAATCGGCGCACATCACTCTCATCGAACGCGGCCCGGACGTTTCCTTCGCCAACTGCGGCCTGCCCTATCACATTGGTGGCGAAATCGCCGAGCGCGACCGGCTAACCATCCAGACGCCCGCTTCGCTCAAAGCCATGCTCAATCTGGAAGTCCATCCTCGCACCGAGGCGCTGGCCATTGACCGCGTCAACAAGCGGGTCAGGATTCGCCCGGTGGATGGCGGCGAGGAGCGCGAGATATGTTATGACAAGTTGTTATTGGCTCCCGGTGCCGCCGCGTTGCGGCCGCCGTTGCCGGGCATCGATGATGCGCGCATCCTCACGCTGCGCAATTTGCAGGACATGGACCGCATCAAGGCCGCTGTCGCCGGTGCCCGCCGCGTGACAGTGATCGGCGCGGGTTTCATCGGCTTGGAAATGGCCGAACAACTCGTGCGCCTCGGCAAGACCACGCGAATTATCGAGCTTCAGCAGCAGGTCCTGCCGCAACTCGATGCCGAGATGAGCGCGCCGATTGCCACGGCCCTGGCGGACAACGGCGTGGACCTGATCCTTGGCGATGGCATCAAGGCCTTCCATCCCGGCCCGGAATCCATGGACGTCGAACTTTCCAGCGGACGCCGGATCGATACTGAGGTGGTCGTCCTGTCTATCGGCGTGAGACCCGAAAACATGCTGGCGAAGGAGGCCGGGTTGGAACTCGGGTCACGTGGACACATCACGGTGAACGAGTTCATGCAAACATCGGATCCCGATATTTATGCCGCCGGCGATGCGGTGGAAACCCGTGATGCCGTGACCGGACGCATGATTGCCGTGCCACTCGGCGGACCGGCCAACCGGCAGGGCCGTGTTGTTGCCGATCATATCTTCGGCCGTGGCGTGGCCCGCCCTTATCCTGGTTCGTTAGGAACGGCGATTGTCCGGGTCTTTGATGCCGTGGCCGGCATGACCGGTTGGTCGGAGAAACGCCTGATCGCGGAAGGCGTTGCCGCGGACTCCACCATCATCACCGATTTCCACCATGCCGGCTATTTCCCCGGCGCGCGCCAACTCTCCATAAAAATCATCTGGGACCGGGCCGACGGACGGTTGTTAGGCGCGCAGGTTGTGGGCACCGAGGGCGTGGACAAGCGTCTTGATGTTCTGGCCACCGCGCTCCGCGCCCGCATGACCGTCGAGGATTTGATCGATCTGGAACTCGCCTACGCGCCGCCCTTTGGCAGCGCCAAGGATGCCGTCAACATCGCCGGCATGGCCGCAGCCAACATCCGCGCCGGACTCGTCCAACCAATCCGTGAGATGCCCGGCGATCCGGCCGTCCGCATCGTGGACGTGCGTCCCGCCGCCATGGCTCAACTCGATCCGCTGCCCGGTGCGCTTGCCATCCCGCTGGCTGAATTGCGTGGCCGCCTAACGGAACTCGCGGTGGCGACTCCCGTGGTCACCGTTTGCGCGCTCGGCAAGACGAGCTATTTCGCCGCGCGGATCCTCTGCCAGCACGGCTTCAGCGCGCGCAGCCTCACCGGCGGCCTGCGTGCCAGACGCGATTTGTTGACAGACAATGCAATATCTAACACAAATAGCAAATTTGGTGTCCCGCACCTGCCACCCATGAAAACCGCAATACCAACCGCTCCCGTGACATTGGCCGAACCCTCGATCCGGCTTGATGCCACCGGCATTGCCTGTCCCGGACCGATCATGAAAGTGAAGGAAGCGTGCGACAAGTTGGCAGCGGGTCACATTCTGGAGGTCACTGCGAGTGACGCCGGATTTGCCAGGGACTTTCCGGCGTTTTGCACGGCGACCGGGCGTGAATTCCTCGGTGTTGAAACGCAGGGTGGCATCTATCGGGGACGCCTGCGCCAACCGGTTGGCATCACGTCGGCAGTGCCCGCCGCCGCTGCAAGCGTCGGCAGTGGCGCGACCATCGTGGTTTTCTCACAGGAGATGGATCGTGCCATGGCCGCGCTCGTCATTGCCAACGGCGCGCTTGCCATGGGTGGTTCGGCCACTTTGTTTTTCACGTTCTGGGGCTTGAATGTCCTGCGCAAATCCCAGCCAGGCACCGTCGCCGGGAAATCCTTCATGGACAAAATGTTCGGCTGGATGATGCCGCGCGGCGTCGATCGCCTGCCACTCTCCAACATGCACATGGCCGGCATGGGAACCCGCATGATGAAATGGCGCATGGCCTCGAAAAACCTGCCCGATCTGCCCGGCTTGCTTGCCGATGCCCGCCGCCACGGTGCCCGCCTCGTGGCCTGCTCGATGTCGATGGATGCCATGGGCCTGCGCCAGGAGGAACTCATCGACGGTGTCGAAATCGGCGGCGTCGCCGATTTCCTCAACGCGGCCGGCCAGACCAGGGCCAACCTGTTCATCTGACCGATAGGACCGCGAGTCTCCCGACTCGCCTGCGGATGAACCGCCACCGAACCCGAGCAATGTGCCGCCGGTTGCAAGCTGGCTTCCGCCCACCCTGACGGGTCATCCGTTGACCCATGAGCCGTGGGAAAAAAATTCGCCAGGTGCCCGGCCGCATGAAAGATCCCGGCCCGTCAACCCGTTTGACAAACCCACTTATTGCCAGAACCCGACATTCGCATGATTTTCCCATCGTTTCCCGCCACGGTCAGGTGCCCGCACATTGCCGCAGTTCCGGCCCTCGCCGTCCTCGGGTTGGCGTTGTTCGGCGGCATCCCGGCCCACGCCGCCAAACCACCGGCACCGATCATCGACCTGACCAAAGACACGCCGCCGAAAACGGCTAACAGTTACAACCTCGGTCCCACCGGTGCGCTCGGCTGGATGCAAGTCGAAGCCGGCATGACCGAAACAAGCCGCCAGATCCTCGTTACCGAGGTGGAAAAAGGCTCGCCCGCCGATGGCAAACTGGCAAGCGGCGACGTGATTCTCGGTGTGCTCGGCAAACCCTTTGCCGATGACGCGCGCAAATGTTTCGGCCGGGCGATCGGCCAGGCCGAAACCGAGGCGGCCCGCGGTATCCTGCCGCTCACTGTGTGGCGCAAGGGCACCACCCAAACTGTCGAGTTGAAACTCCAGGTGATGGGTGCCTACAGCGATACTTCGCCCTACGATTGCCCCAAAACCAAAAAGATCCTCGATCAGGGCCTCGCCGCCATGCTCAGGAATTTCACCAAGGAAAACAGTCTCCACATCAATGAACTCGCGCTGTTAGCCACGGGCCGCCCCGAATACCTCGACATGGTGCGGAAGAGTGCCAAAGAGGTTGCCGACAAAACTCCCGAGGTTGAAAAACTGTGGCAGGATTCCAGCAAAGGCGGCATGGCCACCTGGCATCATGGATATAACAATCTGTTCCTTTGCGAGTATTACCTCGCCACCGGCGATAAGTCCGTCCTGCCGGCCATCCGATCCTATACCACCACCATCGCCCGCGGCCAGGGCGTCTTCGGCACCTGGGGTCACGGGTATGTGCCGCCCGGCCCCAACGGCCAACTCCACGGCCCCGTCCCGCCCTACGGCCCCGTCAATGCCACCGGCCTGCCATGTTTCATCTCGCTGGTGCTCGCTGAAAAATGCGGCATCGACACCCCGGAACTCAAACCCGCCATCGCCCGGTCTAACAAATTCTTCGGTTACTATGCCGGCAAGGGATATGTGCCTTATGGCGAGCATCCTCCCGGCATCGGGCATGATGACAACGGCAAGACCTCGATGACCGCGATGGCCTTCGCGTTACAGGACAAACGGCCTGAGACGCGGTTCTTCACCAAAATGGTCACCGCCTCGTACGAGTCCCGCGAATGGGGGCATACCGGCAATGGTTTCAGCTATCTCTGGGGGCCCATTGCCGCCAACTGCGGCGGCCCGCAGGCCATGGCCGCCTTCATGAAGGAACTCCGCTGGTACTACGACCTCGCGCGGCGCTGGGACGGCGCGTTTGTCAACGTCGCCACCGGTGGCGGCACGGCCAGCAGTTATCATGGCACTCTCGGGGCCACCGGATGTTATATGTTGGCTTATGCCGCGCCCTTGAAAAAAATCGCGCTCACCGGCCGTTACGTCCACCAGGAGTCCTGGCTGAGCGCCCCGGAGGTGGCTGAGGCGATCTCCGCCGAACGCTGGCTCGGCGAGAACGCCCATGCCAAGCGCACCACCGCGAAACTGCTCGAAGGGCTGTCTTCATGGTCGCCGCTGGACCGGGCGTGGTCGGCCCGCGAGTTGGGCTTGCGCAAGGACAATGTCCTCCCACAGTTGATAGAACTCACCCAGAGCGGAAACCCCAACGCGCGGTTGGGCGCGGTGGCCGCCATCGGCCAGTTGAAAGGACGCGCCGTGCCCGCGCTCGACACCCTTGCCAAGTTGCTCAACGATGATGACCGGTGGTTGCGGGTCCAGACCGCCGAGGCGTTGCGCAACATCGGGGCCGATGCCAAACCCATCCTGCCCCAGATGCTCAGGGCGGTCGCCGTGAAAGACGAAACCGATCAGATGCAATTCGCCGCTGGCGCGCTTTCGTTCGCCTTGTTCTATCCGGGCGGCACGCAAGGTGCCAGCGGCATCCTCGCCAAATCATTGAATGGCGTACCCAAGGATCTGCTCTATCCGGCGATCCGCTCCGTGACCACCAACCCGGACTCGGCGGCCCGTGGCTGCGCGCGCTCGATCTATCAATTGCTCTCGCTCGACGATGTCAAGGTGCTGGCACCCGAGATGGTGGCAAGTATCAGGGACATGGCACCGGCCAACACCATGTTTTCCAAGGGTGTCCGCCTCGCCGGCATTGAGGCATTCGCCCGCCTGCACATCGAGGAAGGCATTCCCTTGGCGGTCATGCTCATGAGCCTCAAGGATTGGGGAAAAGCATATATCATCCAAATCTCCCTCGATGTCCTCAAACAGTATCGCGGCGCCGCCAAATCCGCCCTGCCGGAACTGAAAAAACTCGAGGCCGACCTCCGCAGGACACCCAAGGAACATGACAAACTCCTGGAAGTGATTTCCATCATCGAAAAAGACAGCACCCCGCCCAAACTCATCAGCCTGAAAGACCATCTGAATTCCACAGCCACCCACCCGTAACATCATGAGCAAACTTCCCGCACTCGTCACCGCCTCATTGTGCCTTGCGGCCACACTCGCTTCCGCCAAACCCGTCAAGGTCTTCATCATGGCCGGCCAGTCGAACATGGACGGCCAGGCCGACAAACGGACCATCGATTACCTTGGCGAGGACAAGGATCCGGCAAGGGCCGCCCTGCTCAAGATATTCAAACCGGACGGCAAGAACTTCATGACCCGCAGCGATGTCTGGGTGACCAGTGACGATGTCTCGGGCGACCTTTGCCCCGGCTATGGCGGACGCAAGAACTATTCAAAACTGGGCAACTGCATCGGGCCGGAATACAGCTTCGGTTACTATATGGGCGAAGCATTCGACAACCAGGTGCTGCTCATCAAATACGCGCCCGGCGGCCAGAGCCTGCATGTCAATTTCCGCCCGCCGAGTGCCGGTCTGCCCGATCCCATGCCGATGAAAAACGGCCCTGACAAGACCAAGGTCCCGATGACGGCCGAGGATTTCGGCGGCCAATATCGCGGCATGACCGGCTATGTCCATGACGTCCTCAACAACCTGAAGAAACGATTCCCCAATTATAACGAACAGGACGGCTATGAAATCGTGGGCTTCGTCTGGTTCCAGGGCTTCAATGACATGATCGAGGGCGGCCAACCGGTCGCGCAATACGGCAAGAACCTGATCTGCCTGATCAATGACATGCGCAAGGAGTTCAAGGCGCCGGACATGAAGGTGGTCGTCGGCGTCATGGGTGTCAACGGCATGAAAAACGAAGTCGGCAAACAGGGTGATATCCGCAACCAGATGCGCTCCATGAACAAGGTGCCGGAGTTCAAAGGCAATGTGAAGGCCGTCGAAAGCGCCCCGCTGCTGTCGGAGGAGGTCATCGCCCTCAAGACCGCCGGTTGGCTCAACAAGGATCGCGACCTCAAGAAGAACCCGATCACCCCGGAGGAACAGGCGATGCTCCAGCGCGCCACCTCCAATCTCGGCTTCCATTATTACGGCGAAGGCAGGTTCTTCATCCTGTTAGGGAAAAGCATGGCCGAAGCAATGCAGGAGATGCTGGGAACAAAGAAATAACCATCTAACTGATTATCCCTTCTCACCTCCGATTTATGAAGACCATCCGCAAACCCGCACTCAAGTCGTTCATCGCCGCCGCTTTGCTCGGACCGCTGGCCCCCGCGCTCCACGCCTGGCAGCCGAATGCCGCCGACCTGGACACGGCCGTCAAAACCGGCGATTTCAAAGGCTATCTGATCAATGCCACCACTTGGCTCAACCAGAAGGCACCGGCCACGCCCGATGCGGCGGCCATGGCGAAACTGCTGCAGGACCCGCTGGTGCTGATGGTTCTCGACCAGCGCCAGATCATCGCCAAAACCGGCGCCGACCCACTGGCGGCATTCGCCAAGGCGGATCCCGCCAACCAGGCGTTTCTGTCCTATCTGCTGAAAAACACCGCAGCCATGGAACTCTATCTCGAAGGGGCCGTGCCCATCGGCCTGGCCGCCCGCGAGGAAAACAAATACACATTGCCCGTCGCCGCGCTGGACATCTGGCGGAAAATTCTCGCCGCCGACCCGGATGCCAAGGACGGGATCTATCAGAAGTTGGCGATTGCCACCGCGATCGCCCCGCCCGGATCGGTCAACATCGGCGCGGGCGGCGCCAAAACTCCCGCCGAACCGGTGACGCGCTACAAATATTACAAGACGGCACATAAGAACAAGGAACTGTTTCCCAGTTTCGATCATCTGACGGTGTGGGAATATACCAAGATCGTGTATTCGGGCGCGTCCGATAGCGACCTGACATGGGCGCGGGAAATGGTCAACACGTTCCAGCCGAATCTGCGGGTTGATGAGATGGTGGTCAACTCGACCAGCTTCGTGTGGCGCCGCAATTCGCCGATCCCGTTTGACGGCACGTTCAAGAACGTGCTGGCGGGCGGCGGCAAATGCGGCCCGCGTTCGTCGTGGTCGGTGATGGTCTGCCATGCGTTCGGCATCCCGGCCATCGGTGTCGGCCAACCAGCCCACGCTTGTGTTGCCTACAAAGCGGCCAACCCGATGACCGAACCGCAGCCCGGCAGCGCCTGGAAAGTCGGCTTCGGCCGCGGTTGGGAGTTCTCAAAGCTTGAGGGTCTGAAAGGTCCGGACTTCCTGGCGGGTGTCCAGGAACGCTCGCGCGCCGCGGATTTCTCCAAGGTCGAACACCTGCGCTGGTTCGCAGCCACCCTAACATCACCAGTGCCTGCAGCGGCGATCATGGAAATCGCCCACCGGATCCAGAAGTCCGCACCTGCTGGCAAGACCGATCTGACAGCATCGCTCAAACCGGACGAGGCTGAAGCCGATCCCGGCATGAAAGCAGCGGCGAAACCGCCGGTGGTGAAGAAGACCGAAACATCCAACACCACGGCTGCGGAACCGATCAAGGCGGTGACCGGCGTGATGCATGTGGAGGCGGCGTCCTTTGCCAGGACCGGCGGTGAGATTTCGTGGGGCGGGCAATTCCCGAATGTGTTGGTGCATGATTGTTTCACCGGGGGCAAGCAGGTATATTTCCAGCAACAAATGAAGAGCCAATGGGCTGATTACGCGCTCGATGTGCCGGCGGCTGGAACCTATCAGATCAGCATGAAGGCTGCGGTGATCAACGAGGACCAGGTGCTCGAGATCTGTTCCGGCGCCAACGTGATCGCCACAGTGCCGATCCCCCTGAGTTATGGCTTGTGGGAAACAACCCAACCGGTGGAACTGAAACTGCAAAAGGGTGTGCAGACCCTCCGCGTTCAAACCCCGACCGCCGAACTCAAGCGCGGCATCGCACTTCGCTCGTTTGATATCAAACAGAAATAGCATATCGCCCGCTTTCCCGATGAAATCCATCCATTTCCATTCCATTCTGGCATTGTCCGCCCTCACCATGCTGGCACCGCTGCGCGCGCCCGCCGCAGCTCCGGCTCCAACTCCTGCCAAGCGGCCTAACATCATCCTCTGCATGACTGATGACCAGGGCTGGGGTGATGTCAGTTACAACGGACTCAAGACGATCAAAACGCCGAACCTGGATGCCATGGCCGCAGCCGGCCTGCGGTTTGATAGATTCTACGCCCAACACCCGAGTTGTTCGCCAACGCGGGCCAGCGTCATGACCGGCCGCCATCCGTATCGCATGGGCACCTATTGGCCCGGCATGCCTCTGCGCCTGCAGGAGATGACCATCGCCCAAGCCGTCAAACAAGCGGGTTATACCACCGCCCATTTCGGGAAGTGGCACTTGAGTGGCGGCAAACCCGGCATGGGTCGGGCGTTGAAAGCGTCCGATCCGCTCCATCCCGGCCACTTCGGATTCGACGAGTGGTTCACGGTCTCCAACTGGTTCGACTTGGATTGGACCTTCAGCCGCATGGGTGAACCGGTGAAAGTCAAGGGCGATGGATCGGACGCCATCGTCGCCGAGGCCCTCAAGTTCATTGAGAAGAATGCCAAGGCGGAGAAACCGTTTTTCGCGTGCGTTTGGTACGGCAGTCCGCATGTGCCGCTCAAACCGACGCCCGATGACCTCAAGGCCGCCGACGGCAAAGCCTATTATGGCGAAATCCTCGGTGTGGACCGCAGCATGGGTGCCCTGCGCAAGGGCCTGCGCGACCTCGGCATCGCCGACAACACCCTGGTCTGGTTCTGCAGCGACAACGGTGCCTGGATGGATGAAAAAGCCGCTCCGGATGAGTACGGTTGGAACGGCGGCCTGCGCGGACACAAGGGCGAACTTTGGGAAGGCGGCATCCGCGTGCCAGGAATCATCGAATGGCCGGCGGGCATCAAAAAACCATCGAAAACCAGTGTCATGGCTTGCACCAGTGATATCTATCCGACATTGGTGGAACTGCTGGGAATCAAGGTGCCCAACCAGATCCAACCGCTCGATGGTGTGAGCATCATGCCCCTCATCCGCGGTGAAATGACCGAACGTCCGAAACCGCTCGGGTTCATGCACTATGGCGAACACAACATGGCCGACGGTGCCATGGCTTGGATCGACAACCGCTACAAAATCTACAAACAAATGCCCGATAAAATCCAGTTGTTCGATTTGTTAGCCGACCCGTGGGAAAATACCGACATCGCCGCCGACCACCCGGATATCGTCAAAAGGATGAATGGCGAGCTGGAAACCTGGGCGGAATCGGTCGTGCGCAGCGGCACGGGCGCCGACTATCCGGGCGGGCTGCAACCGGCACCCAAAATGGAGGACTGATGAGGCCACGCCTCAGCCCTCAGAGTCCAGATGCCGGAAACCAGTTTGAAAACATGAACTCGGTGCTGCTGACCCTGGCACGAGTGGCGATGGCGGCGGGTATGCTCGCGGCGATTGTCGGTTGTTGCGGCGCTCAGGACACCGCTGGTGTCGCGGTTGTTCCCAAAGCGGGCGAGGCGCGGGTGGTGGAGTTGGGCGGCGGGGTCTCGCTGGATTTGGTTTGGATTTCGCCGGGGGTGTTCCAGATGGGCAGTCCTTTCGGTGAGGAAGGACGCTTCATCGTGGAAGGACGCCGCCATCAGGTGACCATCACCCGCGGCTTCTGGATGGGGAAATACCTGGTCACCCAACAACAGTGGGAACGAGTCATGGGCAATAACCCGTCCCATGCCAAAGACCCCCGCCTGCCGGTCGATCAGGTCAATTGGAACGACTGCCAGAATTTCATCACAGCGCTCAACCGCATTCTCGCCAAGGCCGGTCTAACATCCGCGTTGCCGAGTGAGGCGCAATGGGAATACGCGTGCCGGGCGGGCACCGAAACCCGTTTCTGGCCGGGCGATCGGGTGGCAGATCTTGCCCGGGTCGCATGGTTCGCGGACAATAGTAACAACCAGCCGCATCAGGTTGGCCGGAAACCCGCCAACCCATGGGGACTTTGTGACATGCATGGCAATATCTGGCAGTGGTGCCAGGATTGGCTCGATAGCTATCGCCGCGATGCCGTCTCCGATCCGCGTGGCCCGGATGCCGGGCAGGAACGCGTGTTACGCGGCGGATCATGGAGCAGCGAGCCGGACATCTGCCGCGCCGCCTACCGATTCAGTTATCCGCCCGACTACCGGATCATGACCGCCGGGCTGCGCATCGTTGCGAGCGGGAAATGATGAGAACGCAACCCGGCGGACCGCGGGTTTGTTCAGGCATCCTGCCCTCTGCCATGGCCATGGCATCTGACATCGCGGAAATTCCCACCAACATCCGCAGGTCAGGGTTGCCGGATTGGCTGGCATGCGCTAGGATGGTCCTCAGATCTCATGACCATTTTCCGACTGACCTGTTTATTGTTGGCACTATTGCCGTGGTGCGCGCATGCAGCGGACGGGCGTTTGTTTGTCAATGACAAGAAAGCGCCGGAAAACCGCAAGGATCTTGAAGCCATCCAGGCCGCATTGGTGAAAGCGCTGCCGCAGGTCCGCGCCGCCACCGTGTGCATCGAAATCGGCGAGGGGTCCGGCAGCGGCGTGATCGTCTCGGCCGATGGCTTGATCCTCACCGCCGCCCACGTCAGCGGCGGAGTCAAAAAAGCGGTCACCGTGATCCTCGAGGATGGCACGCGCCTCAAGGCCGAAACCCTCGGCTTGGTTTCCGATACCGATGCGGCGATGATGCGCATCACCGAAAAGGGGACCTATCCGTTTGTGGAAATCGACCGCACGAACTCCACCCGCCTGGGCGATTGGGTGTTCGCGCTCGGACACGCCGGCGGTTTCGACAAGGCCCGCGGATCGGTCGTGCGCCTCGGCCGCCTGGTGCGCATCGCCAACTCGACCTATCAATCGGATTGCATTCTGATAGGTGGCGATTCCGGCGGTCCGTTGTTCGATCTATCAGGAAAACTGGTGGGTATCCACTCGCGGGTCGGCCAACAGGTACAGTCGAACATGCATGTGCCAATGAGCGAGTTCGTCAAGAACTGGGATAACCTCGTCAAGGGCGAGTTTGTCGGCGAGGGGCCGTTCGCGCAAAAGGCGGCCAAAGGCACCGGCTTTCTCGGGTTGGCCACCGAGTCCCGCCCCGAAGGCGGGCTGCGCGTGACCAAGATCGGCAAGGACAGTCCCGCGTTGCAGGCTGGCGTGCAGGAAGGCGATGTGCTGCTCAAATTGAATGGCACCGCGCTGGCCAAACGCGCGCAACTCCAGGATCTGCTCAAGGAAATGGCGGCGGGTGACGAGATCACTCTGGATCTGGAACGCAATGGCAAACCCCAAACCCTGACCTTCAACCTCAGTGAACGCTAATTGGATCCATCTGCTCGCCGGCTGCGCGCTGGTGACTTCGCTATCGGCCCAGCAGAGCCTGGAATCCGATTATCGCACGACCGGTGCCGCCGTGACCGCCGTATTCGAATCCCAGCGCGCGGTGCTGCAAACATCGAGCGCCCTGATGCTCGACGGCCGCAAGGAGGCTGGCTACGGAGTTATCATTTCACCACAGGGACACATCCTCACCAAGGCCAGCGAGTTCCTCGAATGGAAGAAACCTTCCGTCACCGTGGACCGCACCAATTATCCATCAGTTAGATTATTGGCCGTCGATTCCGAATGGGATGTCGCCTTGGTGAAAATCGAGGCCGAAGGGTTGGTTCCCGTGGCCTATGCGCCTGACAGCTCCGTGCCACAGGGCACCTGGGTGGCGGCCAACGGCGCGAGCACCCGCACCAACCGCCGTCTGCTTGCGGGCATCGTGAGCGCCAAGACCCGTGAGATCCTGGCCTCCGGTGGTGCGGTGCTCGGCGTGGTGCTCAACGCGAAAACCAAGACCCTCGAGATCGATCAGGTGAACGAAAAGAGCGGTGCCAAGGATGCCGGACTGCGCAAGGGCGATCTGATTCTGACCATTGCCGGCAAAGCCGTCGCCAAGATCGAGGATGTCGTCGAAGCCCTCAAGGATCACAAGGCCGGCAGTTTCGTGAAACTCACTTTCCGCCGCGGCACCGAGGAACTCAGCGCCGATGTCCGCCTCACCGCCCGCAGCGAATTGTTCACCGATCAGATGAACCGCAACGACCAGATGAGCGGCGATTTCTCGAAACGCCGCAGCGGTTTTCCCCGCGCGCTCCAGCATGACATCCTGAGCAATAGCAAAACCGTTGGCGGTCCCTTGTTGGACCTCGACGGCCGTTGCCTTGGCATGAACATCGCCCGCGCCAACCGCGCCGAAAGCTTCGCCATCCCCGTCGAGGACCTCAAAGCGTTGGCCGAAAAGTTGATGAAACAGGCGGCGAAGTAGGCGTGTTCATAAGGGGGTGGGACGTCTCGTCCCATCATGTGCCATGACGATCGTGTCCAGTCAGATGAATGGACGGGACGTCCATTCCCCTTAGCCCTCACCGCGCGGCATCCAGCATCGCCCGCAGGTTGGCGGGCGGAGTGGCGGGCGGGATCGCACAGCCGGCGTTGAGGATGAAGCGCGGGTTGCCGGCGAAAATGTCTAACAATTCCCGGGTTTTGGCAGCCACGAGTTCGGGCGAGCCGAGGGCGAGCACGCCGGACGGGTCGATATTGCCGCAGATATGGGGCAGATAGGTTTTGCCCAGGGCATGGCCATCAGTTAACCTGGGTGTGGCTGCTGTTGTGAGATGCAATGAAGGGATCCGCCCTCCTCGACGAGTTCGAGGCAATCAATGCCGGTGACTTTCCGCTCTGGAAATAACTCGGCGATCAGACCGAGGGCATGGTTGTCGTTCTTTGGTTGGCGGAATGTCGGCACGAGCACGCCGCCATTGACGATGAGGAAATTCACATAGGATGCGGGGAGCAGCGGCAGGCGCCAACCGGGGACCTCGCAAGCTTGCGGCAGGGCAAGCTCGATCACGGTGAATGGTTTGCGATTCGGATCACGGCAATCGCGGAGGCGCTTGAGGTTGTCTTCCAACACCGGATTGTTAGGTGATGAACGATCACGTTCAATGCAGGCGACGATTGTCTGTGGGTCGGTAAAACGCGCGAGGTCGTCGATGTGGCCGTCGGTGTCGTCCCCCGCAATGCCTTGTCGCAGCCAGGTGATTGCGGAAACCCCGAGGCCGTTTCTCAAGCGTTGTTCGATTTGTTGACGGGCGAGTTGCGGATTTCTGTTAGGATTGAGCAGGACCGCTTCGGTGGTGAGCAATTGGCCGGTGCCGTTGACTTCGATCGCGCCGCCTTCGAGGGTCATGCCGCCCTTGAAGATCCGCATGCCGAGCGATGCGGCGATGCGGCGAGGAATCGAATCGTCCAAATCCCATGGCGGGAACTTCCCGCCCCAGGCGTTGAAGTCCCAATCGGTGACGGCCACCTCGCCCGTTGTGGCATGTTTCACGAAGA
>Ga0118677_10009182_pt1 | contig 15555 bp, 8 predicted proteins | sample AliMusrvi5mmetaG_FD_86154 | JGI IMG/M metagenome (GOLD analysis project Ga0118677, IMG submission 86154)
AAATGCCAATGGCCAGCAGAAGTTGCACTACATTTTCGACTCGGACGCCGCCGCCCGCCCGCAAACCCGCATCAATAAAGGATCCTTACTTTTTGTGACCCTCCAAACTGTAGAAGACGGGCGTGAGAGAACGGCACGCCCCGTGCTGTTCGAGATGGCGCCCGGCGTCATGCCGCTTCGCGCGCCCATGGGCGACCTGTGGATCCCCGACACCGAACCGATGGCGGGACCGCGGAACTTCATGCTCGCCCAGCGTTATGCGGGCTATGATTACGCGATTACACCGTCGTGGCCGTATGATCTGCTCCAGTTCAAACACGGTGGCCGCGGCAATGCCGGGCATCATACGCGCTCGCAAAACGAGGGGGCGATGATCAAAGATGAATCGTCCTTTGCTTCTTACGAGTGGCCCGCGCTCCGCCCGGAGGAATACGAGCGGATGGCGGAACTCCGGCCCTTTGTTCCCGAAGGGATGAAGCTCATCATGCGCAGCCCGGGAGGAATCCAGGAGCAAACGGTCGATCTGCTTGGGTTCGAAAACCTGTGTCTGATGCTGTTCGACGAGCCCGCCTTGGTCGAAGCCGTCGTCGCGGCGGTCGGCGAGCGGATGGTGCGCCATTTCGATCTCGCGCTGGAACACGACTTTATCGGGGCCGGCCTTCTTTCGGATGATTGGGGGTTCAAGACTGGAACAATGCTGCCTCCGGACAAGCTGCGCGAGCTGATCATGCCGTGGCACCGCAAGGTGGTGGAAACGATCCACTCCAAAGGCAAGGCGGCGATCTTGCATTCGTGCGGCCAGCTCTCGGCGGTAATGGACGACATCATCGACGATCTGCGTTACGACGCCAAACACTCGTTCGAAGACACGATCACGCCAATCGAAGATGCCTATGCGCGGTGGGGCGGTCGGATCGCACTGCTCGGTGGCATCGATATGGACTTCCTCGCCCGCGCGACCCCGGATCGCATCCATGCCCGTTGCCGCGAGATCCTGGCGCGCACAGCGGGCCAAGGCGGGTACGCGCTGGGCAGCGGCAATTCCATCGCGGACTACATCCCCGCCGAGAACTACTTTGCCATGCTCACCGCGGCGCTCGTCTAACCGACCGCTTGACTAGCCAGGCGCGCGGGACAAAATCACAAACCCAAAAAGATACAGATGAACAAGACAATCACATGGACACCTTGGATCGTGCGCGCCTCCCTTTTGAGAACGTCGCAGATCGTGCTCGCCCTTGTCGGTCTAACCGGTGCGAGTGCCGCCGATCTGACCGTTTCCCCTTTGTTTTCCGATCACGGATTTTTGCAGCAGGAAACCGTGGCGCCCATCTGGGGGACAGCCGACCCCCATGCCAAAGTCACCGTTGAATTCCGATCTGTTTCTGCCGAGGCAACCGCTGACAACGACGGCAAGTGGATAGCCCGTCTGAAGACCCCCAAGGCGGAGCCGGGTCAAACTGGCACGGATTTGAAGATCAGTTCCGGGCCATCCACACTCGTCTTGCAGGACGTTGTTGTGGGCGAGATTTGGGCGGGATCGGGACAGTCGAACATTGACTCCAGCATGCGTGAGTATGCCGTGGGACGGGATGAGAGTTCCAGGGCCAACTACCCCAACATTCGCTTTTACAACTGCGGGATCAATGGTGATTTCAGCAAGTGCAAGTGGAGTTGTTGCACGCCGACTTCCGCCAGTGTGGCTTCCGCCACGGGTTATTTTTTCAGCCGGGACCTTCATCAGGCGCTCCAGGTGCCGGTTGGATTTTTGAACATGGCCGTGAGCGGCTCGCCCATGGGCCCCTTTTTGAAACCGGATTGGCTAAAGGCTGATCCGCGAACGGCATCCAACTTCGAGAAGCTATTAAAAGAAGCGATTCCGGTTTTTATCGAGGATCGTAAAACCCGGATGGCCAAGTGGAACAGCGATGTGGAAGAGGCCAGGACAAAGGGATTGCCACAGCCGCGCAGGCCGTTTGAGGGTGAGCCGGCAGACATCTCAGCGGATTATTTCTTTGGCGAAAGGTTTACGAAGCGCGTCCTCCCGGTCATTCCTTTTGCATTTCGCGGACTCCTTTGGGATCAGGGCGAAGCCGGTGTCGCCGCCAGCATGTGGCGCATGGAAAACGGTCGCAATGTCCTGTATAATGGCGGCTGGATCTATGATCAGGTGTTTGACATCATGATCACGAATTGGCGGAGGGAGTTCGGCGTTAATTTTCCGGTGGTCTATTGCGACATGCCAAAGGGCGGAGCCTGGGGACCCACGGCGGTTCTAGTCACGCAAAAAGCGAATGCCGCGCCAGGTGAAGCCGAGTTGGGCGCGCCCGTGGAATTGGTCGATCTCCCCGCAAAGGTTCCGGAGCCTGGCGCCCCCTTCGAGGGATTTGACAAGGAACCCAATCCCTATTCAAGAATGCTTGCGCTTCCCGACTGCCACATGGCGGTTGACCGCGATCTCGACGTGTATGTTCATCCGCCAGACAAGGACAAATACGGCCATCGGTTCTATCTGACGGCAATCAACAAAGTGTATGGTCAAAAGGTGGAGTGCTATGGCCCGATGATGAAATCGGCAAAACGTGAAGGCGACAAGGTGCGGGTCTCCTTCGACCACGTCGGAACCGGCCTTGTCGCTCTCGGAGACCGCCCGTTGCAGGGGTTCTCGGTCACCGGAAAAGACAAGGCCTCCGGAGCCGCCCGCAACGTCTGGGCGGCCTGCCAGATTGATCGCGATACGGTTCTCCTTTCCGCCCCTGAATTATCTTCCATCGAGCTGGTCAGCTACGCCAATGCGAGTCGTGGACGGGTGAAATGGGCGAATTTGTTCAACCAGGACGGGTTGCCCGCCTACCCAATGACATTGAAGGTGGAATAAACCCGAAAACGGCGATTGAGAAATTCTTTCATAAAGCCTCTCCAAGAAACGCCGTTTCCGGGATAGAACTGATCTGGCAAATCAGCCATAGAACAAACACAGAAATCTAACCCATGAACCTGTCAACAGCATTGAAAAAATGATCCTTGCCCATCAAACTACCCATTGCGGGGCGCTGCATTCCTCGCGGGGCACCCTGCCGGCAATAACGGCTGCGCCGCCGCACTCAGAAAAGTAATCAACCCCAATCAAAAAGAACAAATGAAAACAACAAGATTGGCACTGCCGAAGGCGGGGATTTTCGCCGCTCTTTCTTTGCTGGCATCCTTGACTTCGGCCGCGGAACCCTCCACGACGTTAACCGGTTTGGCCGCGACCTATTTTTTCGGCGAAACTCTGGGGGTGGAGGAAGGTTCGCAGCGGCCGCGGATTATTTATCAAACCACGGAAACCCCCGATTTTGCGGATTTATATGGCGCGCATAAAACGGTGAATCGGTTTCAGCAGTTGTTCTTTTCCGCCCTTTGGGTGGGCAGCATTCAAGCGCCCGCAACGGGAGAATACGTGTTTCGCACCATTGCCGACGATGGCGCGCGTTTGATCGTTGACGGCCAGTTGATTGTCGATCGCTGGCTGGTGCTGGGCGGACAGACGACCGACGCGCAGCCGATGAAGATGGAGAGCGGCAAACGCTATTTGATTCTTCTCGAATACCGGAAATACTTGGGCAAATCGGCCATGATTTTGCAGTGGCGCAAACCGGGGGCCAGCGATTTCGAGGCAGTGCCCGCCGAATGTCTTTCGCCCGAAATTCCTGCCGCGCCGCTGGCCGCGACGCGCGTGCGCTTTTTCCCGCGCGCCGGGTCTGCTGCCGCCATGAAAGGGGGCCGATTCACCGGCTCGAATTTCAGCGAGATGAATTCCTTCGTGCCGCTGGCGGTCATCGAAAATGTTCCGCCGGAGGGGCAGTGGACTGAATTGCCGCTGACCGGCACCGGGGTCTATCGCTACCTCAAATACGAGGCGCCGCCCGCCAGTCACGGTAATATCGCGGAACTGGAGTTCGATCATGGTGATCACAAGCTGACCGGCAAGGTGTTCGGCACCGCCGGCGCACGGAACAACGGGACGACAACCTTTGACAAGGCCATGGATGGCAGCACCAGCACGTATTTTGACTCCCTCGAAGCGGACAACCAGTATGTCGGCATTGATCTTGGAGCCGGGGCCCAAGTTTCGCCGCCCGTGTTTGAACCGGCACCCAATAATTTTCCGAAGGAGATCTTTGTCAAACTCTCGACTCCGACACCCCATGCCTTTATTCGCTATACCACCAACGGGCAGGAGCCAACGCTGACTTATGGAACCTTATACACCCAGCCATTTCCCGTATCCCAAAAAATGACTGTGACCGCCAAAGCGTTTAGTCCCGCGCTGGGAGACAGCGTCGTCGCCCTCGGAGCCTACGATATTTCCGCAGCGCCGCTCAAGAAAGGGCTGCGAGTTTTTTTCACCGGCAACAGCCTGACGGACGGTTTCCGCAAAACGCTGAAACCGTTTGCCCGCAGCGCCGGCATTGAGCACTTCGATGACATGGTGGGCGCGGCCGGTGCGCCGACGGACTGGCTCTGGAATACGGCGAACATGAATCAGCTTGCCACCAAGAAATTAACCGATGACGCGCCTTTGGATTTCCTCATCACCCAGCCGTTTGGCGGCCATGGGCGCTCGGTCGAGAATGAAACCGCCGCGACAGGCAATTTCTTTGAACTCGCCCGGCAAAACAGCCCAAATATCAAAATCTGCATTTATCAGCAATGGCCTTCGGCAGCCAAGTTCGACACGGATTGCTGGGGCAGCGGCAATATCAATCTCTGGGAGAATCCGACGGACTGGCAAGACTCGATTCCGAAATCCGGGGAGCAGCTCGGCAAAAACCGAAGGGGAGGCGCAGCGGACAAGCTGTTTTGGTTGCTGCTGCCGCCGCCGAAAAGCTGGGATGACGCCATTCTTAACCAAGTGCGATATTTCGATGTGCTCCGCGAAAATCTGGCGCGGAAATATCCGCAAACCGAAGTGCGCATTATTCCGGGCGGCCTGGCGCTGCTGCGGGTCAAGCAGTTGGTGGATGCCGGAAAGTTCCCGAGCCTCGATCCGAAGGAGACATTCTTTACCGCCTTTTTCTCCGACGGCCTCCATTTGAATCCGCGCGGCAATTACATCATCGCGCTGACTCATCTGGCGTGCCTGTATAACATGGATCCCACCGGAAAAGTCACAAGCGCCGGGACAGGTCTGACAGAAGAACAGGCCAGGGTGATTCAGCAAGCCGTCTGGAAGACCGTGCGTGAGCGGAAAGATTATATCTGCACAGAGAAAGCGAAATAAGGGCGGCTGGCTTGAAGTCGGATTTCCAGATCAAGATGAATCAAAAAACAATCACAAAAGAAAGAAATACGCATGAAAACAACAACAAAACTCCTGGTCACCCTCGGCATTGCCGGATTGGCCGGACTCTTCAACACAACCTGCCAGGCGGCCAATGCCGTCCAGACCAAGATCAACCCGAAAGACGGCGCGGAAATGGTTTTCGTGCCGGCCGGGCCGTTCAAGATGGGAATGGACCCGATGCCCATGGACCAGGAGCAGCGCGAGCAGATGAACACTCCGAAGCACGAGGTGACACTCGACGGCTATTGGATTTACAAGTATCCCGTCACCGTCAAGCAATACAAAAAATATCTCGAAGCGAACAAGGATCAGAAGCCGACTTGGCATTTCACCGGCAAGATGCCGCCGGAACCGCTCTGGGGATGGAAGGACGACCATCCCATGGTGAACATCACTTTTCCGGAGGCCATAGGCTATGCCATGTGGGCCGGCGCCAAGTTGCCCACCGAGGCGCAGTGGGAGAAGGCGGCGCGCGGCACGGACGAACGGCTCTACCCCTGGGGGAACACTTGGGATCCCAAACTGTGCGTGCATTCCGACAAGGTCTGGGGCGATCACAAATCGACCGACCCGGTCGGTTCGCATCCCGGTAATGTGAGTCCATACGGCGCCATGGACATGGCGGGCAACATCTGGGAATGGTGCAATGACTTTTGGAAGGCTGATTACTACAAGGAATCACCGGCGAATAATCCGCCCGGCCCGAAGCAAACCATCATGCAAGTCGCGCGCGGAGGCGCGTGGCCCCTCTGCGATCCGAAGTGTTTCCAAAGCGTCAACCGGGACTGGGGCCACACTCCGAGTTTAGCCATGATGGATATCGGGTTCCGTTGCGTCGTGAACGAAAAGTAAATCTGCCAACCAAATCAATAACGAAAGAAAACAACTTATGAAAATCATCACTTCAACACTCTTTGCGATCTTCCTGCTGGCTGCCGCCGGTTACGGCCAGGAAGCCGGTTCCAACCAGGTGATCGGCTTCGGCCAGCCCAAAAATGCACCGCCGGGGAAACAGTTCCTCTATGTTGTGGATTCGACTATAGGAGGTTTTTGGAGGATTGATCTCGCGGACGGGACCGTTTTTAGAATTTGTCAAAGCATCGGCGGGAACTCTTACTTCGACTGGGACAGCAAAGGCAATCTCTATGCTTGCGGAAATCGAACGTCGCCCGATGGCAAAAGGACGCCATTTATACAGGGTTTAGTCAATCCCACAGCCATCGCGATTGATTCCCATGACAATCTGTATTTTAACGAATACCAGAAACATGCCGGGACGTATAAGCTGCCGCTGGGCAAGGTCACGGAGGACATGCTTCCCATCACCGTGATCCATACCAAGGATGCGTCAGGAAAAGTGGACATCACGGTCCCGCCCGAATTCAAGCCCGCTGGACTGGTGACCCAAATGCAGATGAATGTCGCCGATGCCTATTCATTGACGTGCGATGCCTGGGATAATATCTATTTCACTCAAAACCCTGAAGGCCCGGTTTGGAAATATTCGCCGGAAGGAAAGGTGACAAAGTTTGGGTTGGGATCGAGTTGGGCACGCTACGCCTGTCCCGCAGCCAACGGCGAATTTTACCATCTTGGGGGCGATATCATCAAGGGCGCGGCCAACGGTCAGCGGATCGGGTGGTTTTCGCCGTCCACCGACCGGAACCATTCCATCGCCATTGATCTGGATGCCCAAGGCAACTTGTATGAAGCCCAACCAAGCCATGCTTTGGATAAACCCACACAATTAGATGAGCAAGGGACGCCCGTGGATCTCGAACACCGGGGGATCATCTACAAATACACCCCCGACGGACGGCGCTCGGTGCTCGGGTATGTCGGTTTCAAGCCGTGGGGCATCCGCGTCATGCCGAAAAACAAGTATCCGACAATCAAACCGGCGGAATAGAATTAAGAAAGCAACGCAACCAATCAAACTAAAACAAGCAATTAGGCCCGCGAATAACGCGAATGAACGCGAATCAGCAATGATTTATGAAGAAATACCAATTCACCCATCAGGTGCATGCGTATTATTCTTTAAGTTCTTCTATTCGCGGTCATTCGTGTGATTCGCGGGCCCCTTCTGAGGAATTTAGGATCACCGAAAGAACCCAACCATGAAAAACTCAATCCTGTTCGCAAGTTTAACCGCCGCGCTGGCCTTGGGCCTGGCTCACGCGCCCGCGCTGCGGGCGGATGAATCCGATTACGCGGCGACAATGTACGATGAGGACGAAGCCAAAGAGGAGCGCTCCTTCCTGCGAATGTATCTTGAACCTTCGCACATTCCCTCTCCGGAGTATCTGGAGAGTTACAAGGATGGAGGGTGGCCCTATAAGGGGAACGAGACCCCGGAGCAATTGAAGGCGATGAGCGCCAAGAACCAGGCCGTTTACGACAAGATCGTGGCGGCATTGCCGGAAAAACTATCCGTGCCGGTTGCCAAGAAGCGGAAGATTCTTGTTCTCACCTACCGGACAGGTCTGTGGTATCACACTGCCGGAGCCGCAGGAGGCCTCATTCTCCTGCGGGAGGCGGCGAAGAAATACGGCGCCTTTGAATTGACCGAGCGCTATAAACTCGAAGGCATTGACGCCAAGATGCTGTCGGAATTTGACGCCGTCGTGATGAATAACGGGCATCATTCATTCCGGCAAGGCAAATATGGATTTGAATGGCCGGGTCACCCGCGCGCCGGAGAATGGTGGGAACAGGCGCAAAAACGAACTGCGGGGGATCAAAAAGCGTACGATACATTCTACAATGAATTGCTGCCGGCTTATGTGAAGAACGGGGGCGGACTCTTCGGCCTCCATGGCGCCCTTTTGCGAAACACAGGCACGTTGGAGAAACCGAACGAGTATGGCGTCATGTTTGGCGGTCAGATTGACGGTTATGTCCATCCCTGGGTGAACGGGAAAATAGCGGGGGGCGGCACCTATCGCCCGGTACTGGTGAAGATTCTGGAACCCAACAATCCGATTACCTTCGCGTTCCGCGACGCGCCGAACGCCGCGCATAACTCCGAGTTGTTCTCCTATTTCCTTCCAACGGCGAGCATGGACAGCTCGCGGACCCTGGTCCGGTATGCTTATGAGGACAGGCCGGACGTGACCTATTACCCAAAGAGCGTGGAACGCTGCAAGGATTTCGCGTCGTCGATCATCTGGATCAAGAGTTACGGCAAAGGGCGTGTCTTCTACAATGCCCTGGGCCACGACGAGGAAATCTTCACTGATCCCTGCGTGGCGCGGGCAAATCTCGACGGCCTGCTGTATGTCACCGGCGACTTGAAAGTGCCCGACGCCCCCGCCACCGCCGCATCCGCAAACAAGTAACCAAGGTTGAACTTCGAAACAGCAATGACAAGAAAGACTAACTCATGAAACGGGAAGCAATGACTCATGCGGAACGGTTCCGCGCTCTAATGGACTTTAAGCCGGTGGATCGGCTGCCCATGGTGGAATGGGCAACCTGGTGGGATCTGACCATCGCGCGATGGGAGAAGGAGGGACTGGCGTTGTCGCGCACCTACACGGATGCCAAGAACCGGGATGACGACCTTTTCCTGGAGATCTCCCGCCACTTCGGCCTTGATCTGTACCAGCACCAATGCTTCTGGGCGTCGTGGGCCCGTGCGGCCAGCCCTGGAGCCAATATCATCACTGACGAGGCGGATTACGATGCCGTCCATGGTGATTTGTTCCCCAGCAACGCTCAGTATCAATTCCTCTTCGATCGCCTCGCCAAGTGCCAGACCAGCCAGGATCGCGGCGATTCCCTGCTGCGGCTCAGTTTCTACGGCTTCTTTGCGCTGCCGCGCGTCCTGTTTGGCGACGAGGAGCACTTCTATGCCTTTTACGACTATCCCGATCTGATGCATCGCATCAACCGCTAGAACGCGGAGTTCATGATCCGCATTCTCCACCAAGCCTGCAAGGTCTGCAAACCGGTCTTCGTGGCCATCGGCGAGGACATGTCCTACAACAATGGGCCGATGCTGTCGAAGGCTCTCTTCGACGAGTTCCTGGCGCCCTACTACCGCAAGGTCATCCCGGTGATGAAGGAACTGGGCATCCGTGTCCTGGTCGATTCAGACGGCGACGCCAACGAACTGATTTCCTGGCTGGCCGAGGTCGGAGTGGAAGGATTGCTGCCAATGGAAAGAAATGCCGGAAGCGACGTCGTGCAGGTGAGAAAAAAACTCCCTGATTTTCTGATGCTGGGCAACTTTGAAAAATTGCTGATGACCAAGGGTGAAACTGCCGTCCGCGCCGAATTCGAGCGTCTGCTGCCGGTCATGCGCCAGGGCGGATTCATCCCCAGTCCCGATCACCAGACGCCGCCGCAGGTTTCCCTTGAGCAATACAGGACTTATGTCCGTTTGCTGAAAGAGTATTCAATCACCGGAGCGCCTTCCGGACGATCAACAAACAACAAGTAAAACAAATCCTATGAACCCCACCACCAGAACAATCGTCTCCCTATGCATCGCGGCCAGCGCCGCATTCGCCTCGGATACAGCCGAACTAACCATCACTGACACCGTGCTTCGACCTGCGGAAAAAGTTCCGCCCTTGGGCGCGAATCATTGGGGCAGTTGTGGCGCGGTGATTTGGGCGGCGAACAATTTCGTGCGCAATTCCGGCAACGAACCGATCTATGCGCGCAGGCTTTTCCGGGTCAAACAATGCGGCGATAACTGGTTTGAGTCCGAGGTTGCGACTTCGTGGTGGGGGCTTTACGGAAGCGGATTCCTGAGCGGAGCCGAACTGCGACTGTACCGGCTCGTGGACAAGGAGGGCAATCCGCTGCCGGAGGCAAACAAGTATCTCGACATTTCAAAAGCCGACCATGTGCTTTTTTTGGGCAAGGGACGCATCGTCCCGGACGGCAGCCCAAACTTTCCCGATGGCGGCTGGGTCGCCAACAAGTACGCGGCCGTCAATCCCTACTACATGTTGCCGCCCACAACCGGCACCTGCACCGATACCTCCGGTGTGATCAACGGACGGACCTATTGGTACACGGTCGTCGCGGTCAGTTCTGGCAATACCGAGTCCGATCCCTCCAACGAAGCAAGCGCCACGCCGAAAGCCGGCGCACCCCGTTCCGGGAACGAGGTCATCAAACCCGGCAAGGCGCCGGGAGGAGCAAAGCCTGCCGAAAAACCGCTGCCGCCCACCGAGCTGAAGGCCGAGGCCGGCGACGGCTGCGTCAAGCTCACCTGGAAGCCGAGCGCCTCAACCAATGTGCTGGGCTACACAGTGAAACGTTCCACGGCGCCCGCCGCCGAGCAGCAGCAGCGCGTCTATCTCGAACCGGGCGCGCCGAAATTGTTGCCGTGGGATTACGTCGTTTTGGAAAGGAAGTTCGATCACTTCGACATGAAATATGTCGGTTCCGGCGTTCGCGGCATTGGCAGCCCGATGGATGCGCCGACCTGGTGGTGGATCCCATCGAAGCCGGGCGGGGTTTCCTTCTCCCTGGCGACTCACCCGCAGCCGGTCCCGAAGGAGATGATCGATCCGGGCGACAGTTGCCTGCGGATTGATGCCAAAGAGGGCGAACAGTCCATCAAGCAAGGCGGCTTTATCGGAACAAAACACGGCGGCGAATCAATGTATTACGGGCAGCTTGAGCCGGGCAAACACTACCGGGCGGAAATCTGGATGCGCCAGGAAGGACTCGGAAACGGCGGCGCGGTGAAGTTTTCCTATTCCGGAGGCTATCCCGACATCAAGACCGACTGGAACGTCACCGACCAGTGGCAGAAGTTTACCTATGCATTCGATGGCCCGGAACGTCCGGGCGATGCGATGCACTTCGGGCATATGCTGACTTTCACCGGGCCGGGCAAGCTCTGGTTTGACAACTTTCGGATCTTCCGCTGCGACAAACCGGAAGATGCCGACAAACCTTGCGTGCCCAATGCGACGGTGCTCGACGAATTGGTGAAGAGCCAGCCGGCGACGGGCAAAAAAGGGGTGCATCGGATCTGGTTCAATACCCGCGATGCCAACATGTCGTCCATTCTGAGCTGGCACGCCAATTCCAAGGTGAGCCCCGATTGGAGCACCTCGGTGGGGTCGACCATGGACATGACGCTGCCGATGGGGTTGACCTTTGATCTTGCGACCGGCGACTCGCCCGCCACGCGGATGCGTCCCTGGTTGGTGATTCAACATATCCTGAACAGCGAACAGGACTGGAAAAATCTGATCGAGTATCTTGCCGCGCCCTACGATCCGAAAAAGGATTCGCCGAAAGAAAAGCCATGGGCATACCTGCGGACCCAGCAGCGGGGCGGGGTGCTGACGCCCTGGATCGACGAGTTTTCGAGCATGATCATCGAGTTGGGCAACGAGACCTGGCACAACGGGTTCATTGAGGACTGGCTGGGGTTCAGCAAACAAAACGCAATTCACCAGGGAGGACCCGAATACGGATTGTTTGCAAAGTATCTGATCGAAAACGTCCAATCCAGTCCTTACTGGAAAGCGCAAAACCTTGACTCGAAAATCCGGTTTTCCCTCGGGGCCGGGTACCCGATTGTCATTCGCGGGGAGAATGTGACCGGCTACGGCGAAGAGGCAATGATGAAATGCCCGCAGGCGTCTCTCCTCGGACATTGCAACTATATCGGCCCGAAATGGGAGACCGGCCAGAAACCGTTTGACTGCTTGGATGATCGGGGATTCCAGGCGACACTGCTCGGTTATCTGGCTGGGACGGAGCCGGATGAGATCAAGTGGGTGCAGGCACACGAAATTCTGGAGCGGGCGCATCATTCGTACGATCTCGTTGCCTATGAAGGAGGACCGGGCGGGTATGTCATCCCGCAAATGGGCCGCGGCACGGCGGATCAGGCAAAGATCGCCGAAGGTTACGGGAAATCACTCGCGATGGGCGTGGCGGCGCTCGATGGCTGGATGCGCAGTTATCAGTATGGCTGGACCGATCAGGCATTCCTTGGCTACGGTCAGGGAAATTTGTGGAACAGCCATACGCCGCTCTGGGATGGGTTCCGCGCGATTCCCGGCTGGCAGGCGCTCGCCATGCGCAACCGGTTCGCCGGCGGCGACCTGATGAAGGTGGAGGAAAAAAACCTGCCCACCATTGCCTGGGACAAGAAAGACTATCCGGCGGTCGGCGCCTATGCCATGCGCGACGGGAAACGATGGTCGGTGTTTGTCTTGTCGCGGTCGCTGTCCCAACCCATACCGGTGACGCTGAACCTGCCGTTCCAAACAGCGGGAAAAGTCACCCTGCACACGCTGGCAGGCGACCCGCGCGACACCAATATCGACCAGGAAAAGATCGCGCTCAAATCGCAGGATCTCCCGGCAACCACCCTGAAGAGCGGCAAATTGACAATCAACCCGATGCCGCCAGGGTGCATCTATCTCTATGTCTTTGATCAAACTTCCAAATAACAACAACAACCGAAAGAATCCAAACATGAAAACAACAACAAAACTACTGGCCATCCTCGGCATTGCCGGGTTGGCCGGACTCTTCAACACAACCTGCCAGGCGGCCGACGCCGTCCAGACCAAGATCAACCCCAAAGACGGCGCGGAAATGGTTTTCGTGCCGGCCGGGCCCTTCAAGATGGGGATGGACCCGATACCCATGGACCAGGAGCAGCGCGAGCAGCTCAACACTCCCAAGCATGAGGTGACGCTCGACGGCTATTGGATCTACAAATATCCCGTCACCGTCAAACAATACAAGGCATACCTCGAAGCGAACAAGGACCGGAAGCCATTGCAGCATTTCACCGGCAAGATGCCGGCAGAACCGCTTTGGGGCTGGCAGGACAACCATCCCATGGTGAACGTGACTGCGGCCCAGGCCGCAGATTATGCCAAATGGGCAGGCGCGGCACTGCCGACCGAGGCGCAGTGGGAAAAGGCGGCGCGTGGAACGGATGGACGGTTGTATCCGTGGGGCAACGACTGGGATCCGGACGCCTGCGTGCATTCCAGCAAGGTGTTTTGCGATGCGAAGGGGACCCGTCCGGTCGGTTCCTGTCCGAAGAACGTCAGTCCCTACGGGGCGATGGACATGGCGGGCAACGTCTGGCAATTCTGCGATGACATGTTCCGCAAGGACTGGTATTCGCGCGCGGAGAAAACCAATCCAGTGGGTCCCCCGCCGTACCTCACGGTCAAAACAGAGAAACATCCCGAGGGAGTGCGGGACGGTAGCAACGGCAGGGTGACGCGCGGCGGGTCATGGGCGCTCTGCGCGCCGAAGGTGTTCCAGACGGTCGATCGGGATTTTTGCACCGGGGACATGGCCTACGCTGGAATGGATACCGGGTTCCGCTGTGTCGTGGCCGAATCGACCTCCGGGAACAGCGCCAAAACCCTGCCGAGTGGTACGCTGGTCGAGGCAATCGCCACGCCATCGCCGGAGCCTGTGCATGTGACGGCAACATTTCCGGCAACCCCCACTTCTGCCGGGAAGGGCGCGGAAACGGAATACATATACACCGGCGATTTTCAGACCGGGGAAATCCACAAGATCAACACCGCTGACGGCAGTTACGAATGCTTTATCAAAGGGAGGGATGGAAAGGGGGGAACTGGCGGGGGTTGTGAGTTTGACAGCCACGGGAACCTGTTTTCAATCCATGGCGGCTATGTGGTCAAGATCACGCCGGACAAAACGGTCACGGTGGTCGTGACGGGTCTGGGCAACGGCTTCGACATGACCGTGGACAGCAATGACAATCTGATCCTGGGTGACTACACGTATGCAAGTACCCCTAAGGGTGCCGTTGCGGTTGGAAAATTATTCAAAGTGGAGGCGAAGAACCTCGTTCCGGAAAAGCTGCCTATCAAGATCGAGTATGAAAAGGACGCGGCGGGCAAGTGGAATTTTGACAAATGCACTTTCACACCGGAAGGCAGCGTCACGGAGTTGGATAACACGTACCCTCCCTACGGCATGAGTTACGACCGGAATGGCAACGTGTATGTGCAGCGGCTATGCGGTCCATTTTTCAAATATGATGCCGCCGGAAAAAAGACGCAAATGTGCGAGCGCGCCTTGACCTATTGGCAGCGCACGCCGATCATGGACGCCCACGGCGATTTTTATGTGTTCGGATTTGATATCTTGAAGGTGACCCCTGACGGAAGAGCGATCGCGAGAATGGCGCCGGGGCATGGGTTTGTTCATGCCGTCGGCATCGTCATCGACTCGAAGGGAAACCTGTGGCAGGCGGATCCCCATAAAGACGGGAATTTAGGATTGCTGTATAAATACACTCCCGACGGACAACGAAGCCTCGTTCGCGATCATGTTGGCCAAAGTCCGTTCTGGATTGCGATCTGGCCGCGCGCGAAATTCCCCGTGACCGAGCCGGCGAAATAGCTCTTGAACCCAAAAACGAAAGAACCAAATCATGAAAAACACCATCCGGTTCGCAAGTTTAACCGTCGCGCTGGCATGGGGCCTGGTTCACGCGCCCGCGCTGCGGGCGGATGAATCCGATTACTCGCCGCTCTGCTACGACGAGGATGAAGCCAAGGAGGAGCGCTCCTTCCTGCGTCCGTATCTTGAACCCGCGCACATTCCGTCTCCTGAATATCTGGCGAGCTGCAAGGGGGAAGGCCTGCAATACCTGCAATATACGGGGACTGAAACCCAGGAACAATTGAAAGCCATGAGCGCCAAGTTCCAGGGCATCCACGACAAGATTGTCGCAGCGTTGCCGGAGAAATTATCCGTGCCGGTTGCCAGGAAGCGGAAGATTCTCGTGCTGACCTACAGGTCGGGTATGGGTTACCACACGCCCGGCTCCGCCGGCTGTCTCATTCTCTTGCGGGAGGCGGCGAAGAAATACGGTGCCTTTGAATTGACCGAGCGCTATAAGTTCGATGACATTGACGCCAAGATGCTGGCGGAATTTGACGCCGTCGTGATGAACAACAATCATATGTTCATGCGGCAGGGCAAATATGGATTCAAGGGATGGCGTCACGCCCCCAATACCCCTGAATACCAGGCATTGGTCAATAAACGGACGGCAGAGGATAACATAACGTGTAATCGATTCCACCATGAATTGTTGCCGGCTTATGTGAAGAACGGGGGCGGCATCATCGGCTTCCATGGCGCTCTTCTGCCAGAATGTGGCGGGGACAATGCGTCGGAGTATGGCATCATGTTCGGCGGTACGATCGATGGTAATGTCCATCCCTGGATCA
>Ga0118677_10009183_pt1 | contig 15554 bp, 11 predicted proteins | sample AliMusrvi5mmetaG_FD_86154 | JGI IMG/M metagenome (GOLD analysis project Ga0118677, IMG submission 86154)
GCCGGCTCAGCCGCCCAAAGCGGCAACGCGACGTCGATCGGCGCTCCCCTGGCCGCCGGGCAATGGGCGCATGTGGCGGTGAGCTACCAGAACCAGACCGTCACCCTGTTCGTGAACGGCCAGGAGATGAGCGCCACCCATGTCTTCAATGGCTCGGGTATCAGCACCGCCACCCTGCCGTTCACCACGCCGATCAATCCTTCCGCCGGCGATCTGCTGATCGGCCAGGACCAGACCGGCGCCTCCACCTATGCCAACGGCTTTGCCGGCCAGATTTCCGACGTGCGAGTGTGGGACCACGCCCGCTCGGTGTCGGAGGTGGCCCAGAGCTACAATCAGCTGCTGTCCGGCGGCGAGAGTGGCCTGATCGCCAACTGGAACGGCCTTGACGGTGTGGCCGACCAGACCGGCAACGGCCACGACCTGGCCCTGGCGGGCGGCGCCGAGATGCTTGTGGTGCCGCAGCAGGCGATGCACTTCAACGGCGCGACGTCGGCCACCGCGTCGAGTCTGAGCTTTGGCAGCCATACCGTCCAGGCCTGGATCAGGACGACCGATGGGGCAGTCGGCTGGGATGGCGGCATCTTCTCCAGCCAAAGCCCCGGCGGCTCTACGTCATGGGCCCAGATGGCAGTGTATAACGGCAAGCTGGCGGTCGAGGTGACCGCCACCGGCACCGACGGCAAGTCCTATGTGGGCACCACCAACATCGCCGACGGGCTGTGGCACAACGTTGCCTACACGGTGAATACCGCCGCCAATACCTTGACCCTGTACGTCGATGGCGTGCAGGAAAGCACGAGCTCGCTGTTCGGCTGGGATGGTTCCATCTCCGCCTTGGCCATGAACACGACGGTTCAACTCGGTGTCATGCGGGATGGAGTCAACGACTTCACCGGCGATATCGCCGATGTGCGGGTGTGGGGAACGGCGCTGAGCGGTACCCAGGTCCAGCAGAGCATGAACACCGAGCTGACCGGCCACGAAACCGGAAACAACCTGCTGGCCAACTGGCACCTGGACGATGCCAGCGGCGCGGCCACGGTGGTGGATTCCGCCACGATACCGCATAACGCCACCGTCACCGGCACCCTGACCAGCGTCAGCACCGACGCGCCCATCTACGACCAGATGGTGACCGCCGAATACGGCGTGCCCTATCACGGCGCCTTGGCGGCCGATGCCCCGGCCGAGGCCAGCCTGAACTGGGCACCGGTGGGCGGCACCGCCGGCACCGCCTTGACCACCGCTGATGGCCCCAACACTGTGGGTTATGTTTGCGGTGCCTGAGGCAACGCTCAGGCCGACACCACCGCTTCCACCTTCCGCGGCAAAGGTGCCCGATTGCACCGCCGCGCCACCCTTGCCGCCTTTGCCGCCTATGAATGAATTGTTAAAGCTCTGTGCGCCACCCACGGTGAGCAATCCACCGAAGCCGCCTTGGCCGCCACCGCCGGCACCGCCGACACCACTGTTGACACCGATGGCGTTGTTGTCGCCGCCTGCGCCGCCATCCCCGCCTTGAAAATTGCCGGCGCCGACCGGACCGCCGACCAAGCCGTGAGCACCGCCGCCACCACCGCCGCCGCCGCCGCCTTCGGTGGCTGTCCCGCCGGCATCCGCCGGACGGCTGCCGTTGCCGCCGTTGCCGCCGACTCCACGCGCGGCCACAGTGCCCGCAGCCCCTCCTGTGCCACCGGTATAACCCGCGCCATTACCACCGCTGCCACCTGCCGCCGCGGCACCACCGCCTGCGCCACCGCCGCCGCCTTTGGTCGCGGTTCCCGTGCTGGCTCCCGTGCCGCCGGGCGTGCCGGGCGCACCACCGATGCCGCCGCTCACATTGAGGCCAACGCCATCGGAGCCGTCTCCGCCTTTGCCTGGCTGGGCCTCCGCCGAATTGGGAAGGGCGGCCCCCAGTGCGGCGATAATGATTGCTGGCACAGCGTTGGCTGTGAATGGATTGTTGGATTTCCTTTTCATGATATCTCTTGGTATTTGTTGGTGGTTTGTCGGTGCGGTTCGATAGAAATCAAAAATGGGCGAATGAGCACAATGATGCTTAAGAGTAGGCGGTAATTGACAAAACCCGATAGTTATGCTTTGGTATATTCGCGTCTGGAATTCTGTTTGAAAGTTTCCAGATGTTTGGCGGGTATCGGTTGCCGAACTGCCACCCGTGCGTATTCCCACCGGATGGCGCTTGGCCAAATTCTGCCCGCCGCACCATGCACGAAGCCCCTCGATTCATCGCCCGCCTAGTCCTGGCACTCGCCTGTGGCCAGGCGCCTCAAAGCAGCCACGGCGCGGCGGTGCCTCCCGCGGCGCATGGGGCCACACCGACGCCGGCGCAGGTGAAACACGCCGAGCGACCGTTCTATGCCTTCTGCCATTTCACCGTGGATACGTTCACCGGCGCGGAGTGGGGTTCGGGGGCCGAGAAGCCGGAGATCTTCAACCCCACGGCGTTTGACGCCAACCAAATCGTCGCCAGCCTCAAGGCCGCCGGGGCCAAGGGTGTCATTCTCACCTGCAAGCATCACGACGGCTTCTGCCTGTGGCCGACCAAGACGACGCCTCACAATGTGTCCGCCAGCCCCTACAAAAACGGCAAGGGTGACATTGTGCGCGAATTCGCCGACGCCTGCAAACAGCACGACTTCGAGTTCGGTGTCTATGTTTCGCCGTGGGATCGCAACAACGAAAACTACGGCACGCCCAAGTATGTGACCGACGTCTATCACGAACAAATCCGCGAGTTGACCACCCAATACGGCAGGGTTTTCGAGGTCTGGTTTGACGGTGCCAATGGCGGCACCGGCTATTACGGCGGCAAGGGCGGCAAACGCCAGATTGACGCCAAAACCTACTACAACTGGCCGGTGGCCTGGGCCATGGTGCTCAAGAACCAGCCCGACGCCATGATTTTTTCCGACGTGGGACCCGGCGTGCGCTGGTGCGGCAATGAGCAAGGCCATGCCGGCGATCCGTGCCGGGCCACCATCAACTTCGATCCGGGCGACAGCGTCGGCAAGGTCGATGCCGGCAAGCTCGGCACCGGCCATCTGGGCGGCAACCTGTGGATTCCCGCCGAGGTGGACGTTTCCATCCGGCCAGGATGGTTTTTCCACCCGAATGAAGACCCGCGCTCGCCGGAAAACCTGATGCAGATCTATCTGGATTCGGTCGGCCACGGCGCCACCCTCAATCTCAACGTGCCGCCTGACAAGCGCGGGCTGCTCCATGAGAACGATGTGGCCAGCCTCGCCCAACTCGGCGCGCACTTGCGCCAGACCTTCGCCACCAACCTCGCCGCCAAGGCCGTTGCCAAGGCCAGCAACATCCGCGGCAACGATCCGGCATACGGCCCTGAGAAAATGTTGGACAACGACCCCTGGAGCGCCTGGGTCAGCGATGACTCCGTCACCACGCCGGAGGTGGAGTTCACCCTTGACGGCGAAAAGACCTTCAATCTCATCCTGCTGCGCGAGGACATCCGCCTGGGCCTGCGGCTCGAGGGCGTCGCGGTGGACGCCTGGCTGGATGGCGCGTGGAAGGAACTCGCCAAAGCCGAGTCGATCGGTTCCTGCCACTTGTGGCGGCTGCCGGAGACCCGCACTAACAAGGTTCGCCTCCGCGTGACCAAGTCGCCGGTGTGCCCGGCCTTGTCGGACTTCGGGCTCTATCTGGAACCCAAGTTCAATCAGTAATCAGTAATCAGGGGATCCGTAAAAACGGCGCGATGAGTTCCAACTTTTTCGTGCCGATTCCCTCGACGTTTTGCAGGTCCTCAATCTTCTTGAACGGACGGGCTGCAATGATATGTTTCGCGGTCACTTCGCCGACCCCTGGCAACTGCATGAGTTCCTCACGGGTGGCCGTGTTCGGATTGATTTTGACTCCCGGCGCGAGTTTGGAGTGGGCGCTTGCCAGCTCCAGTTCGGCATTTTCCTTGCGCTGCGTCAGGCGCTCGGCGGGAAGCTGGTCCCAATCGGTTTTCGCCCACGCGCCCAACCCGCGTTTGGCCGCCTGAAGTTCGACGTCCTGAAGCAACGCGCGATAGTCGGCGGCCGCCATTTTCGTGGGAGTTTCCCGACACACCCCGAAAGCCCGCGCCAGACCCAGGCGAACCAATCGTTCCGCGAGATCCTCACCCTCGGCGGTGGTCACGAAGCCATAGACGCGCTTGTGTTTCCCATCGCCCCGCGCATCCGCATACGCGGTATGCACCGTGAACGGCTTGGCTAGCACCGCCACGACATCCTTCGCCGCCGCCTTGCCCAGCCCCTTGGCGGCATCGATCGAGGCTTGCGGCGTTCCTCCCCAATTTGAAATTCCGAAATACCGCCGCTGGGCCCGCAGGCGTCGGGCAGAATTGTCATCGGCGACGTGCCACTCGACGCAGTCGGCACCATAGAGGCGGATGGTGAGGCTCGCACCGTCCGCCGGCTGAACCAGAAAACTGTCCCCGTCCGCCCACTCGGTGGGCACCAGCTTGCACTCCTTCAGCGCTGTTAGATCATCTCCCACGGCGTGGCCAACGAGCATTGATATGGCCGCCAGTAGCGGCAGGAAGCGGAATGATGTCTTGAATGTCATGAGGTGAACCAGCGGGTACCAAGCCGACGGAGTTGAGCACATCACCGCACGAGCGGCAATGGATATTCGGCATAGCCCTCGTTGACCCACAGTGGCAGAATGTCGAGCATGTCGTGGGTGAGCATGTGGGTCAGCTCGTGGACCATGGTGGAGGGATCATAGTCGGCTTGTGACCCCTTGCGCCAGCCGGTCGGTCCGGGTTGGACTCCCATCAAATCCAGCGGGGCCAGGGACACCTTGTCCTTGCCCAAGTCGTGGCTCCTCACGGGCCCAGGCTGCGGGCGGTGCGGAAGCCCACGGTGCCGGAGTTGGTGGGAATGCCGAAGCCGCGCGCGGCGACGCGGCAGCTCTTGGCGCCGTTGTTCCAGCCGCCGCCGCGGCCCACCCGGCACGAGCCGGTCGCCGCACCGCGCGGATCGGTCTCCTCGCTTGCCGGATAGGGGCCATACCAATCCCAACACCACTCGCCGACGTTGCCGGCCATGTCGTGGAGGCCGTATCCGTTAGACGGGAATTTCCCCACCGGCGAGGTGAACGGGGGATTGCCCGACTTATAGGTGGGATGGGCGCCGCGCGTCGGGTTGAGATCGTAGCTAACGGATTTGTCGCTGCCATAATTCGCCTGGCGTTGGGTGATGGTGTCGCCCCAGGGGAAGCGCTTGCCGCTGAGGCCGCCACGCGCCGCCTTCTCCCACTCCGCCTCGCTTGGCAAGCGGTAGCCGGTGGCGCTCCAGTTGCAGTCCGGCGGTTTGCTGCCCATCCGATAGACCGATCCGTCGAGGGTATAACACGGCGTGAGGCCGTCCTTTTCGCTGTGGGCGTTGCACCATTTGACGATGTCATACCAGGACACCGACTGCACCGGATGGTCCGGCGCCTTGGCGGTGGCCGTGCCGACATCCTTGGCGAGGTTCGTGGCGATGTCCGGGTAGCCATGCTTGAGGCCCCACGATCTAACGGCATCCCACTGGGCCTTGTTGATCTCGTCGATCTGCATGTAGAACGCACTCACGTTGACCTGGTGCGGGGTGGCGTCCCCGTCGCCATCGAGTGAATCGCCCATGGTGAAGGTGCCGGCGGGAATCAGCGCGAAACCCACGGGTGCGCTCGGGGGGGGCTGAGTGCTTGACTCGCCGGGAGATGATTCAGGCAGGGGAGGCAATTTGCGCGCCAATGCCACGCTGGCAGGGCTGAGTTTGGCGAAGGGCACGGCGAAGCGGGCGCCATCCTTCTCGATGACCACCGACTCCCCATCCAACTTCACGAACTTCGCCTGAATGACGCGGCCATCACTTGCAATCCAGGATTGCAGAGGCGCGGCGTCTTGCGCGTGAAGCGCGAGGGTGGCGGTCAGGGCCAGCGCGAACAGCGGACCTAACAGGGTGGGGCGGCGCAACGGCGTTGTCATGGGCGTCGTGGGGTGGTGGGGACGGATTGGTTCAGTTAGAGAAGCGCAGGTTGATTTCCAGGTCCTGGCGGAGGGCGGCTTGAATGCGCTGGCCGACCACTTCGGCGGATTCCCCGCCGAGCAGCGCGTCGATGCCGCCGAACTTGAGCATGGTCGGGTCGGCGAAGGGTGGCGGGGGCTCCTTGGGCGGGGTGAGGCTCACCGGATAGCGGAGGCGCCCATCGGGCAGCGGGACCACACCTGGCAGTTTCATGAATTGCTTCATGCGTGCCTCATACGCCCGATAGTCTGCCACATATTGCTGGTATCGGGCGCCATACACGCGGTTTTCATCGAGGAAGTGGCGGAGTTTTGTCACGCCTTTGGCGCCTTCAATCTGGATGAAATAGTAAACAATCAGATGGGCCGTCCGATAGAGCCGGAGCATGCGGGTGTCCGGCCCACTCCTGGCGGAGATTGTCGGGGGGCGTTGGCCCGACGGGCTGCCGGTGGCCCATTCGGCGTCGGTCATCCGCAACACCTTGGCGACCGGGAACAACGGCGGGACCCTGTCGCTTTTCAGAAACGCCATGCGTTCGGCGCCCTTGAGTTTGCCCGGCCGGCGCAGTGACATTTCGAAGTCACTCACGATTCGATCCAACACCCCTTGTTTGATCTTGTCCTTGGAGACCTTGAAGCCCCCGTTCTCGATCGGGATGCACCTGACATATTCGGCAAAGCCTTCGTTCACCCACACGGGAAGATGATCGAGCATGTCGTTGGTGAGCATGTGGGTCAGCTCGTGGACCACGGTGGACGGATCATAGTCGGCTTGTGAAACCTTGCGCCAGCCGGACGGACCGGGTTGCACCCCCATCAAATCCAGCGGGGCCAGGAACACCTTCTCCTTGGGCCGATAGACGCCGCCGGTCATCGCGGGGCCGCCGGCCGCGCGGTATTGTTGGGTGGTGCCGAACAGCCGCGCCTCGAAGAAGCCGTTGTCAGGATGGGCGAGAATCCCAAAGGGCGATTTCGAGTGCAGGTAATAGGTGAGTTCGAACACCTTTGCCAGGTCCCTCATCAATGCGCTGCCCAAGTTGACGTTTGACCTGAAGCGGAAGTGGGCGGTGGTATAGACATAGGTGCCTGCCCCACCCGGGGCTTGCCTGACGTCAACGAAGGACAGCGGAATCTGCACCTCTGCCGGCCATTCCGACCATGTCGGCCATGGCTCCTGGTATTCCAGGGGGTTTTGTTTGACGAAGGCGCTGTCCGCCTTGGAGAACCTGAGCAGGGGAACGGGAGTGACTTTTCCGTCAGACAACTTGAGGACCACATTGGCACCCTGGACCCCGAGGTACTCTGCCGTGAGGGTTTTGCCCTCGAGGTTGGTCCATTCGCGAACCTGGGGTTTGGGTTGGTTCGCGGGCGGTGCTTGGCCCCAGCCGATGCTTGCGCAAAGGCTCATCGCTAGAAACACCTGGGCAAATCGAGGGTTCATGAGAGCGGCCCGAGGCTTGAGCATACACCCTCTAGCAACCCTAACACAAGCGCAATTCCGCGCTGCGGCGGAATTTTCCCGCCGTTGCGAGATCGTCGGATTGGCGGTGAGTCCGTCGGCGGGACCACCCAACGTTGGACGTTCTGAATCGGTCATTCAAACCGCTGAAACCCCCGGTGAACGTGGAAGTTCTCATGTATTTCCAGGGTTCTGGTGTTCGGCGGCTGTGGAATGTTCCGCCAGGTAGGCATTCCACGTGAGAATGGCATAGAGGATCGGAGCGTGATCGTTGAGGCATTCGGGGGCGATGGCGGCCCATTGCCGCTAGCGCAAGGCGGCCAGGCTTTGGGTCAGAACCAACGCGGCGTCAAGGGCGGGAAGGGGCTTGCGCATGGCGGCACCGAGCTTGCCGGAATCCACCTGAACTCCGAAGCATAATCTGAAAAAACCGGTTTGGGGTTTGCACGAGGCGGATTGATGCTAGGCTTCGGCCATGCGCACCGCCGTCTATGCTGGTTCCTTCGATCCGCCCACCAATGGTCACTTGTGGATGATCGAGCGCGGACTGGAGTTGTTCGACATCCTCATCGTGGCCATCGGCGAGAACCCGTCGAAGCACTACACCTTCACCGTGGAGGAGCGACTGGAGTTGTTGCGGGCCTCCACCGAACCCTGTGAACGGCTCATCATCGCCCATTTTGACAACCGTTATCTGGTGGACTATGCAAAACTGATGGAAGCGGACTACATCCTGCGCGGCATCCGCTCCACCCACGACTACGAGTACGAGCGGGTGATGCGACATATCAACTCCGACATGGCACCGCAGATTGACACGGTGTTCCTGATGCCGCCCCGCGACATCGCCGAACTCTCCTCTAACATGATCATCGGCCTCACCGGTCCGCGCGGCTGGGAGGAAAGCGTGCGCCGCTACGTGCCCACCCCGGTGCTGGAAGCCCTCGCCGCACGCCATGCCGTGGGACTGGCGCAAGACGACAGGCCGCAAGACACGATCCGAAATAACGATTAGAGCCTGGCACCGAGCGATCGGAACTCACACCATCGCCGGTGAGAAAGGTGGTGAGGAAAGGCTCCGCAGAAATCCCTTGGCCCAGTGGTCTGAGTGAGTGGAGTGCCAGGCGTGACCCATGCCTCAGAACCCGACGATTGTCCTGACAGACGAGCGGGAGTCGTTTGACGGTTGCTTGCTGATACGAGTCCCGGCCGGGTCGCCCCCGACCTGCTGATGGATGATTCGACACGCGGCCGGGACGCCCAATACTGGCGGTTTTGCGCTCTCTGATCGGAAAACAGGCATCCTGCCTGTGATGGAAGACAGCGCTTCCTCTGGCCTTCGTAGCGATAGCGAAGTAGGCAGCCTGTCCGCGCATGAAACGACAGGCTGGAAGCCCGTCGTCCATGACAGGCAAGATGCCTATCTTCCTACTAAACTGCCAGTATTGGCCGGGCCGCCCGTGCCCGTCTTTCGCTCCTTACGGGCGGTGGGAAGTATAGTGCTGGGAGAGGCCGTTGGCGATGGCGTCGGCGTATTCGCGGAAGATGGAGGGGCGGCTCTTGCCGGCGATCTTGCGCAGGCCTGCGTAGTCGCCGGCCTGGATGCGGGCATAGTCGGTGTTGGAGTTCATGACGTAGGGTTCGGTGAAAATGACGGGGCATTGATAGAGGCGGTTGGCCAGAAGATTGCGCGCCCAGAGATAGGGTTGGTTGGGGATGGAACGGGCGTTGGCGGCGTTGGGCGGGTATTGGAAGGGCGGCAGGCCGGTGGCGTTGGCCAGGGCGGCGGCGACGCTGGCGCCGAGCGCGACCTCCTCGTCGTGGGTGCGCTGGAGTAGCCGGTCGAGCATGGCAAAGCGCTGGTCGGCCAGGGCCAGTTCGTCGTCGCTGTAGGCACCGTTGAGCAGGAGGTGGAGGTGGGAGCGCTCGACCATGATGGGTTTTGTGGACGAGCCCCAATTTTCAGCGTTAAAGTGGAGGCAGAGGACCATGTCGGGTTTGAGCGATTGGTTGACGAATTGGGCGCGTGCGTGGATTTCGGCGGTGCGATAAAAAAGCCTTTCGGCGAGTTTTTGAGGGGAGACGGTGGCATTTGGTGGGGCGAGGCTCGCGGCGAGGGCTAGCAAATCCGGCGGGCGCAGTGGGGTGAGTGGTTGGGCTTGGTCGCGGACGAGGGAAACCCGGGCACCGAGGGCTTCGAGGCGGGGTTTTAGGAGTCGGGCAACGAGCAGCGTCAGGTCGCCCTCACACACCGGTGGCTGGGAAACCACTTCGAATCGGCGCTCTTCCATCGTCGCCCAAGTACCGCCGATGTGACCCGGATCGATGGCCAGGCGCAGCCCGGCGAGCGGTTTGCCGGGTGGTGCGGGTGGAAGGTCGCGCGCAGCCCGCCAGTAACGTGGAGCGGGGGAGGCTGGGCCTGCGGCGGTGGCGAAGGCGAGGTGAAAAATATCCGTCGGCGCAGGCAACCCAGTGTGGATGCGGGCTTCTTGAGCATCGATATCTATCAAGGAACGCCAAGTGCTGCCGGTGGTGAATGTAGTGGTTAGCAGTGCCTCAAACTCGCTGCGGAGAATCGTGTGTTGATAGGCGTTGAGAGCCGACCAATCCGGGGCTGCAGTGAGTCTGGCGAGGGCTAAATCGCTGGCAGTGGGTAGCTTTTTTGCAGGTCTGGCGTTCCAGACGGCCAGCGCCAGCGGGATGGCAGAGAACAACAGGAGGAGAAGCTTGCGGAGACGGGGCATTTTTCGGGAATTGGGTTGTCGGCTACGTGCGGATGTGGCTAGCTGGACGCGGCCGCAATCGCAGCGCGGTAGAAATTTCCTATTATGTCAACGATCCGCATATTGTTTTTGGGTGATGTCGTCGGAGAGCCTGGCCGCAAGGCCGTCATTGAGCAACTGCCATTGCTTAAACAGAGCGAGGGCTTGGATTTTATCATCGTCAACGGCGAGAATTCTGCGGGCGGGCGGGGCATCACACCGCGCATCTCCATCGACCTGTTGCGGGCCGGAGCCGCGGTCATTTCCACCGGCGACCATGTTTGGGATCAGGTGGAAATCGTCGATTATTTCCCCACCGAACCGAGGTTGTTGCGGCCCCTGAATTATCCGCCCGGCACACCGGGCAACGGCAGCGTGGTGCTGGAAACCGCCAAGGGCAAGGTCGCCGTGGTGTTAGTCCAAGGCCGCTCGTTCATCCAACCCCCACTGGATAATCCGTTCCTAGCTGCCGAAGACGAGGTGGCTCGCCTGGCCGCCGACGGGGTGAAGGTCATCGTGCTGGAAATCCACGCTGAAACCACCAGCGAGAAAATTGCCATGGGCCGCTTGCTGGACGGGCAGGTGTCACTGGTGGTTGGCACTCACACCCATGTGCAAACTGCCGATGAGACGATTTTCCCTGGAGGTACGGGCTATTTGACCGATGCTGGCATGTGCGGGCCGGAGGTGTCCGTGCTTGGTAGAAGTATCGAATCGGTCGTCTGGCGCCACAAAACCGGCATGCTCACGCGTTTTCCTGTGGCCAAGGGGCCGGTGCGCCTGTGCGGCGTCATCTGCGACGTGGATCTCGCCAGCGGCCATTGCGTGGCCATCCGCAGGTTCTCGCTGTTGGTGCCGGAGGTAGCGCCAAGCGCCTAACTCAGTGGCATCAGTGGTTCATCTTCGTCCCGCCCTTTCATCGAAACCAAAGCCGACCTAAGCGCTCCGGCACTAACGGAAACCGCCTGGAATCCGTCACTATGAAGCTCATCTTGGATACCCACGCCCTTGTTTGGGCGGTGGAGGATCGCTCGAGACTGGGCAAGGCAGCGCGGAAGGTCCAACGGGTGCTGGCCGTCATGTACTTGGGCGGGCGAGCAATGTCGGCCGTGGTGTTGCCGGTCTCGAGGGTGACGCCGGTCTTGGTGCGGGACCGGTCTCGTGTCCTGAAATTTTTTCCGTTGCCTCCGGCGCAGGTGTAATTACACTTCGTCTGAGTGCGGCTTCTGCGGATGCGGGCCAAAATATTAACCCCCCTCAGTGACATTGCAACGCCTGCGGTCCCCAAGTGGTTTGAAATCCTCCGCCACGCCGCCCGTCGATGGCATCGGTGAGGCGCAGGTGCTCGCCGACCGCGATACGTTGCTCGAAATTCTCGGCGGGCTCAATCGGCTCGAGGATCTACTCGATCACACGCCCGTGCTCGCCGCCGCCGCTCTGCGCGGCTACTTCACCCCTGACGAGGACGACCGCGTCCGCCAAGCCTTGCTGGCTTATCGGAACTATCGATTCGCTGCTTATGAAATCATCTTCCGCTATCGTGACTTTGCAAAAATTCGGGACGAGTGGCTGCAAACGCGCTGCTTCTTAATCGCGTTTTCAGCCGCGCTGGTCCTCTATGCCAAGTCGCTGAAATTCATTGGCGTGGCGGAGCGTCTGCCGCTGTTGCGCGCCAAGCTCAACGAGCCGGACGCGAAATTCGAACTTGAGGCTGGCTTCTTTGATGACGTGCGCACCAGCTACAGTTCGCTGTTCAATTACCGGGCGCTCGCCTGCGCCGACCGATTCTGGGGCTGCCTGCGTCACACGGGGTTCTTTCGCAGTCTTGACGCCGACGCCGATTGGCACTGGCTCTGCGAGACGATCCGCAGGAAACGCGGAGTCATCCGCAAAAGCTTCTGGGGAGCCATGCGGCGCTACTTGAGGTCTAACTGGCATGCCCTGTGGCAGAAAGCCATGCGTCCTGCACGCCAAACGCGCTACGGCCTGCAATCACTCGTGGGTGGGCGTTTCGCGGGCCTTCATGTCGTCGCTAACCCGGTGCATGTCCTAACAGAAGATGTGCTCGCCGGCTTGCAACCACTACTCCAGCCGGGCGATATTTTGTTGTGCCGGGCGGAGGGCAAGCTCAGTGCCGCAATGTTGCCGGGGTTTTGGTCCCATGTCGCCATCTATCTCGGATCGCGCGACCAACTCGAGGCGCTCCAAGTCCACACCCTGCCACACGCCGCTAAACATTGGGATGCATTACCGATGCCCGCCGCCCCGCTGGGTTGGGTCATCGAAGGCGTCGCACCCCGGGTCCGCATCTGCCCGCTGGAAACCTGCCTCCATGCCGACCACGTCGTCGTGCTGCGCCCCAACGTGTCGGCTCTGGATCTGGCAGCGGCGCTGGGTGAGGCGTTTGGGCACTTGGGCAAGCCGTATGATTTCGAGTTCGATTTCAACGTAAGCAGCCGCATCGTGTGCACCGAATTGGTGTATCGTTGTTTTCACCAGCGCGGCCCCATCAGCTTTCCGTTAGTAAAGCGCCTCGGCCGCTTCACCCTCAGCGGCGATGACGTCGTACACCTCGCCCTGGATGAATTGGCAAAGGCCAGCGGACCCGGAGATGCGCCGCTTCGGCCGGTTGGTTTGATCCTGAAGCGCAGCGACGGGAAAGCCCACTTGGTGCCCGCCCAGCGGATGGTTCCCTTGCTGCAGCGCATTCGCGTTGGCTGGCGCCCGGCGCGCCGGGTCCCGACGGAGGGGAAGTCTCGCTAAGTCATTGGATGGATCAAAAAATCTTATCGAGCAAAGGGATGATTCCTCCCTTCAGTGCAGCTGACCCGTGGAACTCGCAGCAAAAAAACATTTTTATTCTTGAATTGTTCCGATAGAATATCCAAGTGTCATTTGTTAGCCGAAAACGATCCTCCAATCATGAAATGCTTCTTCCACCTGTTGGTCCGTGTGTTTTTCCGCTTCCGCTGCTACAACCCGGAGGTGTTGAAGGAACCCGGCCCGGTCATCCTCATTCCCAATCACACGTCTTGGCTGGATTGGATGTTTCTCATCGTATGCATGGAGGACCATTGGAAGTTCGTCACCTCCAGCACCACCGCCCAAACGAGTTGGCTGCATCGCCTCATCATGGTCAACCGGCACACTTTTCCCGTCGATCCCGCCTCGCCTTACGCGGTCAAGCGCATGGCGAAATATCTAGCCGGGGGCGGCAAACTGGTACTCTTCGCCGAAGGCCGCCTCTCTCGCACCGGCACCTTGATGAAACTCTTCGATGGAACCGGCTTCCTGCTGCTCAACACCCACGCCAAGGTCATCACCTGCTATCTGCGCGGCGCTCAGCGCCTGCGGTTCTCGCCTAATCCGGGCTGGAAAAAATGGTTCACGCCGGTCAGTGCCCACTTCAGTTCCGTCATTCAGCCGCCCACGCCGCAAAACGTCAGCACCGTCCAGGCCCGCGCAACGCTGACGACCTGGTTGCGGGATTTGATGGTGAACCAGCAGTTTGAAACGGAGATGCAATTCGGCCCTTCTAACCTTTTGAAAGCGATCTCGGATACGGCACGGTGTCATCCGAGACAAATCGCCTTGGAAGACGCGACCTTGCAGATGTTGACATACCGCAAGTTGCTTATCGGCGCAGATCTTCTAGCCCAGCAGTTGGGGAAAATCCCCGGCTTCACGCCTGCCGAAGCCCCGCGCATCGGTGTGCTGTTACCTAACATCAATGCCACACCCATGATCTTGCTCGCCCTTTGGCGGGCTGGCAAAGTCCCCGCCATCCTCAACTTCTCCACCGGCATCGCCACCATGAAGGCCTGCGCCGAGATCGCCGAGCTGAAATACGTCATCACCTCACGCACCTTTCTGCAAATTGCCAAGCTGCAGGTGGCCGCCCTGGCCGATGCCGGCGTCGAATTCATCTATCTGGAGGATCTGCGCGCCGGCCTCACCGGCACCCAAAAATTTGCCACCTATCTGCAGCATCGTCTGCGCCTGCAACCGGCCAGCCAGAAGTTGGCCGCCGATTCCGCCGCCGTGATCCTGTTCACCTCGGGCTCGGAAGGCACCCCCAAGGGTGTTGAGTTGACTCACCGCAACCTTCTAGCTAACATCCGCCAAATGCTAACCATCACTGATCTCACGGATCGTGACCGGCTGTTGAACTGCCTGCCGCTGTTTCACAGTTTTGGGCTAACCATCGGTCTGTTGCTGCCCTTGCTACGCGGGATGTACGTGTTTATTTACCCGTCGCCCCTTCATTACCGCGTCATCCCGGCAATCCTATATGACCGCGATTGTTCGGTGTTTCTGAGTACTAACACGTTTCTCAATGGCTACGCCCGAAAGGCTCACCCATACGACTTCAGCAGCATGCGCTACCTGTTCGCCGCTGCGGAAAAACTGCAGGAAGCCACCGCCCGGTTATGGATGCAGAAGTTCGGCGTGCGCATCCTTGAAGGCTATGGTGCCACGGAATGTGCGCCGTGCGTGAGTGTCAACACACCGCTGGCTCCCAGTCATGGCTCGGTTGGCCGCATGCTGCCCGGCATGATTTACAAACTCGAGCCGGTCGAAGGCATATCTGAGGAATCTTCCCAAGCCGGTGCCGCGGCATCGACTGAGACGGTAGGCCGACTATTCGTGCGCGGACCGAATGTGATGCGCGGCTACTTGAATGCCGACGCCAATGCCGCGTTCCAAGCCCTCGGCGGTTGGTACGACACCGGCGACATCGTCAGTGTGGATTCCGGCGGTTACCTGCGGATTCGTGGGCGCATGAAGCGCTTCGCCAAAGTGAGCGGCGAAATGGTCAGTCTGACGGCTGTGGAAGACGCGCTGGCCGGGTCCTTTCCGCAATATGGCTTGAACTGTCAGGTGGTTGTCATCACGCGTCCCGACGAGGATAAGGGCGAAGTGTTGATTGCGGTCACCAACGAATCCAGATTGACCTTGGCAGAGATCCGAGAGGCGATCAAAGGCAAGGGCCTGACAAATCTAAACACGCCCCGCGAACTCCAATACGTCAAAGATATTCCCAAACTCGGCACCGGCAAGGTGAACCACCGCGAACTGCTAACGCGCTTGGCAACCTCCTCAGATAACATTTAAATGCCATCATTCAAACCTATGCAACACGAACCGTCCCCGTCTTGGCCGAAAGGCTTTTGGAACCTGATGTTCACCCAGTTTCAGGGTGCGTTCTCCGACAATGCCCTGCGCTGGCTGGTGATCTTTCCAGTGCTGGCATCGCTCACCTCGAGCGATGCCGATAAAGAGGGGT
>Ga0118677_10009184_pt1 | contig 15554 bp, 12 predicted proteins | sample AliMusrvi5mmetaG_FD_86154 | JGI IMG/M metagenome (GOLD analysis project Ga0118677, IMG submission 86154)
GGGCTACACGATCTCGCTGCCGACCGAGGACAAGTTCCTGACCACCAAGCAGGAGCTCATGGACACGCTGGCCATGACGCTGGGTGGCCGCGCGGCCGAAGAGGTCGTCTTCGGCGAGATCACCACCGGCGCCGCCAACGACCTCGAGAAGGCCACGGCGACGGCCAAGCAGATGATCATGCGCTACGGCATGAGCGAGGAACTCGGCCCGCGCACGCTCGGCCACGACCAGTCCATGCCGTTCCTGGGGCGCGAGTTCCAGCAGCAGGCCGACTACTCGGACGAGGTCGCGCGCCAGATCGACGACGAGATCCGCCGCATCATCGAGGACGCGCATCAGCGCGCTGTCGATCTGCTGGCGGACAAGCGCGAGCTGCTCGACACCATCAGCAAGATCCTCATGGAGCGCGAGACCATCGACGCCGGCGAGTTCCTGGCGCTGGTCGACGGCGTCCCGTCGGACGAGGTCTTCCGGGAGCGCGACGAGAAGGCCGCGCAACGGAAGCAGAAGGCCGCGAAAGACCGCGAGAAGAAGGAACGGCCGGCGCAGCCGGCCGTTCCCAAGCCCGCGCACGTCAACCCGGTCAATCCCGAGACGACCTGACGCCGGCGGCTGTCTCCCCCGTGGATCAGGACAAGATCAAGACGGGCGTGCGCCTGATCCTCGAGGGGATCGGCGAGGACCCCGGACGGCCCGGCCTCGTGGAGACCCCGCGCCGCGTCGCCGAGATGTACGAGGACATCTTCTCGGGTATCAACGCGCCGGATCCCGCGGACCTGCTGGTCGCGATGGCAGGCGACCACCACCGTGAGATGGTGATCATCCGCGACATCGACTTCTACTCTGTCTGCGAGCATCATCTGCTGCCGTTCGCCGGTATGGCGCACGTCGCCTACATCCCCAGTAAGGACGGGCGCATCACGGGGCTCTCCAAGCTCGCCCGTCTGGTGCGCCAGGTCGCGGCGCGGCCGCAGCTCCAGGAACGCATCACCACGGAGGTCGCGGACGCCATCGTGCGCGCCCTCGACCCGGCCGGCGCGCTCGTACTCATCCGCGCCGAGCACCTCTGCATGTCGATGCGCGGCGTGCGCACCCCGGGCACGCAGACCGTCACCAGCGCGGTGCGCGGCATCATGGAGTCACACGACGCCACCCGCGCCGAGGCCTTCGCGCTCATCAACGCCCCGCGCTGACGTCTCCGCCGTGACGGCCGCGCCCACCTGCTCCCTGGACCTCGCCTTCCCCAGCATCATGGGCGTGGTCAACGTGACGCCCGACTCGTTCTCCGACGGCGGCCGGTATCTGGCCGCCGACGACGCGCTCGCGCAGGGCCTCGCGCTGGTGCGCGAGGGCGCGGCGATCGTGGACATCGGCGGCGAGTCGACGCGGCCGGGCTCCGAACCGGTGCCGGCGGACGAGGAGCTGCGCCGCGTGCTCCCGGTCGTGGAGGCGCTGGCCGAAAGGGTCGGCGCGCCCATCTCCGTCGACACGACGAAGGCCGAGGTGGCGCGGCGCGCCCTCGACGCCGGCGCGGCGCTCGTCAACGACGTGAGCGCCCTGCGCGCCGACCCGGCGATGGTCGAGGTCGTCGCCGAGCTGGGCGCGCCGGTGTGCCTCATGCACATGCAGGGCGCGCCCAAGACGATGCAGGAAGACCCGCACTACGACGACGTGGTCGACGACGTGCTGCAGTTCCTGGAGGAGCGTATGGCCTTCGCGCTCGCGCGCGGCGTCGCCGAGGACCAGCTGCTGCTCGATCCCGGCATCGGCTTCGGCAAGACGGTGGAGCACAACCTCACGCTCCTGCGCCACCTCGACCGCTTCGTCGCCCTCGGCCGCCCCGTGGTCCTGGGGACCTCACGCAAGCGGTTCCTCGGCGCCATCCTCGGGAGCGAGCCGGGGGACCGCGTGATCGGCACTGTGGCGACCACCGTGATCGGCCTGCTCGCCGGCGCGCACGTGTTCCGCGTGCACGACGTCAAGCCCAATTTCGAAGCGTTGCGCGTGGCGCTGGCCGTGGTCGAGGGCGCGCCGGGCGCGTGAGCGCCCGCCGGCCCGGGGAGGCGACATGAACCAGCGTAGTCTCACCATCTCCGTGCCGGGCATCACGCTGCGCGGGCGCTGCGGCGTGACGCCCGAAGAGCGTGCCATCGGGCAGACGCTGGTCGTGGACGTGCGCCTCGAGCCGCTGTCGTGCACCGGCGCCGAGACGGACGACCTCGAGGGCACCGTGAACTACAGCCGCGTCGTCGACACCGTGCGCGGCATCGTGGAGGGGGGCGAGTTCCACCTGCTCGAACGGCTCGCCACCGTGATCGCCGACGCGTTGTGGGACCTCGCGGAGCTCGCTCGCGTCGAGGTCGCCGTGGCCAAGGTCGCGCCGCCGGTGAGCGTCCCCGTGGGTGCGGCGCGCGTCGAGGTGGTCCGCGTCCGGTGAGCGACCCGCGCGGCAAGCGCGCCTTTCTCTCGCTCGGTTCCAACGTCGGCGATCGCCGGGCCATGCTCGCGGCGGCGTGCGACGCCCTTGCGGCGCTGCCGGGGACCGCTCTCGTCGCGGCGTCCGGCGTCTACGAGACGGCACCTCACGACTACGCCGACCAGCCGGACTTCCTCAACCAGGTGGTGTGCGTGGAGACCGCGCTGGAACCTCACGACCTCCTGACCCAGTGCCAGCGTATCGAGAGCGAACACGGGCGCGTGCGCGGGCTCCGCTTCGGGCCGCGCACGCTCGATATCGATATACTCCTCTTTCAGGACGTCGAGCTCGAGGAGCCAGATCTGATGCTGCCTCATCCGCGCATGCTCAGTCGCGCCTTCGTGCTCGTGCCACTCGCGGAGGTGTGGGACTTCGCCCGCGACATGCCGGGCTTCGACGTGCTCCAGCTCGCGCAGGACACGGCACGCGACCAGCCGGTACGGCTCTACGCCGCCGCGGAGGCATGACCGATGCCCCGGCCCTACATCGCCACGCGCTCCGGAGAGTCGCTGCATCGGCGCACCTTCGACGTCCTCGTCCTCGGCGGGGGGATCGCCGGCCTCACGGCGGCTATCGGTGCCGCCCGCCGCTGGCGCGTTGGGCTGCTCACCAAGTCGACCTTCGACGACACCACGACGTTCCTCGCCCAGGGCGGCATCGCCGCAGCCCTGGGCCCGTCGGACTCGCCCGAGCTTCACTTCGAGGACACCGTCAACGCCGGCGCCGGCCTGTGCGACGAGGAGGCGGTGCGCGTCCTCGTCAGCGAGGGCCCGGACCGCGTCAGAGAGCTCATGGATATCTGCCCGCGCTTCGACAAGGTCGACGGCGAGATCGTCCTCGGGCGTGAGGGCGCGCACTCGGTGGCGCGTGTCGTCCACGCCGGCGGCGACGCGACCGGCAGCGAGGTGTCGAGCGCCCTCGCCGAAGCGGCCCGCGTGGGCAGCCGGGTCCAGCTCTACGAGAACGAGTTCGTCATCGACCTGCTCACCGTGGACGGGCGCTGCGTCGGGGCGCTCACGCTCAACCTCGACGACGGCGGCCTCACGCTCAACGTGGCGATGGTCACGATCCTCGCCACGGGCGGCGCCGGGCAGGTGTTCGGGCGCACCACCAATCCTCTGGTGGCGACCGGGGACGGGGTGGCGATGGCCTACCGTGCCGGCGCCGCCATCCGCGACCTGGAGTTCGTCCAGTTCCACCCCACGGGTCTGGCGGTCCCGGGCCAGGAGACGGTGCAGCTCATCACCGAGGCCCTTCGCGGCGAAGGCGCCTACCTGCGCAACGCCGTCGGTGAGCGCTTCATGACCGCCTACGACTCGCGCGGCGAGCTCGCCTCGCGCGACGTCGTCGTGCGCGCCATGATGAACGAGATGCGCAAGGAGGGGAGCGCGCACGTCTTCCTCGACGCCACGCACCTCGAAGCCGCCTGGTTGCAGGAGCGCTTCCCCCGCGTGACCGCCGGCCTGGCGCAGCACGGGCTCGATCTCGCGCGGGAGCTCATCCCCGTGGCGCCGGTCTGCCACTACTTCATCGGCGGCGTGGTGACCGACGTGTGGGGCCGCACGTCGGTGCCCGGACTGTACGCCAGCGGCGAGGTCGCCAGTACCGGCGTGCACGGCGCCAATCGGCTCGCCAGCAACTCCCTCCTCGAAGGCCTCGTCTACAGCGACCGGGTGGTGCGCGACCTGGACCGCTACGTCGGGAGGCTCGGCGAGGATGTGCGGCGCCTCCGCTTCGATCTGCCGGAGGCAACGGCGCTCGCGCGGAGCAGCGACGCCGCCGCTGCTCGCCGCCGCCTCACGGACTTGATGGCGACCAAGGTCGGCGTCGTCCGCCGCGCCCACGAGCTGAGCGCCGCCCTCGCCGATCTCGGCGCCCTGACCACGGAACTCCAGTTCGGGGAGATGGGCGCACCGGAGTACGAACTGCTCAACATGCTGACCCTGGGGACGCAGATCGCCAGGTGCGCCCTGCTCCGCGAAGAGTCGCGAGGCGTGCACCTGCGCGACGACTACCCGGCGATCGACGACACGGAGTGGCGCCGGCACATCACCTTGCGGCTGCCGGCCCACGAGCGCGAAGAAGGCCTTCTCGGCAAGGTGGAGCGCTCGTGAACGCGAGGCGTGTATGAGCGTGGGGCGCGCATGAGCGAGCGCGGCTACGTGGAGGCGGCGCGCGAGGCCGCAGCGCGCGCGCTCGCCGAGGACCTCGCCGGGTACGGAGACATCACGGGATCCGCGTTCGGTGGCGACGGCGCGGCCAGGGTCGTGGCGCGCGAGGCCGGCGTGCTCTCCGGGCTCGCCGCGTTCGCGGCGACTGCGGAGCTCGTCGACCCCGCGCTCCGCGTCGAGTACTCCGCCGCGGACGGCGACCGCTTTGCGGCCGGGGACGATCTCGCCGGTCTGCGCGGCCCCCTGGCCGGGATCCTCGCCGCCGAACGGACGGCGCTCAACTTCCTCTGCCGGCTCTCCGGCGTCGCGACGCTCACCGCCGCCTACGTCGCCGAGACCGCCGGGACGCGGGCGCGCATCGCGGCGACGCGCAAGACGACGCCGGGCCTGCGCGCCCTCGAGAAGCAGGCCGTCGTCCACGGCGGCGGCACGCCGCACCGCTTCGGCCTCTTCGACGGCGCCATGATCAAGGACAACCATGTGGCGGCGGCCGGCGGCGTGCGCGCCGCCGTCGAGCTGGTGCGCGCCGGCGCCGCCCATGTGCACACTCTGGAAGTCGAGGTCGACACGCTCGACCAGCTCGACGAGGCTCTGGCCGCCGGCGCGGGCATCGTGCTGCTGGACAACATGGACACGGCCGCGGTGCGCGAAGCCGTCGGTCGCGTCGCCGGCCGCGCGCTCGTCGAGGTCTCCGGCGGCGTGCGCCTCGAGCGCGTGCGCGAGCTGGCCGCGGCCGGCGTGGACGTGATCTCCGTAGGCGCCCTCACCACCGGCGCGCGGTGGATCGACCTCGGCCTCGACATGGAGGGCTGAGATGCTGCTCGTCGTGGACGTCGGCAACACCCAGACCCATATCGGCCTCATCTCCGGCGGCGACGTGGTGGACGAGTGGCGGCTGGCGACCATCCGCCACCGAACGAGCGACGAGATCGCCGGGACGCTTCAGGGCCTCTTCACGCTGCGCGGCACGATGGTGCGCGAGGTGGTGGACGAAGTCGGCGTCGCCTCGGTCGTCCCGCGTCTCACCCAGCAGTGGGTCGAGATGAGCGAGAAGCATCTTGGCGTCGCGGCGTTCGTCGTGGGGCCCGGCGCGCGGACCGGCATGCGCATCGCCATGAAGAACCCGGCCGAGGTGGGCGCCGACCGCATCGTCAACGCGGTGGCCGCCTTCGAGAAGTACGGCGGCCCGTGCATCGTCGCCGACTACGGGACGGCCACGACCTTCGACGTGATCTCCGCTGAGGGCGACTACGTGGGCGGCGTCATCGCGCCGGGCATCGAGGTGTCCCTCGAGGCGCTCACGTCGCGCGCCGCCAAGCTCATCAAGGTCGAGCTTGCCGAACCCGAGCATGCCATCGGCAAGTCCACGACCGAGGCTCTTCAGTCGGGCGCGGTGTACGGCTTCGCCGGCGAGATCGAGGGCATCGTCCACGCGATCTGGGAAGAGCTCGGCGAGCGTGCCCAGGTGATCGCCACCGGAGGTTTGGCGGACCTGATCGCGCGCCACACCGACGTGATCGCCGCGGTCGACCCGTTTCTCACGCTGCGCGGCATCGAGATCGTCATGCGCCGCCAGCAGCGGGCCTGACGGAGGCGGCGCGGCGATGACGTCGCAGGACGCGGCCGGCGCATTGGACGCTGCCGTCCCCTCGCACGACCGCTTGCACGAGTCCCTGCACATCGGGTCGCTCGAGCTCGACCGCCGCGTGTTCATGGCGCCGATGGCCGGCATCTCCACGCCGGCGTTCCGGCGCAGCGTGCGCCGCTTCGGCGCCGGCCTCGTGTACACGGAGATGATCTCGGCCTACGGCGTGCACTACGACAACCGGCGCACACTCGACTATCTCTCCTGCGGGGAGGAGCAGCACCCGGTCGGCTTCCAGTTGTTCGGCGCCGACGCGGACGTGCTTGCCGACGCCGCCGTCCGCTGCGCGCGCGCCGGCTCCGACCTCGTCGATCTCAACATGGCTTGCCCGGTGCGCAAGGTGACGAAGACCGGGGCGGGCGCGGCGCTGCTGGCGGATCCGGAACGCGCCGCCGGCATCGTCCGCGCCGTGGCCGATGCCGTGGGACCGGACGTCCCGGTGACCGTCAAGATCCGCTCCGGGCTGCGCGACGGCGACGAGGCCGGGCGCCGCGCGGCGCCCCTGCTCGCCGCCGCCGGCGCGGCCGCCGTGTGCATCCACCCGCGCACGGCCGCGCAGCTCTACCGCGGCCGTGCCGACCACGCCGTCACGCGGGCGCTCGCACTGGAGCTCGACGTGCCGGTCATCGCCTCCGGCGACGTCGACGGCCGCGACGCGGCACTCGCGCTGCTCGATGGCGGCGCGGCCGCCGTGATGCTGGCCCGTCACTCCCTCGGCAGGCCCTGGCTGTTCGCCGAGGTCCTCGACGGCGCACCGGAGCCGGACCCCCCGGACCGGCTCGCGGAGGTGCGGCGTTTCGCCGCCGACGTCCTGCAGGACATGGGCCCGCACGGCGTCGGCCACCTGCGCCAGTTCTGGCAGCGCTTCCGTCGCAACGGCGCCCTCGACCGGCCTCTGGCGCAGGCGCTGATGCAGGCGCCGGACGCCGCCGCGGTGCGCCTCCTCCTGGGCTTCTGACAAGGCCCGCAAAGGCGTTTGCGCAAGGCGGGGCGGATGGCCTATACTTGCTCGCCTGTTCGGCGCGCGGTCTCTCTTCGGGGGCCGCGCTGTCGTGTTGAAGAGGAGGAACCAGTGGTCGACCGCGAGATCATCCTCACTCCCGAGGGCTTCCAGCGCCTCAAGGAGGAGATCGAGTACCTCTCGAGCGTCAAGCGCGACGAGGTGGCCGAGCGCATCAGCGCCGCGCGCGACTTCGGCGACATCTCGGAGAACTCGGAGTACGACGACGCCAAGAACGAGCAGGCGATGCTCGAGGCGCGCATCTACGCCCTCGAGGAGCGGCTGCGCGGCGCCATCGTCATCGACTCGGACTCCATCTCCACCGAGAAGGTCGGGGTGGGCACCAAGGTCACGCTGCAGGACATGCAGCGCGGCGACATCGTGCAGTACGCCATCGTGGGTTCTGCCGAGGCCGATCCCACCGCGCACAAGCTGTCCAACGAGTCCCCGGTGGGCAACGCCATCATGGGCCACAAGCCGGGCGACAAGATCACCGTGAGCGTGCCCCAGGGCTCCAAGAAGTTCAAGGTCCTGGCAATCGAGAAGGCCTGACGGCTGCCGTGGACGAGCAGGGCGAGCACGCCGGCGACGTCTTCGCGGAGCGCCGCGACAAGCTCGCCGCCTGGCGCGGCGCGGGCGACGCGTATCCCACGAGCTACCAGCCGCGGGATGAGATAGGGCCGCTGCACGGCGCCTACGAGAGCCTCGAGGCGGGCCAGGACGCCGGCGACGTGCACCGCATCGCCGGCCGCGTGATGGCCCGTCGGGTGCACGGCAAGCTCACCTTCGTCGTCCTCAAGGACACGAGCGGCGAGCTCCAGCTTTTCGGCCAGCTCGACGCCCTCGGCGAGGAGCGCTACGCGGCCCTCGAGCACGTCGACCTCGGCGACTTCGTGGGCGCCGAGGGCACCATCATGCGCACCCGGCGAGGCGAGCTCTCGCTGCGTCTCACTTCCTGGCAGCTCCTCAGTAAGTCGCTGCGGCCGATGCCGGAGAAGTTCCACGGCCTTACGGACGTCGAGACGCGCTACCGTAAGCGCTACCTCGACCTCATGGTCAACGACGAGTCGCGCGAGGTCTTCGTGAAGCGCGCGCGGATCATCCGCGCGATTCGCGAGTTCCTCGACGGGCGCGGCTTCGTCGAGGTCGAGACGCCGGTACTGCAGCCGCTCTACGGCGGCGCCCTGGCGCGGCCGTTCGTCACGCACCACAACGAGCTCGAACGCGATCTTTACCTGCGCATCGCCACCGAGCTGTACCTCAAGCGCTGCATCATCGGCGGCATCGACCGTGTCTACGAGATCGGCAAGGACTTCCGCAACGAGGGCGTGAGCTTCAAGCACAACCCCGAGTTCACGATGCTCGAGACCTACGAGGCCTACGTGGACTACAACCACGTGATGACGATGGTCGAGGAGATGAGCGCCGCCGCCGCAGGCGCCGTGGGCGCGCTTCAAGTCCAGTTCCGCGAGCATGACATCGACCTGACCCCGCCGTGGCCGCGCCTCACGATGCGCAAGGCCATCGAGCAGGAGACGGGCATCGACATCGGCGCCGACGAAGCGCGCACGGTCGCTGATCTGCAGGCGGCGATCAAGGCCAAGGGCCTCGAAGGCACGGTGCCGCTGGCGCCGACCTGGGGAGCTCAGGTCGACGAACTGTTCAGCGAGTGCGTCGAGCCCAAGCTCATCCAGCCGGTATTCATCACTGAGCACCCGCTCGAGACGAGCCCGTTCGCCAAGAAGACGCCGCACGACCCGCGCTTTGTCGAGCGCTTCGAGGGGTTCATCGCCGGCATGGAGCTGAGCAACGCGTTCAGCGAGCTCAACGACCCCGAGGACCAGCGCGAGCGCTTCATGCAGCAGATGCAGGACCTCGCCGACGGCGACGAGACCGCGCACCGCCTCGACGAGGACTTCCTCGAGGCGATGGAGCATGGCATGCCGCCGACCGGCGGCCTGGGCATGGGCATCGACCGCCTCGTGATGGTGCTCACCGGAGCGCCGTCCATCCGCGACGTCGTGCTTTTCCCGGCGCTGCGCTCCTAGGCGCGCGACTCCGCCTCCAGGCGCCCGCGCTCCGCTTCTCACGCCGGCAGGGGCGCCGGCTGCCGCTCCCTCAGGCCGTCTCCGGCGCCGTCTCCGCGTCAGCGCGCACCGCGCCCGAATCCGCGCGTGCCTCGTCCGCCGGCGTGATCTCCGGCCGCTTGCCCCACAGCGGCCCCGGCCAGCCCGCCTTCGGCCCGATCCAGAGCGTGAGCCCGGGTACGAGGGCGGTGCGCACCAGGAACGTGTCGAGGAGCACGCCGATTGCCACGCCGATGCTGATCTCCGCGAGGTCCTTGACCGGCTGTGACAGCAGGATGAGGAACGTCCCCGCAAGGATGATGCCGGCGCTGGTGAGCACGCCGCCGGTCGCCGAGAGCGCTCTCACCGTCCCGTCGCGCAGGCCGTGTGCCAGGGCCTCGCCGCGGATGCGCGTCGTGATGAAGATGTTGTAGTCGCTGCCGAGGGCGACGAGGAAGATGAACATGTACAGCGGTATCCGGTAGCTGATGTGCTGCCAGCCGAGGAGCTTCTCGGTGATCAGGATGGTCGCCCCCAGCGCCGCGAGGTACGAGAGCACATTGGTGAAGAGCAGGTAGAGCGGGGCGACCACGGCGCGCAGCAGGAGCATCAGGATCGCGCCCACGACGATCAGGGCCGCGACCGCCACGACGAGGGTGTCGCGGTTGCTCTGCGCCCAGGTGTCGGCCTGGATCGCCGTCGGGCCGCCGACGAGCGCGGTCCCGTTGCCGGCCGCGGCGGCCTTGCGCGCCGTCGTGCGCAGTTCCAGGAGCTGTTGCAGCACTTCCTTGGAATACGGGTCGCCCTTGAAGATGACCTGGAAGCTCAGCAGCTTGCCGCCGTCGGCCGTGCCGGTGGGGAAGGCGGCGGCCACGCCCGGGCTCTTGCTGAGGGCGCCGGTGATCATGCCGGTGACGAACGCGGGCGGCGCCTGCGGCGCCTTGATGAGCACCGTCGTCGGCGCCAGGGCGCCCTTGGGGAAGTGCTTCTCGAGCAGCGCGTACCCCTCCTTGGACGGCATGTTGGTGAGGAAGTCCTCGGTGAAGCTGAAGCGCGGGCTGTAGAGCAGGCAGCCGAGGGCGAGCAGCACGAGCACGGCGGCCACGCCGGCCGCGGCCCGCTTCGGCGTCGCGGCGACTCGCTCGGCGATGGCGCGCCAGGCGCGGTGCGTCGTGGCGTCGCCTTCCTTGGGGACGCGCGGCCAGAAGGCGCGGCGGCCGAGCAGCGCGAGGAGCGCCGGCATGAGCGTGAGCCCGGCGATCAGCGTGACGAACACGCCGATGCCGAGCACCGGCGCGAACGCCCGGTAGTCGCCGTACTGGGCGAAGAGCAGGGTGAGCACGGCCAGCGTGACGGTGAGCCCGCTGGCCGCGATCGCCTCCCACGTCTCGCCGAGCCCCTTGGCCAAGGCGCTTCGGGCGCCGCTCTCGCGGCGCAGGTCCTCGCGGTACCGCGAGATGAGCAGCAGGCCGTAGTCGGTGCCGGCGCCGAACAGCAGGATCACCATCAGCGACGTGGCCTGCCCGGAGAGCGTGAAGCCGAAGCCCTTGGCGAGGAGCGCGAGGATGCCGCCGGCCACGAAGTAGCCGAAGCCCACGGTGATGAGCGGCACGAAGGGCAGCACGGGCGAGCGGTAGATGAGCAGGAGCAGCACGAGGACGAGGACGACGGTGCCGAGCAGCAGCTTGACGTCGGCGTTGAGGAAGATCTTGTAGACGTCGGTGATGAGGCCGCCGGGACCGGTGACCCTCACCTGCATGCCGTTCACGGAGTCGCCGAAGTGGTCGCGGATGGCCTGCACGGAGTCGCGGAACGCGGCGTCGCCGGGGTTGCCGTTCAGGCTCGCGAAGATCAGCGCCCCCTTGCCGTCGGGCGAGAACTGCACGCTGGCGCTGTTGACGGGCTCGGCGCCGCTCTTGAGCCAGGCTTCACCCTGGGCGATGGCGGCCTTGTCGGCCGCCGTGAGCGGCGCATCCGCGCTGTACACGACGATGACCGGCGTCCCCTTGGCGGCGGGGAACGAAGCCTGCTGCAGCGCGTCGGCGCGCTTGCTCTCGACGGCGTTGGACAGGCCCTTGGAGGCGTCGTTGGTGGTCACGCTCTGCAGTTTGGGGCCCATCGAGAGCGCCCCGGCGATGACGATCCAGACGGCGATGACGATCCACGGGTGCTTGCCGCGCGTGGACCAGGTGATGATGTTCCGCATTGTCGGCGCCCCTTCCCGGCGATGGCCGGCCGCTGCGGCCGGTGAGCCATCATATCGGGGCCGGCCCCTGCCGCGCAGCCCTCCGCAGGCACGGCGCGCGAGCCCTCGCCGGCTGCACCCGGCGACCGGGTCGCGCCCCGCCGGGAATCGGGGGTACCATTAGGCTACGTCCGACCTCCCAGGGGGTACGCTGGGGGTTGAGAGCAAGCACCGGCGGCCGCCGACATCCCTCTTTCGTCAGAGCGGCCCCGTCGTCCAAAGGAGCAGCCGGATGTTCGAACGTTTCACCGAACGCGCCAGGCAGGTCGTGGTCCTCGCCCAGGAAGAAGCCCGGGCCCTCAAGCACAACTACATCGGGACCGAGCACCTGCTTCTGGGCCTGCTCCGCGAGGAGGAGGGCGTCGCCGCACGCGTCCTCGATGGCCTCGAGGTCTCGGTGGAAGAGGTCCGTGCCGCCGTCGTGCGCATCGTCGGCTCCGGCGAGGAATCGCCGCAGGGCCAGATCCCGTTCACGCCGCGCGCCAAGAAGGTGCTCGAGCTGGCGCTGCGCGAGGCGCTGTCGCTCGGCCACAACTACATCGGCACCGAGCACATCCTCCTCGGCCTCGTGCGCGAGGACGAAGGTGTTGCGGCGCGCATCCTGCTCGATCTCGACGCGGAGCCGGAGAAGATCCGCAACGAGGTCATGCGCACGCTCAGCGGCCCCGGCCGCCGCGGCCAGCAGCAAGGCGGCGGCGGCGAGGGCAAGCGCTCGGCCAAGGTGCTCGAGCAGTTCGGCCGCAACCTCACCAAGATGGCCGAGGACGGCAAGCTGGACCCGTGCATCGGGCGCACCACCGAGATCGAGCGCGTCATGCAGATCCTCAGCCGGCGCACCAAGAACAACCCCGTGCTCATCGGCGAGCCCGGCGTCGGCAAGACGGCGATCGTCGAGGGCTTCGCGCAGCGCATCTCCAACCACGAGGTGCCGGAGCTGCTCAAGGGCAAGCAGGTCTACACGCTGGACCTCGCTGCCCTGGTCGCGGGCTCCAAGTACCGCGGCGAGTTCGAGGAGCGCCTCAAGAAGGTCATGAAGGAGATCCGCGACACCGGCGACATCATCCTCTTCATCGACGAGCTCCATAACCTCGTCGGTGCCGGCGCCGCAGAGGGCGCCATCGACGCGGCCAGCATCCTCAAGCCGGCGCTCGCCCGCGGCGAGCTGCAGACCATCGGCGCCACGACGCTCGACGAGTACCGCAAGTACCTCGAGCGCGACGCCGCCCTGGAGCGGCGCTTCATGCAGATCAAGGTCGCCGAGCCGTCGGTCCCCGAGACCGTCGAGATCCTCAAGGGCCTGCGCGACCGCTACGAGGCCCACCACCGCATCCGTATCAGCGACGAGGCCTTGTCGTCTGCGGCGGAGCTGGCCGACCGCTACATCAGCGACCGCTTCCTGCCGGACAAGGCGATCGACCTCATCGACGAGGCGGCGAGCCGCATGCGCATCCGCACGATGACGGCGCCGCCGAGCTACCGCGAGCTCGAGGACGAGATCTCCACGGTGCGCAAGGAGAAGGAAGCAGCGATCGAGGCGCAGGAGTTCGAGAAGGCGGCCAACCTGCGCGACAAGGAGCGCAAGCTGAGCCACAAGAAGCTCGAGCTCGAGGACGAGTGGAAGACGAGCGACGAGGGCATGCGCGCCAGCATCGGCGACGACGAGATCGCCGAGATCGTGAGCATGTGGACCGGTATCCCCGTGGTCAAGATCACGGAGGCCGAGACGAAGAAGCTCCTGCGCATGGAGGACGAGCTGCACGTGCGGCTCATCGGCCAGGATCCGGCGGTGCGCGCCGTCAGCAAGGCGATCCGCCGCAGCCGCGCCGGGCTCAAGGACCCGCGCCGGCCCACCGGTTCGTTCATCTTCCTGGGCCCGTCGGGCGTGGGCAAGACCGAGCTTGCGCGCACGCTCGCCAACTTCCTCTTCGGCGACGAGGACCACCTCGTGCAGATCGACATGAGCGAGTACATGGAGAAGCACTCCGTCTCGCGTCTCGTCGGCTCGCCCCCCGGCTACGTGGGGCACGACGAGGGCGGCCAGCTCACCGAGATAGTGCGCCGCAAGCCGTACAGCGTGATCCTCTTCGACGAGATCGAGAAGGCGCACCCGGACGTCTTCAACATCCTCCTGCAGATCCTCGAGGACGGACGCCTCACCGACTCGCAGGGGCGCACGGTCGATTTCCGCAACGCCATCCTCATCATGACCAGCAACATCGGCGCCGAGATGATCACCAAGGACACGCCGCTGGGCTTCGGGCAGACCGCCATCCAGGGCATGACCTACGACGACATGAAGGGCCGCATCACCGGCGAGCTCAAGCGCGTCTTCAAGCCGGAGTTCCTCAACCGCGTGGACGAGGTCATCGTCTTCCACAAGCTCGAGCGCTCGGAGATCGGCGCGATCGTCGATCTCATGATCGCGCGCCTGCAGCAGCAGCTCGATCCGAGCGGCGTCACGCTGCAGCTCACCGACGCGGGGCGCGAGGTGCTGGTCGAGAAGGGCTTCGACCCGATGCTCGGGGCGCGGCCCCTGCGCCGCGCCATCCAGCGGTACATCGAGGACAAGCTGAGCGACGCGATGCTCGAGCGCGCTTTCCCCGAGGGCACCATCATCCTCGTCGACGGCGAGGACGAGGACACGGTGCTCACGGTGAACGGCGAACGCATCGGCGGCCGCGTCGAGTTGCCTATGGTGGGCCTCGACGAGCCCGTGGGGCAGGGCGTCACGCCTGTCTCGGCGGCCTCCGGCGGCGACGACGGCCCAGACGCCGGCGGCGCGGCGGCCGGCGTCTGACCCGCGCCGTGCCCCGGCAGCAGACGGTCTTCACCTGCGGGCAGTGTGGCCGCCGCGAAGCCAAGTGGCTCGGGCACTGCCCGGACTGCGGTGCCTGGGACTCGTTCGTCGAGGAGAAGGTCGTCGCGGTGGGCGGGGCCGGCTACGCCGGCAGGGCCCGCCGCAAGAGTGGTGACGGTCGCGGCGCCGGAGGCGCCGCGACCGTTCGTCTGAGCGACGTCGTCTCGTCCGCCGTCGAGCGTTTCTCAAGCGGCATCGCCGAGCTCGACCTCGTCCTCGGTGGCGGCGTCGTCCCCGGCTCGCTGGTCCTCGTCGGCGGCGAGCCCGGCATCGGCAAGTCCACGCTCCTGCTCCAGGTCCTCGATCACGTCGCCGCCTCGGGCCGCCAGGTGCTCCTCGTCTGCGGCGAGGAGTCGGCCGCCCAGGTCAAGATGCGCGCCGAGCGCATCTGTCGCGACCCGGGCGGCATCTCCGTCCTCGCCGAGACGGAGCTCGAGACCGTCCTCGAGACCGTCGCCGCCGCGGCGCCCGCACTGGTCGTCGTCGACTCCGTGCAGACGCTCTACAGTGACGCCTTCACGTCCGCGCCGGGCAGCGTGAGCCAGGTGCGGGAAGCGGCGGGCCGCTTCCTCCGCCTGGCCAAGGACACCGGCGCCGCCGTCTTCCTCGTCGGGCACGTGACCAAGGAGGGCGCCATCGCCGGCCCGCGCGTGCTCGAGCACATGGTCGACACCGTCCTGCAGTTCGAGGGCGACCGCTATCGCTTCTACCGTACGCTGCGCGCCGCCAAGAACCGGTTCGGGTCCACCAACGAGCTCGGCATCTTCGAGATGACGCCGGACGGCCTCGCCGGCGTGGCGGACCCCTCGCGCCTCTTCCTCAGCGACACGGGCCCCGCGGCGGGTGCGGCCGTGCACGTCGCGGTCGAGGGGAGCCGCTGCTTCCCGGTCGAGGTCCAGGCGCTCGTCAACAAGAGCGAACTGGCCATGCCGCGGCGCGTCGCCGTGGGGTTCGACCGCAACCGCCTGGCGATGCTCGTGGCCGTCCTCGGCCGCCACGCCCGGCTGCCGTTGTCTCAGGCCGACATTTTTGTTACAATTGCAGGCGGAATCCGCATCGACGAACCTGCGGCCGACCTCGCTGTTGCTCTCGC
>Ga0118677_10009187_pt1 | contig 15548 bp, 16 predicted proteins | sample AliMusrvi5mmetaG_FD_86154 | JGI IMG/M metagenome (GOLD analysis project Ga0118677, IMG submission 86154)
CGCCCACCCGGCCCGGAGCGCTAACTCTAGGCTACTGTCTCTGAAATCAACTGTTTAATTCGAGCAGTACGGCGATCTCGGGTGGCTTTAAGTCAGGAGGTATAACGAGACTTCAGAGACAGGAGATTCGCTTTGCTAGCTAGAGGTGGCAGTCAGCGCGTCGAATAGAGCCTAAGCGTTTAAGCGAAGCATTCATCGTGATCTTGATCCGACATTTCGGAGCACCAGGCGGGAATGAAGCCATTCGGCTCTCTTCCGGTCTCATTGAAAGCAGGACCCCAGTAACCAGAGCTTATGTAAACGAGCTACTCAACCATCTCTTTGACTCCGTGCAACGCGGCCGGAATGACTTGCGCCAGCGCGGAATATTGCGAAGGGCTTCCCCAAAGGCCGCTGTAATAGACGAACAGTTGCCCGTTCATCGCAGCGCGGCGCGCGCCCAAATTAACCAGTTCGCCGCTAGCGGTACTAGTGCCATTTGGCCAACGGGTAATGCCACCAGTCCACGTCTCCTGACGGATTCCAGATCTGTCCCCCGAGGTTCTTGAGGCATGACCGCCCTTTTCTGAATAGATGACGGCGTGATCGCCTTCCTTTTCCACTGCGTTCCAACCTAATTCTGAGATTTCGGTATGGCCTAAGAAGTGTGCCTTTAATGGCACTGAATCGCGATCAAGTACGACTTGGATGCCTTCCCAGTCGCCGCCGTGGAACCCCCCCTCCAAGGTTTTCCCAAGGACATGGAAGGATGTCGCCAATCCGGTGTTGTACGCGTGAAATCGCCAATACTGGATTGTAACTCCCTTGCCATTATTAGGGTAGGCGTGGTAGTACGTTGTCCAGAGCCGAGTGTCTTCCGGGCCGCGGCGATTTTCGAGAGTCAAATCCGCGAGGTAGAAGGTCCTTTGTTTGTTGGCGTCGCGCCAGTTATATGAATCGAATGACGTGTCCGCACCACAACTCTGCTGTGCGAGCCAATGGAGGTCGGATTGAGTGGGCGCTGTCACCAATAGGTCATCAACACCGCACGTTCGATCAAAAAAGCGGAGCGCCGTTCTGCCAAGAAACCAGTCTACGTTCGCGGGAAGGTTGGGTTCATCTGTTTGGTGATAAATCACCGGAGCAAAGCGCTCTGCGAGCTCTTGCTCCTGGAGATTAGTCAAACCGTCTCCGTCTTGGTCTGTATCGTTAGCTGAGTGCACAGCTAACTTGTTAGGTGTTAGCTTGGTGTATAAGGGCATGTCACGTAATTGAGTCGCTTGTTGAGGGAACATGGAGCTTGAAGATTCGAACGCAGCAAGACCCTAAACACCTAAACCGCCCGATGTACAGAAGCTCATCTGTCACACTACCGATGATCATTGGCGTTCGCGTATCCTTTCCGCTCGCTGAGCTTCACGCCTCAAAAAGATTTGATGATACTCACTGTGGTCGCTTGCAAGCCGGCCACCTATCAGCTTGGAGACACGCGGCAGCAGCAACCGCTCCACGTCAATTCAAATGACTGCCGACAACAAAATTTAGCGCCAGCATTCGAAGACGTGGGATACGAATGCGCTGTCATTTTACGCGAGGAGGGCAGCTAACAACGTAGCAACATCTGCGACATTGATGTGATTAAGGATGCCAGCGAAAGCGCCGCCAACAGTGTTCCATACATCGTTGCCCGGAGTGGGCGCGGTGGCTGCGCTTACGACCCACCAACCAGCCCAGCCTCCATTTGCGACCGGTCCGGCTGCATCCCTAGCGGCGACTTCGCCACCGCAAACGGGCACGTCTTGGCCGGGACTCAGGGCTCCCAGGAACGTGTTGTCAACTCGAGAGCGGATTGCTACGGCATTGACCACACCGAAGGGTTGACCGCTTATGAGTTGCCATGTTTCATTTGGACTGATGACGACGCTCGTAGCATTCGCGCATCCGTTTGCTGGGTTTTTGCTCATGGCCCTTCCGGTTCGAAAGTTGTAGAGGGCGTACAAATGATTGGCATGATCGACTTCGACAAGAAACCATGTTTCTTCTTCGTTTCGGTTGGGATTACTCGCATGTAATTCTCCCCCCCCTGTGTAGGCCTGCAAAAAGGCACCGTGGATACTTTGAATTCCAACCATCCCCAGATTCGTCATTTTTGGCACCTTCTCCTGAAAGGCTGTGGGCGAGGATATCACATTTCGAGTTCCATGTGGTGCTTTCGACAGCTTTCGACAGGCTTTCGCCGGAAATCGGGGCGGACAATTCGCGCTACGGTGCTGTTTTCGGGCTTGAAGCATTCCAACTGAAAAGGACGGACAACCTGATTCCACGAGAGCGAACGTGCCGAATGTTCGGTGATCAACTGCCGATCGGTTGCAGAGATCTACATCGCCAGTATCTGAGCCTCGGCTCTCGTGAAGCTTAGCGATTCGCCAGCGCGACTGGAGAGGCAGTAGTTCCGATCCAGTGTCACGACTCGACATCTTCACGGCGTACCGGATGAGCGCGTGACGCGCCTGAAGGAGTGCAGATGTCTATCCGAACCGAACTGCAATACCTGGCGAAGGAAATCGGCGGTGATCCGCTGAAGAACTCCGGCTTTGAAAAAGAAGCGCCGGAGCCCGAAAGCACAGCGGACCTGGAATCCGTAGAGGAGGACCTCCCCCAATGAGTTCCGCCGAACAAACAAACCATACCGCGCCCGCGAAGCGCGATCACCGTCAGGAGGTAACCAACTCCATCGTCAAAATGCTCGAAGACGGCGTCTCACCCTGGCAAAAACCGTGGAAGTCGGCGGGCATGCCGTTCAACCCCACTACCGATAAGGCATACAGGGGCGGCAATGCCGTCCACCTCATGGCCGCCGGGATGTCCCGCGGATACGAAGATCCGCGCTGGATGACCTACAAACAGGCCGCCGAAAACGGCTGGCAGGTCCGCAAGGGCGAAAAGGGAACGCACATCGAATTCTGGGAACTGAAGGCCAGGCCAGAGGAGAAGCGGGAAGATCCCGTCGCGGCCAGCGCCGACAAAACTGCCGACGAAAGCCAGCGTCGCTGGATTCACCGGGTCTACACGGTCTTCAACGCCAAACAGATCGATGGCGTGCCGACCTTCGAGCGCCCCCAGCCATCCGCCTTCGAAGTCGCTCAGAGTGGCGAGCGAATCCTCGCCAAATCCGGCGCGAACATCCATCACGACCAGTCGGATCGCGCCTTCTACCGCCCCTCCACGGACAGCATCCATCTCCCACCTAAAGAGGCGTTTCAGGATGCGCCGGGTTATTACGGCACCGCGCTTCACGAACTCGCGCACTGGACCGGGCACCCGTCCCGCCTGAATCGGCCCACGCTGAACGAGTCCTACAAGTTCGGCGATCTCAACTACGCCAAAGAGGAGCTGCGCGCTGAACTGGCGAGCGTCTTCATCGCCGCCGAACTCGGCGTTCCCCACAATCCGGCGAACCACGCCGCGTATGTAGGTTCCTGGATCAAAGCGCTGAAGGAAGACAAGAACGAGATCTTTCGCGCGGCACAGGATGCGTCGGCGGCCACGGATTTTGTGTTGAGCCTGGACCGGGACGTGTCCCGAGCGCAGGCTCTGGAGGTCGGCGACTCGGCGGCTGGAGATCCGGCGGCAGTCCAAGCCATTCGGGATCAAATCGGAGTTCTCGAAGGCGACCGCACCCAAGCCGGGTCGTCACGCGATGTCCTTAGCGCCTCGTTCGCCGCCGCGAAAAGCGTGACCGCGGAGAAACTGGGCGACTCCGCCCGAACCTTCGCCGCGGAGACACAGAGCGGCAACTACCGCGGGCAGATCATCGGCGAAACCGAACTGCACGTCGTTCAAAAGCTTTCGCCCCGGTCGGCGGTGGCCCACATGAAGCAACTGCTCGAACCTGCGCCGAAGATTGGCGAAAGCGTCGGAATCGGGTATGCAAACAACGAGGCATCCGTGAAGGAACTGCGCGAGCGGTCGAGGTCGAAGGAGTTGGTGCGATGAGGCCGCCAACGGGGATGTACAGAACGCCGCGCGATCCCGGCGGTTTCCCGTTTGGATACGACTGGCGGGCGACCGGCGCCGGGCTGATTCTGCTGGTCGGCTTCAACCTGCTGGCGACCCAGTACGTGGCTTCGAAATTTCGCTACCAGCCGGCACTCGGAACGCCGCTGTTTCGGACGAGCCGGATGGCGGTTTACCAGCCTTTCGCCTGGTGCATCTGGGGTTACCGCAACTGCGCAAGCCTCGACAGCCGCGTCCGGAAACCTCTCTTCGAAGGCGAGATGATCGTACTCGGCGGCTGCCTGCTTTCCATGGTGGGCTTTTTCGCCGCCGCCAACCGGCGCGTGCGGCGATTGTCGGTGAACGCGGAGGACCTGCACGGGTCGGCCCGCCTGGCCGCGCCGGATGACGTGCGCGCCACCGGACTCGTCCGTAGCAATGCCGGTGTTTACGTCGGCGGCTGGTACAACGAGCATTCCAGACGCCTGCAGTACCTCCGCCATAACGGTCCGGAACACGTGCTGGCGTTCGCGCCGACCCGGTCGGGAAAGGGCGTCGGGCTCGTGATTCCCACCCTACTGGCGTGGGACGAGAGCGCGGTCATCTACGACATCAAGGGTGAGAACTGGGCCAAGACGGCCGGGTATCGCGCGAGCCGCGGGCAGCGCTGTTTCAAGTTCTCGCCGGTGGAGGAGGAAACGTCGTGCCGGTTCAATCCGCTGGCAGAAGTTCGTCTGTTTACGCCGCGCGACGTTTCCGACGCGCAGAATATTGCCGACATGATCATCCGCAGCGGTGAAGACAGTCCGATGGAGCGCCACTGGGAGGACACTGCGGCATCTCTGACGACCGGCATGATTCTGCACGCCTGCTACACCGCCGCCGATGAGGATCGCGCGGCCTGCCTGGCGGATCTGGCGGCGCTCTTTACGCGACCGGGCGTGGATTTCCGGGAAACGCTGAATGAGATGCTCTGCTATCCGCACGACAGCGAGTTCCGGCGCGGGTGGCGCACCCAGGCGGGACTGAAGACCGCGACGCACCCTGTGGTTTCGGAGAAAGCGCAGGAAATGCTCGATAAGGAGAGCAAGGAACTGTCCGGCGTGCTGTCCACGGCTAAGACGGCGCTGGCGCTCTACAGCGATCCGCTGGTGGCGCGCAATACGGCCGCGAGCGACTTCACGATCAACGACCTGGTGAACGCCGAGCAGCCGGTTTCTCTGTATCTGGTGGTGCCGCCGTCCGACAAGATCCGGTTGCGGCGTCTGATCCGGCTGATGTTCACGATGGTGGTGAACCGGCTGACGGAGCGGATGGCGTTTGACGGGTCCGAGCAGAAGAAGAACAAGTACCGGCTGCTGTTTCTGATCGACGAGTTCCCGAGCCTGAAGCGGATGGAGATCTTCTCCGACGCGCTTTCGTACATGGCCGGGTACGGGCTGAAGGCTTATCTGATCACGCAGGATATCCGGCAGGTGGTGGATGCTTACGGGCAGAACGAGAGCATCGTTTCGAACTGCCACGTGCGGATCGCGTTCGCGCCCAACCAGGTGGAAACCGCGGAACTGCTCTCAAAGATGACCGGAACCACCACGGTGCAGAAGGCGAATTTCAACTTCTCCGGTTCGCGGTTCGCACCGGTGATGTCGCACGTGAACGCGAGCGTGGACCACATCGAGCGTCCGCTGATGACGCCGGACGAGGTGATGCGGCTCCGGCCGCCGAAGAAGACAGGCAGCGGTGATGCGGAGATCATCACGGAGCCGGGCGACATGCTCATCTTCGTTTCCGGGCACTTTCCGATTCTCGGAATGCAGATGCTGTACTTCGCCGATCCGGAGTTGGCGCGCCGATCCGCGATTGCGCCGCCGGCGGCTTCGGAACGCCCGACGCCACGGCCAATCCGGATCGACAGGCCCGAGATCGTCACGGACGACGATGCCACGACCGAACTCGAGCGGGGCTTCATTGAGGAGCTGAGGCGTTCGTAGATCCATGCAGAAAAACAGAATTGAACTGGCAGGGTATCTGGCGGCGCGGGTGGAATTGAGATTTCTGCCCTCGGGTACTAAGGTGGCGAATGTGCGTCTCGGTGAGACGTACCGGTTCACCGGCTCCGACGGCAAGCAGCAGTCACACACGAACTGGCACAACCTCGTTTTCTACAACGAGGTGGCGGATGTGGCTGCTACCTACGAACAGGGCGAGAATATCTACGTTGAGGGGACGCTGCAGCAGCGGAAGTTCACCCCGGCGGATGGCGTCACGCGGACTGTCCACGAGATTCACGTAAAGGCCTGCCACGTGATCGCGGCTTCCCGAATGGACCGCGAGACTCCGGCCATCACAGAGTCAGAAGCGATTCCCCATGACCACTCCTGGCCTGTTTGACCGCCGCACTGCAATTCGCACCTTGTGTCTCGGGGCGGCCACGTTTGCGGCGCCTTTCCTGATCGTGTGGGCGGCCGGAATCCGGATCAATCTCTCGCCATCCATGCCGCTCGGGCTGTACCGGGTGACGGCCGATGTCCGCGCTCCGCTGGTTGAATTCTGCCCGCCGGAACCTTACGGGAGCTTCGCGGCTCGCCGCGGATTTCGGTCGGCAGGAAACTGCCCGGACGGCGCCAGCCCTCTGATGAAGCCAGTCATAGCGAGCGCCGGTGATCTCGTGGAGGTATCCGACGTTGCCGGAATCGCCGTCAACGGTTCCACGCTGCCCAACACGGCCGCGAAAACGAAAGACAGCCACGGTCGGCCACTGAGCCCTTTTCCATCCGGACGATACCGGGTTCAGCAGGGATCCGTCTGGGTGGCTTCGTCCTACAACCCATGGAGTTTCGACAGCCGCTACTTCGGACCAGTCCCCGCGAAAATCATCCGGCGACATCTGAAGCCATTTCTGACGCTGTAACTGGAACCTCGACGGCCAGCTGCCACTGGCGCCGTCGAACAAGCGCTCGTTCACCTGTCGGCCCTTCCCTTCCGCGTGTTCGGGCAACGCGCCGCTTGACGGCCTGATCGGCCTGCCTGCGCCCACCCGGCGTCACTCGGGTATCCCCAGCCTTCCTCCACTACGTTCCGTGCAGGCCTCCGCTATCGCTCCGCTCGCTTCGCGAGTGGGTGATCCCCCTCCCTCCTGATGCCTGGCGGGAGCCGGCTCGCTCGCTCCGGGGGTGCCCCGAACACGAGGGGCGGAAAGGACCGAAGATGAAATTCCGCAACACTTCCGACAGCGACAACAATCAGAACACGGCCCGCGAGGCTGCCATTCTTCAAAATATCGATCTCGCCAAAAGGATCGCGAAGGCCATGCTCCGCCGATTGCCGCCTTGCGTCACCCTCGACGATCTGACCGGTGCCGGCATGATCGGATTGATTCAAGCGGTAGACCGATTCGACCGGGCCCGCGGTTTGGAATTCAGCACGTACGCGAGGCACCGCATTCGCGACGCAATGCAGGATTTCCTCCGGGGCGAGGACCCGCTTTCCCGCGCGGAGCGCGTGCGGATTCGCGCCAACTCCGGAGCGGCCGCCACGGTCAACGTCTCGCTCGACAGCGTTCCACCGAGCCGGACGCCCGCGGCGCACCCGGATTTCGCCCTACGCACCGAAGTCCACAAAGCCCGCCGGTGTCTCTCGGCAAGAGAGAACCGCGTTATCGGGATGCTCTTCGATCTGGGCTTGCAGAATCAGGAAATTGCGGCTGCGCTGAAGGTCAATCCGAGCCGGGTTTCTCAGATCAAGCAGCAGGCAATCCTGAAGCTTCGGCGCAGATTGCAGGCCGGGTACCGAGGCAGGGCCGCGTGATGCGGCTCGCCTTAACGCGGCACTTGCGACCTTACCGCGAGGCGTTCAGCCCGGACGGGCGGCGTGTGGTAACCGCGTCAGATGATCAGACGGCGCGCGTGTGGGTGGCGGATACCGGCAAGCCGGTCGGCGCGCCCCTGCAGCACCGGAGTATTGTCAATTCAGCGGCATTCAGCCCGGACGGGCGGCGTGTGATGACGGCCTCAGCTGACAATACGGCGCGCGTTTGGGAGGCGGATACCGGCAAGCCGGTCGGCGCGCGCTGCAACACCAGAGTCGTGTCCTTTCAGCGGCGTTCAGCCCCGACGGGCGGCGTGTGGTGACGGCGTCATTTGACCGGACGGCGCGGATATGGACTGTCCTGCTCGGCTCCGATTCGCCACAAGACACGGCTCTGATGGCCGGTAGAGGTATTGGGCGGTTACCGCCTGAATGAATTCGGGTCGCTTATCCCCTTTGAGGACTGGTTTGTGGGCATGCGCGATATGCGCAAACGTCTGGATCGCGAACCGAATCGGGACGGAACTCTTGCCTGGTTTCTCCGCCGCTTTCTTTCGAGCCCGTAGAGGCGGGCAGTTGGCCGCCCGGATGTGCCCCGAGGTCGATTCGACGCGGATTTCGCAACAGGAAGAGGGAATACCGGCGCTCCTGACCGAAGGCTTGCGAGGTGTTCCGGCATCCCGACAATTGTTAGAAGCCGCCGAGTAGCCGCTCTTTTGTCGGAAGCAGCATCTCCCGGAGCGGGTGGGGTGCATCAGACGGGACCTGGGATACCGCTAAGGCGTACGGGGTCGCAAGCTGGCCAAGCCACGGCTTATAATTGCTCATGGTTGCCGGAACCAGTCCCCTCGAATTCGAGTCTCGATCCACTCCTGGAGGGTCACTCGTAACAGAGCACAAACCCGGCGGCATCTTCGTCAGCTATAACTATGAGGATCTCTTTCAGGTCGAACTGCTCCACACCGAGCTCCTAAAAACGTGGGGGATCGAAGTCTACGTCGACCGCCGGAGCATGCCGGCAAGCGCCGATTGGCAGACAGAAGTCGATGAGGTAATTCACCAATCCCGGGTATGCGTGGTGGTGCTCGGAGCTAATGGTTGGGGACCCTCCCAGCAATACGAACTCGCGCAGATCGCCCTCTGGGCAGCTTCTACTCCTGAAACGCGTGTTGTTCAAATCGAACTGGTTCTCCTCGAAGGCGCCAATCGCCTTCTTGCTGCCGAGTGGATCCGCAGCCTCGGACCTGCCTATCAAAACCTGAGCTGGGTCGATTGGTCCGCCGCAGATCTGTATGCTACCGGACGCATCGTCGCTGCGATCCTGCATTTGAAAATAAACCCCGTCGCGCAGGATGTCCGTGCCGTCATGGTCGTCCGCGAACAGGCAACCCGCTGGGTCGGCGCCGCCCGCAATCCCGCGCTCCTCTACACCGGAGGCGTCCTCCGCGACGCCGAACAGATCGCGCTGCGTCTTCCCGACCTGATGACGCGGGATGCCTCCACTTTTCTCGCCGCCAGTTCTCTGGCTGAAGACGAGCGTCGGCGCGCCGAGCGTCGGCGGCTGCGCTTGTTCGTTGTCGGTTTGTCGGGTCTTTCGGTCGCTCTTGCCATAGCGGCCGTGATTGCATTCGTATTCCAACGCGAAGCCCGAACTGAAACTGTAATCGCGGGTAAAGCCGCTGCCGCAGCCACGAAGTCCAGCGCCGTTGCGCGCGAGGCCGAGACCAAAGAGCGCCAAAGGGAAACGGAGGCAATCGAGGCCAGACAAGCTGCCGAAACCGCGCGCGATGTCGCCCGCCAAAGGCTGGCCTGGCAATACTGGAATTCGGCAGTTTATGAGACGGAGACGCAACACTGGAGTCGTGCTCTTCAGTTTTTTCTTCATTCCGCCCTGGTAGATGGTGATCTGGCTCGAGTTAGCGACGGACTGCTCGCCGCTGATCTTCTGCGCGGCAACACTCAATTGGTCAGGTACGCGGTTGAACCGCAAGGAATCAAGGGAGCGTCGTTGAGCCGGGACGGGAGGTCCGTGCTCACGTGGAATCAGAATGGCGCCGCATTCTGCGATGTAGCAACTGGCCGATCACTCACACATCATTCTATGCGCGCACCTATGACATCGGGAGCGTTGCTCAGCCGCGATGAGACTCGAATTCTAACTTGGGGTTCCGATGGGATCGTCAGAATCTGGGACGCACGAGGGGGCTTGCTATACGCGCCGCCATTCCACCAGAAGGAACCTGTCAGTGGAGCGGAATTCGATCCGGGTTACGACCGCGTCCTCTCGTGGAGTGACAAGGGTAGCGCCTGGCTGTGGAGCACTCGAACGGGGAATCTCGTTCATAAACTCGATGCGGGGCGGGGTGTATGGAAGGCTATTTTCGACAATGACGGATCACACGTGTTTACCTGTACCGACAGCAGCATTGGCCTCTGGAACGGAAAGACTGGAGAACCGATCGATTCGTTGAGATTAGGTGTCGTTTCGAACTGCCTCCGATCCGGAAATACGGTGGTGGTTTCCTTGGCTGATGACTCCACAAAACTGATTCGTATCGACGCCAGTTCGGGCAGCCTGAAAGAGATGCCGCCTCTCCAAACCTCATCTCACGGCATCCTCAGTAATAGTGGATCTCTCCTGTTTACGTGGGGGATCAACGGGATGCGGATCTGGGATCCCGCTTCCGGAAAGGCAACTGGGTTTTCCGTAGAAGGACAAAGCGTGTCTGACGCGAGATTCAGCCCTGACGACACGGAGATCGTAACCTGGAGCGGACACGTCGCAAGGCTCTGGGTGGTCGCTAACGGAAAGCCCGTCGGCCTCCCTGTCGAGCATGAGTCCGATATTACGGGTGCCGCGATCAGTACCGACAACAAGTACCTGGTCACCCGAAGCCTGGATGGGGCGGTTCACGTGCGAAGCTCCCTTGATCTCGATCCGATCGACGATGAAATCCTGCACGGATCTGGCCCGGGAGGCGTATTAATAGCGGCCTCGAGCCGTCTGTTGACATGGAGCGCAGGTGGCGCACTGAAGGTATGGATGATTCACGATGAGAATCGTGTTGCTCGGACGCTCGGAGTCGTTCAGGAGCAGGACGCGATAGTCGATCGAAGCGGCCGCCATATTCTTCTCTGGTCATGGGGCTTATTTCCTGGCAAGCTTATTGATCTGGATTCGCCTGCGAATTTGCGCGACATAGGATCCAAGGCGTACAAGATTGTTCTCGATCCAACCAACAGTTGCGTAGCAGTCAACGAAGGTCGCCGAATCGAAGTCTTCAGTGTTGCTTCGGGAAAACGAGTCGGTCTGGAAACAGACCTGAGCACTCAGCAAACGCCCCCGGTCTCGAACTACTTCGGAATTGCAGTCAGCCGTAACTGCGAGCGGGTGGTTGGCTGGGGAATTGGAGCACAAGGCGCCATAGGCCCCGGCTCCATCGTACGAAGCACAGCGTTCGTTTTCGAGACAAAGACCGGCCGCCAGCTCTGCGCGATCGGTGCGCAAGGTTCAGTCACGGCCGCGGGCTGGGACACGGGTAATCGCATCGATGGCGCAGCTCTGAGTCCGGATGGCGCGATGCTCGTTACATGGGGAGACCAAGTCAAAGCCTGGAGCGTACCTAAGTGTTCGTCGATCGGAAAGGCCATCAACCGCGGCGGATTTGAATCCATCCTGGTTTCGTCGGATAACTCACGTCTTATCACACTGGGGTGGGACGGTGCCGCCAATTTGTGGTCCGTCACCACCGGACAAACTCAGGTGAAGCCGATGCGGCATCCCGATTCCCTGGTCGGAGCGTCATTTAATTCGGACGGAAGCCGCCTGTTGACCTGGAGTGGCGACGGAGCTGTACGCCTGTGGCAATTGAACACGGGCGGAATGCTCGCCCGGCCCATGCAGCATGGAGGGCGGGTGATCGGCGCCGCATTTAGCCGAGACGAGAGCCGCATCCTGAGCTGGAGTTGGGACGGTACTGCCCGCGTGTGGAGCGCTTCGACGGGAGACCCAATTTCCAAACCGATGCACCAGGAAGGAATCATTGTGGCCGGGTTTAACGAAGATGCCCATCGGGTCATAACGTCGAACGGACGAATTCTGTACGAGTGGGCACTGCCCAATCCGGCAATGTCGGCACGGGACGAAAACCAGCGCCGTCTGGAGGCGTGGACCGGCACTGAACTAGACGAGAAAGGTGCCTTAGCACCGCTTTCGCAGACCCAATGGGTACAGCGGATTGGGTCTGAATCGGAGATTCGAAAGAGTAGTTTGAAAGACTACCGCCGGTAGTTGCGAGGCCCGTCTCGAAACCTCTTCAGTAAATTTGGCGAAGACTTATTCTGAAAGAGGTCATTCTTCTGCGCGGCGGAGCCGAATCGACTCAGCAATCTCGTCAACCGAGATCCCACGCTGCCATTCTTCCCGGTCGCGCGTATAGTCGCCCCGTCCGGATCTGTGCAGCCGGAGGAAGCGCGCGAGTCCGTCAACGCCCAGTTCACGCTTTAACAGATCGAAAGCCACGGCGTCAAACTCTGCGTCGGTCATCTTCTCGATGGCGATCATAAGGGCTCGTCCTTCAACCATGATACCGGGTTCCGGACCGGAACACGAGGTGAGCCGGCCCCTCGACGCGCTCGCTTGACGAACTTGTCGTCGGTGGTGAGCAGCACGTCCGCCCCTCCGGCTTCAGCGCTTGCGAGATGCAAAGCATCGAAACCGCCATAACCCGCGGATTGAAAAGTTCGAGCCCGATCAACGATCCTGTCGTCGAGTCCGACGGACGCCGACGACAACGCCAGGAGAGCAAGGCTCTCCCGCTTTCGGTCCTCCTGCGGACTTTGTTCGATTTCGTAAATCAGTGCAGCGCTGATAATCCAGATCGATTCGCCAGTCCTGACACTGCGCAGAATCCGCTCCACGGCTTCCGCTTCCTCCCGAACCCGTTTCTGAAACTGGTCATCTGTAAGCCGGTTGACGCAACACGCGTCGAGGTAAATCCTCACCGCGAGAGATGCCCCTGCCCGAACTGTGTGCCGCCCAGCCGATCCAGCAGGCGGCTCACAATACGGTCGACGAGAACATCCAGAAGACGATCGTCCAGGCGCGGCTCCGCCGCTGCCGTTTGGGTCGTCGCCACTTCCAACCGGAGTTCGCTCGTAATGGCACTCAGCTGGACATCCAGTTCGGGGTTTTCTTCCCGCATCACCTCAATCCGTCGAATCGAGTGACAAACCGTCGAGTGATCCCGGCCGTTATAGAACTTGCCGATCCGCGTCGTACTCCAGCCACCGATGTGCTTCGCGAGATACATGGCGATCTGCCGGTTGAAAGCCGCCGGCTGCGCGTTGCCCGCCACTCGCGCCGGGCCGAAGCGGGCCGCCACCGCCGCATCGACAACCTCCAGGGGAATCCGGCGTTCGGTCACGAACGGGCGGTCATGCACAGGCATACGCGCCTCCTCCCGGCAGGATCGCCGCCGCCGGCGCGACGATCAGCTCCGTGCCCTCGCGGCAAACCCGCGCCGGGCATTCGGGCCACATTGTTCGTATCAGGTCCAGCCACTGCCCCAGTTTCTCCCGGAACTTCCGCGGGCGGCTGTAGGAAACGTTTCCGAGTTGATTGGCGAGGCCAGCCGCGCCGAACAGCGGCACTCTTTCCTCACCCTTCGCATTGAAGCATCGATACGAAAGCCATGTGAACAAATCCAGTGCCGCCGAGGTTGACGACAGCGCCTTTGCTGCTTCCAGATCCATCGGAATCGGGTGGTCCTGAATCTCCCGATAAAATTCTTCCGTCAAGACGATCATGTTCTGGCACTCTCCGGGCAAACTCTCCTGTTCGGGATGCCGGGCATACCAGATCCGCGCTTCGCTCATGAAATTGAATCGCGCCTGATTGATCAGCGTGGCAGGCTTTCGCTGGGTGTCCGTGCCAAAGAAGATGGTGGCGCCGAAGATCCGTTGAAATGCTCCGATCAGCCGCCGGTACTGGGAACCGCCCTGCTGCATTCCAAACGAATCGAGCATTTCCGCCGCGCTGCGGAACAGGATCGTTCTGCTCTGCTTTCTCACTGCGAGCGTGGCGAGGAAGATCGGCACCAGACGATCCTGTCCCCATGGCAGCCCGTAACTCGGGTGCCCGGTCACCTGCAGCACGAAGTGACCGTTACGCCGTTCGTGGATCAGGCAACCACTGGCCGGTTGACGAATCGGCAAACCACAAAGGACAAATGGCCGAGAGGCGAACCCGAGATTCTGATTCGCGGAATCCCGCCGCTCTCGCACCATCTGGATGGAATCGACTTTCCGGATTCTGCGCCGGGACACAACCAAGTCCGGGTCCATTTTCCGGAGGATGGACCCAGCCCGTTCGAAACCACCGGATGGGGCCGTCATCGTGACGCTCCCCTGCACGGAATCAGGATAAGATGGGGGGGATCGGAACGCTTTCCGGAGTCGCCAAATCCGTGTACAGGACTTTGTACGGTGAACGCCCCAATTTCGCCATTTCTTCCATTTCGTCCAAACGTAGAATCAGCAACTTGACTGAATCTAAGGGAGTAATTCCGGTTCGACCCCCACTGGCTTCCGCCAAGCTAAGTGACTAACCAGCGCGGCCGGAAGCGGTGGGTGACGCACTGCCGGCATGGAGTCGTTGACGAAGCAAGACCAGCATCCGATATGCTTGTGTGACATTCGAAGCACATGCTTGCGCTGCTGGGCACCCTCACGATCCTCACTCTGCTGGCCGTCATTCTGACCAAGACGATGACACCGCTTTCGGCGCTCATCGCCGTTCCGGTCACGGCAGCACTCGTCGGCGGATTCGGCGCAAAAACGGCGGGCTTCATGCTCCACGGCATTCAGGGCGTCGCCGGCGTGGCGGGGATGTTCATCTTCGCCATCCTCTTTTTCGGCGTGATGACGGACGCCGGGATGCTGGACCCGATTATCGACGGCATTCTGGGGGCGGTCGGAAGCAATCCGGCGCGGATCGTGATGGGCACGTCGCTGCTGGCACTGCTGGTGCATCTGGACGGGTCGGGCGCCGTGACGTTTCTGGTAACCGTGCCGGTGATGTTGCCGCTTTACGACCGGCTTGGCATGGACCGCAGGGTGCTGGCGTGCGCGGCTTCCATGGCGGCGGGCGTGAACTTTCTGCCGTGGACGGGGCCGATGATCCGGGCCTCCGCGTCACTCCACATTCCGGCGGCAACCATTTTCGTGCCGCTGATTCCGGTGCAACTGGCCGGGCTGGCATTCGTGTTCGGGGCCGCGTGGTGGCTGGGCCGGCGGGAGGCGCGCCGGTTGAGCCGGCGGGAAGCACAGGGGCTGGGCTTGGGCGCTGGCCGAAGCGATGCGTCGCCTGACGTGGTGAGGCGCGAGCCGGGGGACGACGTGCGGGCGCTGCGGAGGCCCCGTCGGTTCCGGATCAATCTGCTGCTCACGGCGTGCCTGATTGCCGGGATGACGGCGCTGAAGCTCGAGCCGGTCGCGGTGTTCATGGTGGGGCTGGCGATCGCGCTGCAGATCAACTATCCGAAGCCGGAAATGCAGCGGCAGCGGATCAACGCGCACGCGCAGGCCGCTCTGACCATGGCGGGTATTCTGTTTGCGGCCGGTGCGTTTACGGGAATCATGAAGGATTCCGGGATGCTGGATGCAATGGCGAAGGGAGCGGTCGCGCTGACGCCCGCGGGAGCCGGAAGGCATTTGCCCCTGGCGATGGGGCTGATCTCGATGCCGCTGAGCGTGCTGTTCGACCC
>Ga0118677_10009190_pt1 | contig 15545 bp, 10 predicted proteins | sample AliMusrvi5mmetaG_FD_86154 | JGI IMG/M metagenome (GOLD analysis project Ga0118677, IMG submission 86154)
TCGTTTGGGTTTGCAGTCCTGGTGCAGATGCCGGCAAAATTAAAAGGCAACTGGATAAAAAAATAAAGCGTTCCCTGGATGCTGGAATCATCGACCAGATGCAATATGAAAAACATTTAGTTACTTCGGTATCATCCGGTCTGACTGTGTTGACCGATTGCGACCTGATTATAGAAGCAGTGCCGGAAATCGTTGAATTGAAAAAAAGTCTTTTTTCACAACTGGATAATATTGTCAAATCAACCACCATTTTCGCATCCAATTCCTCCTCCATAAAGCCCTCCGAAATGGCCCCAATAGGCGACCGTTCCGGTAAATTCACGGGGCTGCATTTTTTTTACCCTGTCTCCCTGAAAAACATTGTTGAATTGACTATATCTCCAGACACTACAGAACAAACGCTCGAAATTGCCAAATCCTTTCTCACAAGTATCCGTAAACGTTTCATCACACTTGAAGAACAAGCTGGTTTCATGCTTAACAGAATCTTTCTCGATATACAGAATGAAGCTTTCCTGATCGTTCAGTCGGGACAGTGTACCTGCCTGCAGATGGATCAGCTGGTTAAAAAATATCTCTTTCCATTTGGTATTTTTGATTTCTGTGATAGTGTCGGTTTGGACACAATGCTTTCATCCATTGAGAATTACACGAAACATTATCAGGATAAAAGCTCCTATAAACAGTTTATTGCAGCCTTGTTCAGCCTGGTCTCGCAGGGAAACCTTGGAGTGAAAACACGCCAGGGATTTTACCGCTATCCTTTGGAGGAAACAGTTGTTGACGAACCGGCAAGCGCGGCAGAAATCGTGAGTCACCTTCACCGGACGTGGGTGTCCGCATCTGCTCGGTTTGCAGCCCAGGCAAAAATCACTACTGAAGATGCCAACTTTGCTGTCCTGGAATATTTTGATGTTTCCAAAGGGCCATTCGAATAATATGCTTGAGATTTTTTTTGCATTTCTTTTTCAATTCAGCCTATCTTTGTAAAAATAAAAAACGTTTTAACCCATGAAAAAAGTTGTGTTCCTTACCTTCATCGCGATGAGTGTATTGCTCACCATTGTACTAATGTTTAACCCGCAAACGGCTGCTGGATCAATGAAACCTTTGAAAGCAGGCCCTGGAACTGCATTGCCCGACAGTGTTCATAAAATGGTTCAAAGAGCCTGCATGGATTGTCATGCCGATGATGGAAATTTCATGGCTAAGGGAAAAGTGAATTTCTCGACCTGGGAAAAGTACGACGCCGAAAAGCAGGCGAGTAAAGCCAAAGCAATTTGCAAAGTCCTTACTAAAGGTTCGATGCCTCAAAAAAAATGGTGCGCGAATAACCCGAAGGATGTTCCAACTCAGGCTGAAAAAGATATGGTTTGCAGGTGGGCAAATAGTTTGCAAAAATAAATATCCGGATGACGAATGAAGTAGTGATTACAGGGATGAGCCTGATATCATCCCTGGGTTTGTCATTGGAGGAAAACTGGAAGAACATTGTTGCCGGCAAAAGCGGTGTGAATTACATCACTTTATTCGATCCTGTTAAATTGACAACAAGGATAGCAGCCGAAGTTCCACCGGAATTTGAAGAATTCTCACGGCAATACATTAAAAAACGTGCCGGTGGTCAGATGACCAGGGTAACACGCATGTGCTTCACTGCGGCAAAAATGGCGGTAGCCGATTCCGGGATAGACTTTGGACAGGTTGACCGCATGCGTTGCGGTGTGATCATGGGTGTGGTTAGTACCGGGAATTCAAGTACTGAAAGGGATACCACCCCGCAAAACACGGTCTTTAAGACAATGACCAACTCGATGGCCGCCTGGATTTCACTCGAGTATAACCTGATGGGGCCCTCGTTTGCCGTTAATACTGCTTGTGCCTCTTCAGCATATGCCATTGCGTTTGGTTACGAGATGATTAAAAATGGCCAGGCCGACATTGTTATTGCCGGAGGGGCGGATTCCATCATCAATTTTGAAGAAATCCAGGGATTCAATGCCCTGTATGCATTATCCGTTGCCAACGATCCCCCCGAAAAAGCCAGTAAACCATTTTCAAAGGATCGTGACGGATTTGTGATCGGGGAAGGTGCAGGTGTGCTGGTACTCGAGTCAAAAGAACATGCGTTGGGCAGAAAGGCACGCATCCATGCTGAGGTTGCGGGGTATGCGCTTACCAGTGAAGCCTACAACATCATGGCCCCCATGAAAGATGGAGAAGGGATGGCGCAAACGATTGCCCTGGCGCTGAAAAATGCCGGGGTCAGGAACAACGAAGTCAGTTACATCAATGCTCATGGCACATCGACTGAATTGAACGACCGCTACGAAACCATGGCCATCAAACAGGTTTTTGGCGATCTGGCATACCGCATACCCGTTTCATCTTCGAAATCGATGCTGGGACACACCATCGGTGCAGCGGGAGCCATTGAAGCAATCATCACTGCCATGAGTCTTGAAAACGGTGTCATCCCTCCCACCATTAATTACAACCAGCCTGATCCTGATCTGGATCTCGACTATGTTCCAAATATCCCGAGGTCCGCCGATCTGCAGGTAGCTCTCTCCAACTCTTTTGGTTTTGGCGGTCACAATGCGACACTGGTTCTGAAAAAACATTTTACAGGGATACCATCCCCCGGCCTGAAGTCCGGGGCTTAATACCGGGGCTTAATGCCGGGGTTGAAGGCCTGGACTTAAATTGGAACGAGGCAGACCATATTGGGAACCTTAGCTTTCCATCATTGTGATAATCCAAAAAAATCATATTTTTGCAAAAAAGTAATGAACCTATGGCTACAATTACGGAGAACATAAGGAAAGAAGTCAAAGAGATCGTTTACAGTTTTTTTGCCGACGAATGTGAAGTGGATATTGACCGGATCAATGATCAAACAAGCATCATCAATGACCTTGATGGCGATTCGCTGATGTTCCTGGAACTGATTGAAATATTCAAGAAAAAGTACAACCTCGATATTGAATTGAAAGTCATTGGCAAATACGCTGTTAAACACCCGGTTGCGACCATCGGGCAGTTGATCGAAATGCAATTGCTCATCATAGAAAATGAAAACCGGCTTATGGACCTGGATCATTAAACTGTATCTGTCAACTTGTCGAATAACCAATTAGCTTTCATATTCTCCGCATTTACCAGCGATTATGCCGATCACCCTGGCAGGAATATAACTGGTTTTGAAAGTGTTTTCAATGATTTTCTTCTTCAGGCTGCTGCTTCAGCAGATCCTGAACTGGCGAATTTTAATTTTACAGAGAATACCTTCCATAAGGACGAACTACTGACCCAGTATCTGACCTATATCTACAACTGTACAGTCTCATTACTACTCAGGAAGGCAAATGTTTTCCCGGTCATGACAGCCGGGTACAGCATGGGAATCTATGCTGCACTCTATGATTCCGGTTCTGTTTCCTTTGAAACGGGCCTGACCCTGATCAGGATGGCCTACCAGTGTATGAAAGCTTCTCTGAAAGGTAAGTTTTTTGGCATGGGAACAATTATAGGCCTTAACGAACAGGATATCCGGCAATTAACAAATCAATCGTCACTTCGTGTTGAAATTGCAAACCAGAATGCAACCCATTCCTTTGTAGTTTCAGGTTATCATGATGATATACAAATCCTCCTGGCACTGGCAACCAGCGAAGGAGCCCTTCATACCCGTGAACTGGGCGTCACCATTCCGTATCATTCAGGTTATTTAATAGATGGATCCGAGGATTTTTCCAGGATGATTCTCCAATTGAAAATCAGCACCCCTGTTACCCCTATTATCTCATTGCTCGACCAGCATCTTTTAACAACCCCGGAAAGCCTGAGAGAGGAAATAACCCGAAACCTTTTCAATCCCCTGAACTGGTTCCGGACAATGCAGGCAATGCAGCAGCATCAAATTTCAGGATTTATAGAATGCGGGCCATCCAAAGGATTGGCCAGGAATGCAAAGTTTGTAGACGGGATCAAATTTTTCCCTCTCTCCTCCATTTTGCCCTGATCCGGAGCAGGGTCCTGAACATGGGTTCCTCCAGTTGGTGAATTTTACGAATTTCAACGGCTTCTGCGACCATTTCGGGCAATGGTGCGGTTTCCAGTGCAGGAATACAGTTATGTCTCAGTAAAGCAGCCTGCCTGATCAACTGGTCCAGGCGATTTTTAGCGATGTTTGCAGAATAGTAATACACAGGGGGTCGAAAAACAGTTTGACCGGCTGCAATTCTTCCCTCCTTCTCAGCAATTGCATAAAGTGGTGTGCGCGGATAGATCCTTAGTCCTGCATTCATATAGACCAGATCGGCAGGATCAATAAAATTATCAATAAAATCAAGCGTTTCGCGAAAAGTAACCTCATCCTCACCCGGGCCTCCGAAAAGAAAAAACCACATAGTGGGGATGTCGAATTTCCTGATCATCAATGCCATACGTTCGATCGAGACAAGATCGAACCCCTTGCACAGGTTTTTGAGGATGCGTGGCGAAGCGCTGTCGGGAGTTGCATCAATCTGCACAAAGCCGGCCCTGAGCATCAATTCAAATAACTGCTCATTTGCATGCCTCGGATTTATTCCCATGGTCCTCAGCCTGACTTTGATGTTCCTGCTGATAATCTCCCTGCAAATCGATTCTGCATGGCCTTCCGGATCATTGAAGGTCGAATCGACAAATTCAAAAGTAATGTAACCCAGCCGTTGATGGGCATCTTCAATCTCCGTCGCTATATCCGATGGCGAACGCATGCGGAATTTCCTGCCTTCGATGAGTGGATAAGTGCAGTAGATGCACGCGTGAGCGCATCCGCGTTTGGTCTGAATTGAATAGACTCCCTTACTGAGGTATGGGGTAAAATCAATCCGGCGGTCAATCCCGGCAAACCTCCCCTGGACCGGTGCTGAATATTCAAGCCCCAAACCTGCCTGGACTTCAGGACTTTTAGCAGTGATGAGACAGGGAAGATCAGAAGTATCCATGTGCTGTTGAATTCTATCCAGCAAAACGGGCAAAACTGCTTCGGCCTCACCAACAATTCCGAAATCAGCTCCGGTCATCGCCATCAGTTCGGCGGGAAAAATACTGAATCCGCTGCCCCCTAAAATGACCGGGACATCCGTAATCTTTTTGACCGGCCGGATGAACTTCTCAAGGATGTCATCCATGTAAAATATTTCCCGGTCCATCACAACATCATCTATGTTCCTGATACTGAACCCAATAAAATCCGGATTAAACTCCCGTACCAATGCGATCAGGTTTCTACCCCCGTCAAAAACACCATCGTAAATTTTCACCTCGTACCGCGCCCCCAATGCATCTGCAAGCAAGCACAATCCCAGTGGCGGCACCGGATATGGCGCCCTCTCCAAATTCGTATTAACCAGCAACACCCTCTTCAACCCCAAACTTCTTTATTCATTATTCGACATTCATTATTCGATAATCATTATTCGATAATCATTATTCGATATTCTTTATTCGATATTCTTTAAATGACATCCGTCCCCTTTTTGATCAGCCACAAACTCCCGATCCGTGTATGAAACTCATCATGCGGCAACGTCGTTTTCATGACCGAATTAAAGAAGTTATACTTTCGGTAATCATGATCAATAATTTGATTTTTAACTTGTTGATAATATATGGTACCAGGCATTGGGGTCAGCACGGTGTAACCTGCATAGACCACGCGGTTGCGGTCGGCATATTCGGCAAGTGCTTCAAAATCCTTCACATTATAATCAGGCGGAACAACATAATTGCCGCGTACCATGATCCCGTTTTGCTCAAACACCTTGACAGCTTCCTGGTTGTCGATTGCCGGTGAATCCTTATGATATTTTTTTAATTCTTCGTCCCGAAAAGACTCAAAACCACAGATAACCACCTTCAACCCGCCACGGGCCAGCTTTTCAATGATGTCGGGACGGTTTGCCGCAATATCAGCGCGGATATCCATGACAAAAGTCTTGCGGATACCCTCTTCCTCGATCCTGTTAAACAACTGCAGCATGAATTTTTCATCCACAACCGTATTTGCATCTGCAAATCGGACAACAGGATATTCATCAATGGTCTTCAGTTCAGCAATCAGGCTTTCGACCGAACGCTGGTAATATTTCCCCCTGAACTGGCTCCAGATTGAACAAAAGGTACATTTATAGGGGCATCCAAGAGATGTAAAAACATAGGTACTTGGAAAAGGATTGTTACCGACTTTGTAAGTATCGATCCATCTCCTGAGATGGCTTCGGTCAGGCATCAGGAAATCGGAGCCGGCAGTATCCCAGGGGGCAGGTGTTCCTGCAGTTCTTTTCAACTCCCCGTCGGTGTTGACCAGGATACCCGGAATGGAACTAAAAGAACCACCCTGCTCCTTTACCTTTGCCACTTCGCGGAAAATATGCGGACATTGCCCGGGAATAATGATATCAAAAGATGGATCGGTAAAGTCATTAGGGCAGAGTGTTGCATGCAAACCGCCCGCAACTGTAAGAATATCAGGATTTACCGTTTTAACCGTTCTGCATATCTCCGTGCAGAAATCAAATTCGGAAGTGATGGCTGTCACCCCGACAAGACTGGGTTGATATTTTTCCAGGAGTGAGCGAACCAGCTCCTCCAGCACCGGGGTTTCCGGAACCAGGTCATATTCACCCTTGGTATCAAACACGGTCACATCGTGGTCCTTTACGGAAGCTGCGATCGTTAAAAGACCTAGCGGTGGTCCGATCAGTCGCCTGTGAATGAACCGCTTTGCCTCTTCCGGGGCATATTTCAGAATGTTATTTTCCGGGGATCTCGGGGGGTTGATCAACAGGATTTTCATCCGCCAAATTTAACTGATTTTTACTACTTTTGTGAAGCCCTTTTAAATGCAGCATAAGCGCCGCGGAGAAGATTATTTTATCTGAGAGCAATTCATTATTGAAAATATTTTATGCTTGATTTAAGCCTCGTGCGGCAAAAATTTGTTGAACTTCACTGTTGCATCATTATTCCTACATACAACAACGACCATGCCCTTGAAGATGTGATTCAAGGAGTTTTGCAATATACCGGCGATGTAATTGTGGTCAATGACGGGTCAACTGATAAGACCCCATCAATCCTGGAGCGGTTTCCCGGCATTCAGAAAATCAATATCCCTGTCAATACCGGTAAAGGATGGGCATTGCGTCAAGGCTTCAGACATGCTATTGACCAGGGTTACCGGTACGCCATCACCATTGACAGCGACGGCCAGCATTTCCCGGAAGATTTGCCCTTATTTCTCGAAATGGCCGAAAAGCATCCCGATTCCATGGTGCTTGGAGCCCGCGATATGAACCGGGATGAGGTTCCTGGGACAAGCAGCTTCGGACATAAATTTTCCATTTTCTGGTTTAAGGTGGAGACAGGAATCAAAGTGTTGGATGTTCAGACTGGTTTTCGCCTCTATCCTCTCGATAAAATAAAGAATATCAGGTGGATCCTTTCAAAAAAATATGAATATGAAGTTGAAATACTTGTTCGTCTTGCCTGGCACGGAGTAAATGTGCTCTCTGTGCCGGTAAAGGTTTATTACGCTCCCAGGGAGATCCGTGTTTCACATTTCAGGAAAGTCAGGGATTTTACGCGGGTCAGCATTGCGAATAGCATCCTTGTATTCATGGCACTTTTATGGGTGCGTCCTTTGTCCTTTTTTAAAGGGCTCCGGAAAAAGTCTGTCCGTGAGTTTTTCCTTGAATATGTCGTCAACAGCCAGGATTCGAATGCAACACTGGCTAAATCCATCGCTCTTGGGCTCTTCATCGGGGTTACCCCCATCTGGGGATGGCAGATCGTGACAACCCTTGGATTGGCGCACCTGTTCAAATTAAATAAGTTTGTTGCAGTCACAGCTTCCAACATCAGCCTCCCTCCCATGCTGCCGTTTGTCATCTTCCTGAGTTACATCATCGGAGGATGGATCATGGGGGTGAATGTATCGAACCTTCATTACAGCCAGGGACTCGGTTTGCACTGGATCAGGGAAAATCTTGTGCAGTATCTTGTCGGCAGCCTCTTCCTTGGAACCACCCTCGCTATTCTTTTCGGTCCTGTTTCATACCTCCTTTTAAGTTTTTTCAGAAAAAAGAATGTCTGATTTTCTGGTCCATATTTATCGCTTTTTCAGGATAAGGAAAGATATCTTTTACTTATTGACAGCCCTTTTTACCTGCTCCATTGCATTCCTTGCTTCACGGATCGGCTTTGAAGAAGATATTTCCAAATCTGTTTCCGGCCCGGGGAAGAACAACAACCTTGGATTTGTAATCAGCCATTTGAAAATCAGCGACAAGCTGGTTGTCGACATTACCCTTGCGGATTCACTTGCTCCTTCAGATCCTGATGATCTTGCTTTATTCGGCCAGCGGTTTGTCGATTCTTTGAATGCGCACTTTGGCAGCAGTGAAATCCGAAACATTGCTTTCAGGGCATCCGATACGGAGATGACAGCGATGATGGAACTGGTGATGCGTCATCTTCCGGTTTTTTATGATGACTACGATCTGACAGGCCTCGACAGCCTTTTTCTTCCGGAATCCATTGGCAAGGCACTTGAAAAAAATTACAGAATGCTTGTCTCCCCAGCAAGCATGGTACTGAAAAAAAGAATTCAGAAGGATCCGCTTGGCATTTCGAACAAGGCATTTGCAAAGTTGAAGTCGCTCAAAGCGGGCGAAAATTTCGAACTTTACAATGGCTGCGTATTTACGGGCGACCTGCGTCACCTGATGGTCTTCATCGTGCCGGCGAACCCATCTGCCGAAACTTCCCGGAACGACAATCTTGTCCGTGGACTCGACGAAATTATCGTGAGTTTGCAAAAGGAGCATGGTGCCCGCTTCAAAATTCATTACTTTGGTGGAGCTGCAGTTGCAGTGTGCAATGCCCGGCAGTTGAAAAAAGATATCAGCCTGACCCTGCTGATAGCCGTGACGCTGATATTCCTTTTAACTGCCTGGTATTTTAAAAGCCTCAGGGTTCCATTGATGGGATTGCTGCCGGCTCTTTTCGGCGGGGCCCTTGCTTTAGCCGCCCTTTTTCTTGCAAAGGGAAAAATTTCAGCCATTTCCCTGGGGATTGGTTCGGTCATCCTTGGGCTTATTGTCGATTATTCCCTATACCTGGTCAACCATTTTCGGAGGAAACAGGACATAGAATTTACACTGAAGGAGATGTCACTCACGATTGTGCTGTGCAGCCTCACTTCGGCAGGGGCCTTTCTGTGTCTTACTCTTCTAAATTCCACAGTATTGCAGGATCTTGGGTGGTTTGCGGCAATCAGTGTTCTAGGGGCCGCCCTTTTTACCCTGCTGGTCCTGCCTCATTTTTTCAACGGCAAAATGTTTCGGGCTAACCAGGTCAGACGGATCACTTTTATCGACAGGCTTGCAGCCATCCACTGGGAGGAAAAAAAAGGACTGATCGTTTGTTTATTGATTTCCGGGGTATTCGGCATCTGGTTTTCTGGAAAAGTTGAATTCGAAAAAAACATGTCCGCCCTCAGTTTTGTTTCCCCCCGGCTCGCTCAGGCTGAGTCTGATCTCGATAAAATCAGCAATTTCAAGCTTAAAAACCTTTATCTCGTTTCAACCGGGAAAACAACCGAAGAAGCCCTGAGAAATCAGGATTATCTGACCTCAAAACTGCAGCCACTTATCAGGAATGGCACTATTCGTGAAATCTCCAATGCCGGTCCGCTGCTTACTTCCGATTCACTGCAAAGATTGAAAATTGCAAGGTGGAACCGTTATTGGACTTCATCAAAGAGGGATCAACTGAAAAAGGAATTGATCAGGCAATCTGAAAAACATGGATTCCGGTCATCAGCATTTGACCCGTTCCTTGAAATGATCAATGCAGAATACCAACCGCTGACAACCAGGGAACTGGATTCCGTCCACAATCCAGTGGTTGCCGACTGGCTTTCTGTACATCCCGCACTTATCCTTGCTCCTACCATCCTGAGAGTAAGCGAGGGTAAAAAAGAGTTGGTTTACAAGGAATTCGCTTCCGATTCCCGGTATCTCCTATTCGATAAGCAAAACCTTACCCGGCAGTTCATTGAAAATGTGAAACATGATTTCAACCTCCTGGTGAGCTTATCCATGATCTTTGTAACCATCCTTCTTATCTTCTCTTTTGGCCGCATTGAGCTTGGCCTTATCACTGCCATGCCCATGTTTTTCAGCTGGCTGATCACGCTTGGAGTTATGGGAATCACCGGTACCAGGTTCAATATATTCAATATCATCATCTCCTCTTTTATCTTCGGACTGGGAGTCGATTACAGCATCCTCATGATGCGAGGGTTGCAAAACACATTGAAATACGGCAAAGATGAACTTCCTGTTTACAAAGTCTCGGTGCTTCTGTCGGCACTCACCACTCTGTTTGGTGTAGGCGCCCTCTTTTTCACACACCACCCAGCCCTTCACTCCATTGCGATGGTTTCAGTCGTGGGGATCGTGGCCGTCGTGCTTGTGTCATTTGTTTTTCAGCCACTGCTTTTTAATTGGATCATCCTGCACAGAAAGCAGAACAACAAATATCCGGTCACCTTCGGGATATTTATTAAAACCCTGGTTACCTGGGGAAATATCGTGCTCATCGCAATTATGCTCATGATCCTGGGTGGCATGATCAACCTGCTGCTTCCAATGTACCGTAAGAAGAAAGAGATGCTTTTTCACCGGCTATTTTGCTGGCTTTCTAAAGCTTATATCGCTTTTACCTTCGCCTTCGACCGGAAACTGATCAATGAGCCCGGAGAAGATTTTACCAGGCCAGCCATTATCATCAGCAACCATCAGAGTCTCATTGAAACACCTGCCTTCCTGAGGTTACACCCAAAAATAATCATACTCACCACAACCTGGGTCCATCAATCGCCTGTTTTCGGGCCGATTGCCCGGTTGGCCAATTTTTTCAATGTCGATCATGGCATCGAAAGCATCACCGGCCTCCTCAGGGAAAAAGTGGATGAAGGCTTTTCGATCCTGATATTCCCTGAGGCTCATCGTTCTCCCGATCAGCATATCCAGCGGTTTCACCAGGGGGCGTTTTACCTGGCCGAAAAGCTGCAGATCGATATGCTGCCAGTTTTGGTATTCGGAACCGGTGATTTTCTTCCAAAGGGCATCTTCTGGGGAAGGCCAAACAGCTTCAGGATGAAAATACTCGGCAGGGTCGCCTGGGATGATCTGTCATTTGGGACGACCTCACGGGACAGGGCAAAACAGTTTCGGAAGTTTTACGTCAACCAATACGCAAGGTTCAAGGCAGAAGAAGGCAATGCTAATTATTACCGCCGCCTGCTGACGCTGAATTATATTCTGAAAGGGCCCATCCTGGAATGGTACCTGCGGGTGAAGCTGAAGTTGGAGGATAATTACGAAATCTATAACCTGCTGATGCCACGCCATGGTGAAATCCTGGACCTTGGATGCGGATATGGATTTATCTCCTATATGCTGATGTTCACCGCAGATGACAGGTACGTAACCGGGGTGGATTTTGATGCTGAAAAAATCGGTCTGGCCGGAAACTGTTTTTCCAAAAATAACCGCATCTGTTTCATTTGTTCGGATGTTTCTGAGTACGAGATCACACCTAAAAACGGTTTTATCCTGAGTGATGTCCTTCACTATCTTCCACCGGGAAAACAGGAGATCCTTTTAAGGAAATGCTTTTCAAACTTGGAACCAGGAGGTGTCATACTCATCCGCGAAGCCAATGCTGAACTGACTGGCCGTCATAAAAAATCACTGATGACCGAATTTCTTTCCACGCGCATCGGGTTCAATAAAACCGCGACAAAGGATAAACAACTCTATTTCACCTCCGCCGGACAAATACGGGCTATGGCAAAAGAACATGGCCTTTCGATGAAAATCATTGACAATAAAAAAGTTACTTCGAACAACCTGTTTGTATTGAGAAGAGATGAATAAATACGACGTAATTATCATCGGCTCCGGCCTGGGCGGATTGCTTTGCGGCTATATCCTGAGCAAGGAGGGGTTCGGCGTATGCATCCTTGAAAAAAACAATCAGCCCGGTGGTAACCTGCAGACCTTTTCGCGGAACGGACATAAATTTGAAACCGGGGTCCACTATATCGGGGCACTGGGTCCAAACCAGGCATTATCGAGATATTGGCGCTATTTCGGATTAATGAACGGACTGCAGTTTCAACAACTTGATACCGAAGGTTTTGACCGCATTGCCTTTGGTGATGAGGAGTTTCCAATGGCCCAGGGTTATGAAAATTTCACCAGCCGGCTGCTTCAATATTTCCCGGGTGAAAGTCAGGCGCTCGATGAATATATCCGTACGATTCATGAAGTTGTTTCGGCCTTTCCGCTATACAACCTTGAATTACCTAAAGATCACCGCGAGCACCACTACACTACCCGTAGCGCACACGAATTTTTGGAGAACCTTTCGCGAACCGAAAAACCTAAGTCGAAAATCGAAAATCGAAAATCAAAAGTCTCCCTCTCCTCAGTGCTTGCAGGAAACAACTATCTATATGGCGGGAGCCGTTTATCTCCACTCCATGTGGCATCACTGATCAGCCATTCATTTATCTCCGGGGCGTTCAGGATTATTGGCGGAAGCGACCTGGTATCCCGGTCGCTTGTCAATTCTATTACCGCCATGGGGGGAACGGTTATAACAAAGCAGAACATAATTGCAATCGACCGGCACCGGGAAAATTTCAGGGTCAAATCGGCAGGGGGAGAAGTTTTTACATCAACCAAAATTATTTCCGATATCCATCCGGCCACCACACTTTCCATAATGCCGGCAGAAATGGTCCGGCCGGCCTACAGGAAACGCATAGCTTCCCTGCAAAACACCTGTTCTTCGTTCATCCTTTATCTTTCTTTGAAACAAGGCTGTTTCCCTTACCTCAATTACAATTATTATTATCATGCAACATCCAATCCCTGGGATGAACCGGCTTGTCCTGATGCAAGATGGCCCGGGATGTTCCTGCTGTCGACGGGCTGCCATGAACCTGATCAGAAATTTGCAGAAACAGTGACCATCCTCACTTACATGCGATATGAAGAGGTGGCAAGGTGGACCGATACCAGTGTGGGGAGGCGGGGTGAGGCTTACCTTGACTTCAAAAAGGAAAAGGCAGAAAAACTTCTGAAATCGGCTGCGCAAAAATTCCCTGGGCTGCCAGCGGCCATCGAACACATGGAAATTTCAACCCCGCTCACATACAGCGATTATACCGGTATTCCCGAGGGTTCACTCTATGGCATCCTGAAAAATTATCATGAACCATTGATGACCACCGTAATGCCAAAAACGAAAATTCCTGATTTCTACTTTACAGGACAAAATACCAATCTCCATGGGGTGCTTGGGGTGACCATAGGTTCAGTGGTGACTTGCGGTGAAATGATCGGATTGGAATACCTACTGAATAAAATTAAAAATGGCTGACAGCAAATACCACCATATAAAACTCACCGGTATAATCGTACTTCTTTTTGCAGCATTGATAGCCTTGTTTGCAACATGGTTTCACTTTCGAACGCAAATTCACCCGCCCGAACCTGGGAATTTAGCTTCAACCTCTCTTCCCGTTGAAAATCCGGCCCCGGATTTTTACCGTATCGGTGCCAACTGGATGAAGAAAAATTCAGTCGGGTTGTGGGAAATGTACATTGAAGGGAAACCGTTTGAACGGGGTGTGATCAATGGCAAACTCTCCAAACGACTCATTGCGGTCCAGGAAAAGGCATTTATCGGCCAGATCCGCGAGATGATACCGTCAGATTTTTACCTCCGTTTCCTGAAGTATTTCATCTACTGGTTTAACCGCGATCTCGACCGATATCTTACAGATGAATATAAACTGGAAATTTACGGGATATCGCTTTCAGCCTCTGATGAATTTTCATTTATCGGTTCTAACTACCAGCGTATCCTCAATTATCACTCGGCTCACGACATCGGCCACGCCATGCAGGATTACAGTCTGGTGGGTTGTACAAGTTTCGGTGTCTGGAACAGCCGGTCAAAAGACAGTTCGCTGCTTATCGGGCGCAATTTTGATTTCTATGTGGGCGATGAATTTGCACAAAACAAGATCATCTGTTTTGAAAAACCCGACAAGGGCTACGGTTTCATGATGGTCACCTGGGGCGGGATGATCGGTACCGTTTCGGGGATGAACGAAGCAGGTTTGACGGTAACGATCAATGCAGCCAAATCAGAAATTCCAACCTCTGCGCGCACACCCATTTCCATCGTGGCGCGGGAAATTCTGCAATATGCCTCAAACATAACCGAAGCATATGCCATTGCAAGGAAACGCGAAACGTTCGTTTCAGAATCAATCCTCGTCGGTTCAGCATATGACCGTAAAGCAGCCATCATCGAAAAATCACCCTTTAAAATTGCACTGGTACACCCAGCCGGTGACTACATCACTTGTGCCAACCACTTTCAATCGCCCGAATTCGCTGCGGATCCACTCAACATCCGGAACAAAAACGAGAATGCATCCATGTATCGCAACAAACGTTTAATACAGGATATTACCAACTCCTCCCCCATGGATTACCTCGGTGTCGCCGCCATCCTTCGAGACCGGCAGGGGCTTAATGGTGCCGGCATCGGGATGGGCAATGAGAAAGCCATGAATCAGCTGATTGCTCATCATTCCGTCATTTTCATGCCTGAAAAGCTGCTGGTATGGGTTTCCACCAATCCTTGGCAACTCGGGTCATATGCATGTTACGACCTGAATAAAATTTTTCATAACTTTGCCGGGCTTCAGCGAAAGGTTGAAATAACGGAACAGGATAAACCCATTCCGCCGGATTCCTTTCTTGAATCCAATGATTACAAGCGGTTCATTCGATTCAGGGAAATGAGAAAAGTCCTGAAACAAATGCTTCGGACAAAAAAAACCGATGTGCTTCCTGGTTCTTTTATTGATGATTTCCGGGCTTCTAATCCCATGTATTACGAGGTTTTTGACCTGATTGGAGATTATTATTCCCAAAAAGGGCAATGGATTCCTGCAAAGGAAGCTTACCAACATGCACTTGCCTGTGTTGTGCCACGCTGGCAGGAAAAGGTAAACATCATAAAAAAGCTTGCAGCGTGCAATGTCAGGTAATGGCCCTTTCAGGAGTGTAAAAACAAATAAATGACTGATGAAATTTAAACTGATATATCCCCGGTGGGAAAAACTCGAAGGGCAAACGATCTTCAACCTGCCTCCCCACGGACCTGTGGTAATGGCCGCAGAAATACCACAGAGTGTTGAAATCGACTTTACCGATGAAAATGTTGAAGAACTTGTCATAGACAACAATCCTGACTTTGTTGGAATTTCGATGATGCTGACCACCCAGGTAAAACGTGGTTGGGAAATCGCCGACCAATACCGCAAACTTGGGAAAAAAGTGATATTTGGCGGGATTTCAACCATGCTGCATGCCGAAGAGACCATGCTGCATGCC
>Ga0118677_10009191_pt1 | contig 15541 bp, 10 predicted proteins | sample AliMusrvi5mmetaG_FD_86154 | JGI IMG/M metagenome (GOLD analysis project Ga0118677, IMG submission 86154)
GCCTTCCAGTTCGATCAGCGGTTTGCCGGGCATGGCCAGGTCGCCCTCGTCCGCAACCTTGCGGGCCACTACGCCATCGAACGGCGCGACGATCTTTGCGTAACCGGACATTGCTTCCGCTTCGGCAACGGCGCCTTTGGCGACAGTGAAGCGTGCCTGCGCCGTGTCGAGTTCGGCCTGCGTGGCGGCGGTTTGCTTGTGCAGATTCGACACACGATTGAAGTCCAGTTCCGCCTGGCGGAACGCGGCGGTGGCCTGGTCGAGCCGGGCCTGAACCTCCTGCGTGGCGAGCTCCACCAGTAGGTCTCCCTGCTTGACGGACTGGCCGACCGTCACCGGCAGACGCGTGATGCGGCCGCTGACCTTGGCCTCGATGACTGCCTGGAGCTTCGGCTGCACTGTGCCGACGACTTCCTCCACTGCCGGCTGCTTCACCGTTTCTATCTTCTGCACCCGCACGCTGGCAGGCGGCAGGGTCTCGCCGGTCGCCGCGATCGGTTCATGCTTCTTGCCGCAGCCAGAGACCAAGATGATAAGGCCAGAGAGGACCAAACCGAATAACGGAGTGAGCCGAAATACCTTTCGGGAATTCATAGGCAGGTGAATTGCAGCGTTGTCCCGTGTCGCGCTGTCCCGGAGGGACTCCCGACAATAGCCCGGCGTTTTAACGCCGGGGACGTGGTCCCAAGGGCATCAGTCCCGAAGGGACGGTCGAACTGGAGCAACCGAGTGGCGTTCGTCAGTCGTCCCTTCGGGACTCGGTGGCGTTCGTCAACCATCCCAGCGTTGAAACGCTGGGCTATTTTCACAAGTCCCTTCGGGACAGCCTGCCGGAGATTTGCGATAGGCAGTAGGGTCAGCGCTGAACGAAAGGTTTTGCTCATCTTGCTTTTGCTTGGGAATCGAGTTGCGGCAACGCCAGCGCTTTGCGCACCGCGGCGATGGCGATCTGACGGTCGGCTTCGGCCTCGGCGCGGCGCACACGGGCGTTGACCAGCGCGGTCTCAGCGTCAATCAACTCCGTGGGCAACGCCAGTTCCTGCTCGAAGCGAGCGCGGGTCAGGCTGGCACTTTCGGTTGCCTGGCCCACCACCTGGTCAGTCACACTGAGGCGCTCATTGGCGGCGTTGAGATCAAGGCGGGCCCGCTCCACTTCGAGGTCGAGCGCCAGCCGCAGTTTGCGCTGCTCCTCGCGGGAGGATTCGAGGTTTGCATTGGCCTCGCGGACCTTCGCACGGTTCAGCTTGCCGTCCCAGAGGTCCCATTGGAGCAATGCCCCGGCGGTGAAACTGCCGCCGCCGTTCTGGTATTTCCACCCGTAATCATAGTCCAGGCTGCCGAACGCGTTGACGCGCGGCAGGTAACTGCCCTTGGCGGCGCTCACCTGCTCCTGGGCTGCCCGTTCGCGGTGATGGGCGGCGGCCAGTTCCGGGCGCCCAGAGAAATCCCCTGAGTTCGGCGCCTGCGTGGAAGGCGCCGTGTCGGCGACCTCAAACTCGCCGCTCTCGATGCCGAGCAGATTCCGCATTGCCCGGACGGCCAGTGCATTCGCGTTGCGGGCGCGGACGAGCTCCTCGCGCGCCTGCCCCAGCCGCACTTCGATGTCCAGCCTGCCGGACTTGAGTAGTGTTCCGCCATCCAAACGCTTCCTGGCTACTTCCAGGTTCCCCTCGAAGGACCTGACCCCCGCTTCAGCGGCCCGGATGAACTCGCGCGTCTTGAGCACCGTATAGAAGGCGCGGGACACCTCGTAACCCAGCTCATTCTGCACGGCGGCATTGTCCTGCCGGGCGGCTTCGGTGTTCGCGCTGGCCGCTTTGCGAGCAGCCGTGTTCTTCCCGCCCGCGTAGAGGGGGACGGTGACCAGGCCACGGGCGTTGAGGTCGTCCACCGTCGGCACGTCGTTGAAGTTGAGCGAGGAACTATAGGCGCGCTGATTGAGGATGCTGCCGAAGGCCAGCATTGGGTTGTCGCCGGCAGTGTAGCTGGACTGGAACTGCACACGCGGCCAAAAGGCGGCATTCGCCTGGTCCAGTCCGGCCTGCGCGGCCACAATCCGCTGCTGGGCCAGACGCGCGTCCGGGTTACCGGACAGCGCCTGTTGGAGGGCGCGCTCCAGGGTCCACGGCTCAGCCGCCGAGGCGGCCAGGGACCAGGAGAGCACCAGCCCGCTTATGCCCAGTGCCTTCGTCATCGAGCGCAACAAGATCCGCCGCCCTTTTCCGTCTCGCAACCGCAAGTGCCGCCGATACCCGCCTTCTTGAGGATAATCTCCAAAGGACAGAAGTTGGTGAACGAGGATTGGAGCAGGTTAAAGCCGACGAAGGCGGTAAACCAGAGCCAGTTCGGGCTGTGATAGTGCGCCAGTACCAAGCTGACGAGAATGAAGGTCCCGGCAAACCGTCGGATGATCAATTGTGTTTTCATGGCTCTATTCGGTTACGGTGGTTACTGAGCCGCGAACCGTCCGGAAGTTACAACGAAAGACTAAGAGCCTGTTTGAGAAATGGTCGTTTGGGAGGGCGAGCGTCCCCGCGAGCCCTAACTTCTCTTTCTTCCCAATGATATTCGGGCTCGCGGGGACGCTCGCCCTCCCCGGATTGAGTTTTCAAACACGCTCTAAGGATTTGCTTGCCGCCGCGTTCGAACGGAGCATAGTATATCTCAGATGATTCGAGCCGATACAGGTTCTGAGAGGCTTCGTGGAAGACCGGCACCGAGGGCGATCCTGGCGCTTTCGTATTCCTGCCTGGATTAAAGAGTTGCAAGTCCGCGATTAGCCGCTCGGAACTCAAGGCCCGATTCGTTAAGTTTCAGTAGTGTGCGCGAGTAGCTCAATTGGATAGAGCGTCGGCCTCCGGAGCCGAAGGTTGAGAGTTCGACCCTCTCCTCGCGCACCATCTCTGAATACTAGTTTCCCTTCAATAGCTTCAATGAAATCAGCGGTCCTGGGTAATCCGCTTGTTTAGTCTGTTTGGGTCACGTCGTCGGGAATTGGGTTGAATCACCGTTTAAACCAGAACAGAAACCAGAACAACGGCGTTGAACTGAAGGGAATGGGGGTTTAGAGGGTCTGGCGTGGGTTTTGACGAGCTTGGGGAAAATTACACGGTTCCGTGGGGGGAATGCGCCGGGCACCCTTCCTGCGCAAATGGGCACCCTCTCCTTGATAAAGCCGAAATCGCTGGAACCACACTCTTCAGCCCCGTTTCTGGCTGGAACAACTGGCTTTTTCGGTTTCGGGTCAGCGCTATTGTACTGAACACGAAAGCGGTTTGAATCCCAATAATCACTCTGCGGCCACCAATGGCCAGCAACCATCGAAATGGACCAAGTCGTGACGGCGAAGGCCCAAAACCCTTGCTCCCCGTGCTGGCCAACATGCCGTCACTTCTGCGTGCCCTCGCCTGCTGACAAGGTTGTCGGCTCGTTGCTTTGCGTCTGCCGCGTGCGACCATGCCGATTCTCCGCGAACGCGTAAATGTCCTTTTCACCGGAACGGAGGAAATCCAGAAAGTCCACGCCGGAATACTTACAGGTTTCGCAGATGCTCAGAATCACTAGATACTCTTCTACCGCCTTCGGCGTCCAAGTGCCCTCGACAACGGAACGAAGTGCCGCAAACGCCTTAATGGCGTGTTCCGCGTTGTTGTTGTTCCATGGCACTCCGTCGTACTCAAGAAATGTGAAGAGTTTGTCTCGGTTCTTGTCAAAGCGCTGCTTGCATCTATTCGCCGCTTCGCTTTTGTAGTCTCTCTTATCGAGCCGACGATAGAAGCGGTCGACGAATGGTCGGTGCTTGCCGAGAAAATGCCGTTTCAGGCCACGCTGGTCCACTGTATCAACCATTGGCTTAAGGAGTTGAGCGAATGCGGTCACGATGGCTATCAGTTCCTCATCGTAGGGGTGGTCTAATACTTCGTCGTTCAGGTCACGCATGAGATGAATCAGACATCTCTGCTGGCGACAATCAACCGAATCGTACGCGGTGTAAAAATCGGAAACCAACACACCTCTGAAGTCCCCGAGCAGGTTTTGAATCAGTTCTGCTTCGCGAGTGTCGGCGTAGACAAACGCAACTTCATGGAGATTCGTAAACACCCAAACCCAACCAGTTTTACCCCTCACACTCACCCTCGTCTCGTCAACGTGAAGGAGCTCTCCCGCGACAAGTTTACCCAAGATTGTGTCGCGGGTTTTGGTGTAGTAATTAGCTGCCCTAACCTTGATGTTGTGAACCATGGACTGAGTGAGTTCCAAACCGAACAGCCGGTTCAAACTCGCACGAACAATTCTCAGGGGAATGTAGAGTTCGATAGCGTAGTAAAGCACTAACGCGACGAGGTTCCGACCGACCTTGCTTCTGGGCCAAAATGCGTCTGGAACTCCGAAACGTGCTCGACAATTGAGACACCAGTAAACATGGTAACGGTGTTCCACTACCCTCCTCCGCAGGCTCCACCGGCCAATGCAGATGTCGTGGAGAACCCGTTTCGCCGCCTGAACGTGCTGGAACGTTCTTTGGCGGCAATCGGGACAGCATTCTGGCTTGGGATGTATGATTACGTTCGACACATGCGGTTGCTTCTGACGTGGGGCATGCCTTCGACGAGCGATTTTCTTGATGCGCTTGCTCGACCGCACGTACACTCGGTCACGCTGGTAGTCCCAGCGAGCTACTTTGTTGATTTGTTCAAACGCCGAGATTGGGCTGGAGAATTGAGGCCACATGGTTTCTCGGGGAAGGAGCTCTGTATGAACTACCGATAGAGCAAGACCATCCCTTTGCACAGGAGATTCCACAGACGTCAGGAACCCCCTTGCTGACTGAGTCACAATTGCCAATGCCTGACAGTCTTGGGCATTGTAAACAGTAAGTCTGGAGCGAGACTCGGAAGATTTCTCAAGCTCCCAACCCCGGCGCCACATGATCGTCTTCAAGCCGGATGGTTCCGATTCGGACCAATTGAATCCGTGCCATGCAGCAATGTCCTTTAGCCCGTTCGAGAGGGTCGGAAAGTAGATTTGTGCATAAATCAAAGATAGCAAGTTGACAGTGGAACCAATCGCCTTGTATGAAGCAGATGCTTCTACGGGCCCGCCGTGCAGCTCACGCATGCATTTCAAGAACGTGGTTTCGAAGCTGCCGTAATGAATCAACAACGGATTCTCAACTGTTTCTAGGATGCCGAGGAATTCCCGCCAAATCCTCTCCTCGTCCGCGATGGTGTCCGCCCACAAGCTGTGCTGGACAGCGGATTCGCCGTTCCCGATGCGCATGCCAATGAGGTAATAGAAATCGCGGTCCGGCAACCCTTCGACATCCAGATAGACTGGCGTTCCGTCAATCTTCAGTTCAGGACTGCCAACGATGTGGATTTTCTTTTCCCGTACCGCCAGAGCTTTGAGGGAGTGATGATATTTCTCGCGTTTGTCACGTTGCCGTTTTGGTCGGCGGCGGGGCCGGAAAGTGTAGGAGAGTTGAGTGACGGTGAAGATACCTTTGCTGCGGATTTTCTGGCGCTCCTTCGCGCTCATGCCGCCCAGCAGACTCAGGTCATCCTTTTCCAGCGCTTTTTGACGACAGCCGTCACGGAACTCGCATTCTCCGCAGTGGCGATTCAGCACGAGGTCGGGCGGCGAACCACCAGCCAACAACGCCGACATCTTCCCGGTTAACTTTCGCGCCGGACCCAGTAATGATGCGACTTTGACCTTCAACGCGGCGTGGTCGTCACCGTGGATTATTTTGCCTGCGCTGACCTCACGTCCGAGGACTTCGGACAATACCAGCGCATCAAACGCCACCAGCAACCGGTCGTCTCTGGTGAGCTTGTTGAAGAAAACGAACCGGACAGGAATGAACTGTGCGGGTCTGCCTCGGCCTTCGGACGGCACCCGTTCGACAGCGTGCAGCCGCGACGCCATTGTTTCGGTCTCAAAGGGCAAGTCCACCGCGAGCCGCCATGTGGCGGTTTTGAGATTTGCAGCGTCGGGCGGAGTAACAGCAATTTCATCTCCGGCCACCGCCACCAACCGCTGCACGGCTTCTTTCCGGTAGGCGTCTTTCTGCTCGCGTACCCACTCGGCGTAGGCGTTGCCTGCCGCATTTTGTCCGGTCGAGCGGAGATAGCATTTCGTGGGGCACTTGAGGAAGGCATCAAAGAGGTCCGATGTGATTTTCATAATCTTGAACCGCCGGAACGTTTTTCCGGGCTTTGCGGCGAACCCGACTGTCAGCGTCGAGGTAGTCTGTGGTTTTGACCGCCGTCGCTGTGAATCGTTACGCGGTACAGCCTACAAAAATCGGGGCCATTTCAGCAGGCGGAGCACTTGGTTTGAGCCGCGACCGGTGATTTTCCCGCGGGTATCATGCGTGACCTTCGTATCGGATTCATACCGTCCTGGAATGCGACCGGTCTTGTCGCGCAGAATCTCCCGGTTAACCCAATTCTGCCCGTATTAAAATCGGTCAACCAAGTCCCGCACTCGGAAGCCCAAAGCCCCAGTGTAGTGTCTCAGAATTGCATATACATTTGCGCCCGAAAGCGGCAGAGGACAGCCGCACTCCAAGACGCTAGCGCGCCCACCTATGCGCCGGAAAACGCGAAGCGTCTTGGAGTGCGGCTGTCCTCTGCCGCTTTTGAGTCCGCCCGAGAGGTCGTCGTAATTCTGAGACAGCACACTAGTGATTTTCACGAGCCTATCCAGCGCAGGGGATTTCTTCCCCCGTTCAACTCGCCAATAAACACCGTGGTCCCTCTTCTCGATCGCACCTGCACCGGGCTGGGCTGACACGCCAACTTGTTCGCTTTTACTTAGCCGTAACTACGCTGCGGTGGGGGAGCACGCCCGCCTCGGGCGTCGTGACTGGCGCCCTCGCCAGTCACCTTCTCGGGTCCCCGAACGGACTCAGTGCTCAGTGACTCGGCGCGCGACCCGGCCACCCGGCGAGGGCGCCGGCTGGCAACGCCCGGGGCGGGCGTGCTCCCCATTTCCAAATGCATAGTTACGGCTTAGGCGGCGGGGTGCCAGAATACCATGGAGACCCACTGCGTTTCCGGTATCCTCTCGAACATGGCATCACAGAGCAAAGAAGCTCCCAATCCCAATTGGAATCGGGATGGGTTAATTCCGGCACTCGCACTCGGTTTGAGAAACCCCAGGTTCCCGGCGGGTGCCCTTCGCACCACGTGTCATGCAATCGGCGGCGTGGTCTTTGCGGGAATCGTCATGCTAATTTCATTTAGTGCGCAGGGGCAGAATCTGTTTGTGTCGAGTTCGGGCGGCAACATATATCAATTCACGCCGAACGGAGCGCAGAGCACCTTTGCCTCGGGTTTGTCGCTTCCTCGTGGACTGGCTTTTAACAGTTCAGGCACGCTGTTTGAGGCGGACGAGGGAGACGGAGGACTTTGACAGCATGGGCGTTCTGTTTGTGTCAGATTACTTCAACGGCAACATCTATAAAGTCTGGCCGGGCGGATTGAGACGCACTGTTTATTGGGGGTTGATTCAGCCTGCTGGATTGGCTTTTAACGGCGCAGGCGACCTGTTTGTGGCCGACCGGGCGGCCGGCTGCATTTATGAATTCACCCCGGGTGGAACGCGGAGCACCTTTGCCTCAGGGTTGAGCAGCCCGGTCGGGTTGGCCTTTAACAGCGCGGGCGTTCTATTTGAGGCGGACTATGCAACCGGCGTCATTAATGAATTCACGCCGGACGGAACGCGAACCACGTTTGCCTCGGGTGTGTCTGGTCCTTATGGACTGGCCTTCGAGCCCGTGCCTGAACCTTCCACTTTGGGGTTGCTGGCCGTCGCTGTGTTTGGGGGAACGTTTTTGCGCTGGCGGCAACGTTGGTCCATCGAGGCAGCCCGAAGCAACTGAACCCGGATATTTCACAGCCTCCGGAGCGCCGGTCTCCGACCCGGCGTCGGCCAATTGGCTGGGAGGCGCCGGGTCGGAGACCGGCGCTCCGGCCCCAAGGCATTTCAAGGCGAGGGTGAAAGATCCAAGTTAAGCGCTCTCGCTGCTCTTTCTGTCCGAGCGCCCGCAACACTCGATTGCCGGGGCCATCGCGGAGAACCGTCCAGTGCTTTGGAGTGGATTCACCCTTCAACCGGAACGGGCGCATAGGAATACTACCACCGCGCATGAGGACCAGCGATGCCAGGGGAGCGCAGCGTTTGGACGTCAGAAATATACGAAAAACCAATAGGGCCGGAAGGCTCCGTGGCCGTATCCATGCAACCGGAGCGAATGCCACGGAACCGCAGAGACTTGGAGCAGCGGAGCCGCAACCAGAATTCGAGCGCCCGTTGAACCGCAGAGACGCGAAGAGCGCTGAGAAGACAGCAAGCGAGAAGACCTTGCTCGAAATGCGCGATTCTTTCCGTTTGCACTGCGAAGAGCGCCGAGGAAAGAGCAAGGTAGAGGGTGCTCAAAGTGAGCGCTATTCAGTGACTTGTCTTCAAGTGGCAGGGAGGCCTCTGGCTCCGCACTGCAATGGCGGAAGTTGTTCGCAGGCTGCGACGAATCTTCGGAAAGAGACAAACCACGGAATACGGGAAATACGCGGAAGGCAGACAGAATCATGGCCGGAAAGAATCATGCAGAGAGGAAGATCGAGGGGGCAGTCCTCAATGATTCTGTCCGGTGATGATTCGGCCATTTCCGGTTGCGGCTTCGCTGCGCTGCGGTCATCGCAGTGCAAAAAACCAGAATCGTGCAGTTCGAGCGAGATTCTCTCCTGCTGTCTTCTCAGCGCTCTTCGCGTCTCCGCGGTTCAAGGGGTGGTCCCATTTTGATTGCGGCTCCGCTACTCGAAGTCTCTGCGGTTTATTTGGCCTTCGTTCAACTGCATGGATGGGGCTTAACTGCTCTACAATAGTATGTTCTGCAGCCTGGAGGCTGCGCTCCTATGCGCTGGTGGCACGGACAGGATTCGGCTAACCGGAATAAATGGCGAATATTAGGATTTACAGCGGGGACGCTGTTGGCCAGATTACACTTAGTGCGCACTGGTTGGGCGTCGTGGCCGTCTCCAGAGCCGAAGGTTGTGGATTCGACCCCCGCCTCGCGCACCATTTAAGTGGTGGAAGCATGACAGAAGGAGTCTAACGATGAAACTGAAGTCACTATTGCCGTGGTTGTGCGCCCTGGGCTTGCTCATTGGGCTGGCTTGGGTGTATGCCGCCGGCCAGAAGAAGGACGCGGAACTGGCGGTCTTGCGCGAGGACAGCCAGAAACTGGTGCAGTTGCAGGCCGAGATCGAGGAATCCAAGACCAACAGCGCAAACGCGGAGAGCGGTGAGCTGAACCGCCTGCGCAAGGACAACGAGGAGCTGCTGCGCCTGCGCAACGAGGTGCGCCAGTTGCGCGGAGACAAACAGCAGCTCGCGACCCAACTCCAGACGGCCCAGACGCAAGTCCAGGGCGCGCAAGCCCAGGTCCAGGCCCTGACCGCGAATCCGGCCCAACAGGCACCGCCAGGGCAACTGACACCCGCCGCCCAGGCAGCTTTCGCCGCGCGTTATGGCCTGGCGATAACCAATTCCGATCAGGCTACCGTCGCGGTCTGCATCAACAATCTTCGGCTGATTGACGGCGCGAAGCAGCAATGGGCCTTGGAAGCCCAAAAGCCGCCGGGCACCCTCCTCACCCCTGCGAATCTGATGCCTTACATGAAGAGCAATGCGCTGCCGGTTTGCCCGTCGGGCGGCGTCTATACTCTCAACCCGGTCGGCCTCGCGCCGATCTGCAACATCCCCGGCCACGCGCTGCCCAAATGAATCGTGGCAGCCTTTCTGCTTTCTTTTCGGCTTTTCGAGATTAGATTCCATCTTAATCATGAACGACGTTGATATTGAGAGCTTAAAGGGCATCGCCAATCAGTTGCGCATCCATTCGATTAGGGCGACGACTGCGGCGGGCAGCGGGCATCCCACTTCGTGCTGTTCAGCGGCCGATGTGGTCTCGGCATTGTTCTTCGGGCACATGCGTTACGACCCGAAGAATCCTCACTACCACAATAACGACCGGTTCATTCTCTCGAAAGGCCACGCGGCGCCGCTGCTGTACGCCGCCTGGGCCGAGACTGGTCTTTTCCCGGTAGAAGACCTCCTCAAGCTAAGGCAGCTCGGCAGCGACCTCGAGGGCCATCCGACCCCGCGGCTCCCATTCGTGGATGTCGCGACCGGCTCGCTGGGCCAAGGATTAAGCGTCGGCGTCGGCATGGCGCTGTGCGCGCGGCTGGACAACCTGGACTACCGCACCTATGTCCTGCTCGGTGACGGCGAATGCGCGGAGGGGGCCGTATGGGAAGCGGCCTCACTGGCAGCCACTTACAACCTGAGCAATCTGATCGCCGTCGTGGATGTGAACCGGCTCGGCCAGAGCCAGCCCACCGCCCTCGGCCACGACCTCGAGGCCTACCAAAAGCGCTTCGAGGGCTTCGGCTGGCGCACTGAGGTAATTGATGGGCACGACCTTGACGAAATCCTCGAAGTATTGGCCGCTGTGGGCCTGGGCCATCAGCCGTTGGTCATCCTCGCCAAGACCTTGAAGGGCGGTGGTGTTTCTTTCCTGCAGGACAAGGAGGGATGGCATGGCAAGACGCTCTCGAAAGAAGAGGAGGCTCAGGCGATCGCAGAACTCCAGCCCAGTGCCAAGTCCGGCATCGGCCATCCGATCCCGGCTCCGAATCAACTGCCGGCACCGAAGAGCGGAGCCCCATCCAGTTATCCGCCCATCACCTATAAACCCGGTGATATGGTCGCCACGCGCGAGGCGTTCGGCAGTGCTTTGCTCCGCCTCGGCGGCGCCGACTCGCGCCTGGTGGCGATGGATGGCGACACGAAGAACTCTACTTTCTCGGAGAAGTTCGCCAAGAGGTTTCCCGAGCGCTTCACGGAGTGCTTTATCGCCGAGCAGTGCATGGTAGGCGTGGCCATGGGTTTCAGCACCCGCGGCAAAGTGCCATTTGCCTCCACCTTCGCTTGCTTCCTCACCCGCGCTTACGACCAAATTCGCGTGGCGGGGATCTCAACGGCCAACCTAAAGCTGGTCGGCACGCATGTCGGGGTGAGTATCGGTGAGGATGGCCCCTCCCAAATGGGATTGGAAGACATCGCCATGATGCGGGCGGTCGTCGGCAGCACGGTGTTATACGCCAGCGACGCGGTCTGCACCGAGAAATTGATGGAGCAGATCGCGAGCAATAAAGGCATTTGCTACCTGCGCACCTCGCGCCCCAAGACTCCCGTCCTCTACAGCAACGACGAAGTGTTTCCGATCGGCGGGGCGAAGGTGCTGCGCCAGTCCGCAGAAGATAAGGTCACGGTCGTGGCTGCCGGGGTGACGCTTTACGAGGCGCTGAAAGCGGCGGATGCGCTGAAGAGCGAGGGCGTCGGTATCACGGTTATTGACGCTTACAGCATCAAGCCGCTCGCGAAGGATATCATCAAAGCTGCCGCGAAGAAGACGAAGAACCTGGTGCTAACAGTCGAAGACCACTACACCGAAGGCGGGCTGGGCGACGCAGTGGCGGGCGAGCTGAGTGCGGAGGGGATCAAAGTCCACAAGCTGGCCGTGCATGAACTCCCGCGCTCGGGCAAGGCGGCGGAGTTGCTGGCCAAGTATCACATTGACGCCACCGCCATCATCAACAAGGTCAAGGCGCTGGGTTGAGCGGCGTCGAGGAGACATGAACCAGCGCAGTAGAGCACACTTCCCGCCCTGACTGGGCTTGCTTGTTTGGTTCCGTCCGGGAGGTTGTCGGCTGATTCAGAGCGGGAATTACGGCTCAAACCGGCTACAGCCTGGAGGCTCAGTCGTTCGGCACCCAGCCCTTGCCCGGGACGTAATCCCGGCTTCCGGAATGAGTTGCGCATCCTGCCACCACTACCAGCGTGGCCACCAGGATCAAAAGCAGACAAAGCTTTGACATAAGGAGAATTTAATCCAAATTGGCTAAGGCGCAAGCGTAAGACGGTTGCACTGTTATGCCGGAAAAGGATCGATTCTTGAAGGGCCAGTTACTCCTCGACAGCGGCCAGTTGCGGGGCTCGTTCTTCCAACGCACCGTGGTGCTTATCTGCCAGCACGACGTCGAGGGTGCGTTCGGCCTCGTGCTCAACCGTGCTATGGGCAGCAACGTCGGCGAGATGATCGTCGCTGACCTGCCCGACGACCTCAAGGCACGCCCGCTCTATGTCGGCGGCCCCGTGCAGCCTTCCGCGCTAAGTTTCCTCCACTCGGACTCGTTCATTCCCGATGCCAACGTCATCCCTAATTTGAGCCTGGGCCATTCGCTCGATTCATTGCTGGAGATCGGAGAGTCGCTTTCTCCGACCCGGAAGCTCAAGTTATTCGCTGGCTACGCGGGGTGGAGTCCGGGCCAGCTTGAAGATGAGATGAAACGCAAGGCCTGGCTGACGCACCCTGCCTCGCTCGAGCTGGTTTTCGACACTGCGGGCGACGAGCTTTGGCAAACGATCCTGCGCGGGAAAGGGTGGAAATACAAGCTGTTGTCACAGATGCCCGAGGATTTGTCATCGAACTGAACCTGGAAGAAGCCGATTGCCCGCTTAGGGCGCCAAGGACAGCAAAAAACCGGCGCGCGAACGGCCAGATGTGACAGGAGTGGGGCTCCACCGGGATGGCTCGCCCGGCACGGCCAGTGACAAAGTCGGGGATAAGGACTCCAATCTCAAGCTGTAGGAGACGACGTAAGGAGTCTCTAATCAGCACGTTCTGAGCGAGTCCAGGTTTAGGCAGCAGGCCAAGAGATTAGAGACTCCTTACGTCGTCTCCTACAATGACTTACGAGGACTTTGTCATTGGCCGTGGCTCGCCCGGCTTGCGCGGCAGTTTCGTACTCTGGAACGGAAGTCCGGTGACGTATTTTGGTGTGGTGCGGACACGACGGGGCGCGAAGCGTTTGGAGTGCGCGGAGCTTGCTCCCGCTTTCGGCGCGGGCTGGTCTAACGAAAGCGCCAGCGAGCTGGACGCACTCCATGCGCTTCGCGTTGACGCAATACCCATCTCCCTGAACGTGAGCGTGTTTAGGGCCGCACACATTTCGGCGTTCGCTTTCGGGCGCAGAGCCTTCAGCCCCCGATCATCAAGCCTACGGCATGGGAGTTGGTATCTTGCAACCATTATACAACTATCATGCATCCATTATGCAACCATCAGGCAACTATCAGGCAACTATCAGGCAACTGGCTTGGGGGTAGCCACCTGCTCCTGCCATGCTAGGCACCTGGTTCGGCCAATCAAGGGGCTCTCTCGGGTTTAGTCTGGCCGTTGGCCCCGGCGATGTTTATCGTAACTTACTGAGATATAGTTATTTACGTCGCAATTCGAGTTTAAGCAGATCGGATGAGCCGCTCGCCGCGTTTTGTGCCGGCGCCGAAAGTAAACAATCGGGCAACCCGCATAGGAGCGAGGCCTTTAGGCCGCAGCGATGTCCGAATGCGGTGGTGCTCTGGAGAAAGTCGGCGCTTGGCCACATCCTGCATTTCTGCGGCCTAAAGGCCGCGCTCCTATACCCGCGGGTTTGCCGAATGGCGACCGCTGAAAAGCGGCGAAACGTGTGTAAGTATTTTATCTGTAATGACTTAAACCCATGCCTTGCGGACGAGCCACATCTTGATGAGCTGAGTCAGGCCGACGTAGCAAAGCAGGGTCACAAGAAGCAAGAGCCAGTAGAGCGGCGGCAGGGGCACGAATCTCAGCGTGGAGGCCAATGGCGAATAGGGCAGATACGCGCCGATGGCCATGATGAGAAGGGTGGTCATGGTGAGCTGCCAACTGGCGCGCGACTGCACGAACGGTAGCAAGTTAGTACGGATAACGTGGATAATCAGAGTCTGAGTCATGAGGGATTCTACGAACCAGCCGGAGTGGAAGAGGGCGGCGGCATAGGTGAGGTTCGCGTCGGTGGTCGCGGGAAAGCGGGCGGCTAATTCGGGCGGCGGCATGAGACCGAGGTCGCTGCACTTGAAGAGAAACCACATGATGAAGTAAGTGGTGTAGTCGAAGATCGAACTGATGGGGCCAATGAAGACAATGAACTTGGCGATTTCGCCCATATTCCAGGGCCGGGGCTTGGCGATCAGTTGCTGGCCGACGTTGTCGGTGGGGATCGGGACTTGCGAGAAGTCGTAGAGCAGGTTGTTGGTGAGAATCTGGATGGGGGCCATGGGCGCGAATTTCAGCCAGGCGCTGGCGCCAATGACGCTGAACATATTGCCGAAGTTCGAGCTGGCACCCATGCGGACATACTTGAGGATGTTGACGAACACCTTCCGGCCCTCCAGCACGCCTTCTTCAAGCACCATCAGGCTTTTTTCCAGCAGGATGACATCGGCCGATTCCTTGGCGATATCCACGGCGTTGTCCACGGAGATGCCCACATCGGCGGCACGGAGAGCGGGGGCGTCGTTGATGCCATCGCCCATGAACCCGACGACGTGGCCTTTGCGCTGGAGGGCCTTGACGATGCGCTGCTTGTGGGCCGGCGAGAGGCGAGCGAACACGTCGATAACCTCGACGGCCTCGGCCAGTTGGGGGTCGGTCATCGCTTCGACCTGACTGCCGAGCACGATCTTCTCGGCGTTAATGCCGACTTCGGTGCATACCTTGCGGGTGACGAGGTCGTTATCGCCGGTCAGGACCTTGATGGCGATACCGTGCTGACGGAGCACGGTGATGGCTTTGGCGGCGGTCTCTTTGGGCGGGTCAAGAAAGGCGAGATAGCCGGTCAGGACCATTTCGGATTCGTCGGCTTTGGCATAGGCGGCCTGCTTTTCGACTTTCTTGGTGGCGACGGCCAGCACGCGGAAGCCGTCTTCACTGAGGTCGTTGACCTGCTCGATGAGGTCGCCGACGAGGATGGGCTCCATTGGATAAATGTCGCCCTCGCTCTCGAAATGGGTGCATCTGGCGAAGACGGCCTCCGGGGCGCCCTTGGTCAGCAATTCGCGCTGGCCGTCCGGCCGTTCCACCACGACGGACATCATGCGGCGGGTGAAGTCGAAGGGGATTTCGTCCACCTTGCTGAATTTATCAATCGAGAGTTCGCGATGCAGCTCCTGGTGGTGCAGCACGGCGCGGTCGAGGATGTTCTTGAGGCCGGTTTGGAAGTGGCTGAGCAGGTAGGCCCGCTGGAGCACGGCCTCGCTCTCGCTCTTGAAGACGTCGCAATAGATTTCAAGAATGACATGGTCCATGGTCAGCGTGCCGGTCTTGTCGGTGCACAGCACGTTCATGGCGCCGAAGTTCTGGATGGAGTTGAGGCGTTTGACGATGACCTGCTTCTTCGACATCGCCAGCGCACCCTTGGAGAGGCAGACCGAGACGATCATCGGCAGCATCTCCGGCGTGAGCCCCACCGCCACGGAGAGCGAGAAGAAGAAGGCCATGTGCCAATCGTGTTTGGTCCAGCCGTAAATGATGAACACCAGCGGGACCATCACCAGCATGAACCGGATCATCAGCCATGTGAATCGGTTCACTCCCTTTTCAAACGCCGTC
>Ga0118677_10009193_pt1 | contig 15539 bp, 5 predicted proteins | sample AliMusrvi5mmetaG_FD_86154 | JGI IMG/M metagenome (GOLD analysis project Ga0118677, IMG submission 86154)
ATGCGTGCAGCGTGTGCACCCCGACGACCCTTCCCGCCTCGTCCACGACCGGCACCTGTTCGATGCGCCGTGATCGCATCAAATCCAAAACATCGGCACGGCCCGTCATCGGCGACACGCTGGTAAAGCCTTGATGCGCGTGCGGCAGCACAGGCGATGCGAGCGTTGCGCCAGCCAACAATGCCCGCCGAATATCGCCGTCTGTCACAGTGCCCAGAAGCCGCCCGTCCGCATTCACGACCAACGCAATTTGCAGAGCCCTGCGGTCAAGGGTCTCCATCGCGTCCCGAATGGTCGCCCCTTCCAGGATCGATATATCACGCACGTCTTTCATCGGCATCCTGGTGACCAAACCCAACTTTAGGCTGATTCGCGATACCCTAAGAGCCATGTTGGCGTTCGCCCCAAACTGTTGCTACGGTCTCTGCATAACTTAGCGTACGAGGCATTGTCCGACACAACCAACGCGACCTTAAAATCCAGGGCTACCGTTCCGATGCCGCGCTTGAACTTGAAGAGGCCATCGTCAGGCGACCGAGTTCGGCCGCCGCCCAGATGCACGCCCTTCAGCCCGGATTGTGCCGCACGCTCAATTGCGGCCTGAAGAATGCAATTCGTGAGATAATTCGCCGAATCGGGTCGCCGGGCGGACAAGTGGTAGTGCCCCCAACATGGCCCGACAAGAAACACGGCACCCGCCGCCAACTCGCTTCCGTCCCGTACGGTCGCCAACTCAACCCCGGGTAAGGAGCGAAGGGCCGCAAAGTAGTTGCGGGAGAACAGCAATGAGGACGATGCTTGCAACCGACCCATAGCGTCGGCGTACAACGACTCGAAATCCTGCCACCCGCGAGGATCATTCCAGACAACTTGTACCGAGTCACGCCGTCCTTTACTGACCATATTGCGGTGACTTGATCCAACCGACCGCCAGGCAGCATCCAAGCCTTGCCCAAGTTCCACGAATACCGTTTCCCGATCAGGAATAACGCGCGCGTCATTCGGCAACCACATCTCATTATTGATCATAGGATGCAGGCGGAAGAAAGCAGCCACGATTCCTTCCTCGGCGCTTGTACGCCGCCACTCGGCCCAAGCACGTTCCAGGAAATCACGGCTTGCTCCGGGCGTAGCCAATGGCCCGCCGTAGCCATTGCACGTTTGAATATCGTAGTAGACAATACTGTTCGCCTCAGATCCAGCAGATGGAATCGCGGAACGAAGCCCCGAAATAAGCAGCAAATTCTCGTCCTCCGTGATGGCGGCGCAATAGGCTTTCCCGTCTCCGTTAGCCACGTGAAGAGTGTGATACTCAGGAAAGAAGTAGACGTCGCGAGAAGCATTGGGCAGTTGTTGAAGTGTTGCGTCCCATTCGACCGCAGTGAGTTCATTCCGGATCTGCATAGGACCAACTCATGGCGAGCAGAACCGCTTCCGAATTAGGCTGGCTCGGTCCGGCAGACTTGCAAGCACGCTAACGATGCGTTGCGCCGAGTGTCCATCTCCGTAGGGGTTCTTCAAACCTGAGAGAGAATCGCGAAACGCTGGAGAAAGGGCTTGCTCGATGCCCTGCAACAGCGCCGCCTTCTCAGCAGGGACTTCAATCACATTTGCCGCCTTCTGCCGACCTTCCTGACGGCGGCCGATATTCACAACCGGCAGCGGAATGGAGGGTGCTTCTACTAGTCCGCTAGAGGAATTTCCAACCAAAGCTCCCACTAAACGCAATAGTCCGCGATATTGGTAACTGCCTAAACTTTCGATGAACAATATCCTGTTGCATGAATTCGCCAAAACTTCAAGCTCGTTGCGAATAAGTGTGCCGCCCGGATCCGGTGCAGGGCTGGTGATGATCACATGTCCCGCATATTCGCGAAGCGTTCCAGTCAGTTCCCGCACTTGTCGCGCCATGTCCTCCAACTCCAGAGTGACCGGATGAAACGTAACCAACAGGGTATCATGGCCTGGCATGAACCCCAAGACTCGGGCCAACTCGTCGGCAGATGCGTACTTGCCGCGAACGAAATGGTCCAGCGCTGGCTCGCCGACAGGATGAATACGCCACGCCTCCTCGCCCATCTGTTGGATGCGTTCAGCCGACTGTTTTGTACTCGGAAAATGAAGATGCGCCGTTTTGGTTATCGCGTGGCGCACCTGGTCGTCTATCGCGCCTTCCGTCACGTCTCCGCCGGAGATGTGTGCCAGTGGAGTTCGCGTGACTATGGCGGCGAGCGCAATCGCCAGATTGGCCGCCAGTCCCGCCGCATTCACCGGGCCATAGGGCGGGATCGAACCGTGAAGCTTGCCGTCGGCCGTGAGATCGGCAAAGCCATGACCGAACGTACCGTACATCCCCTGCCCTTTGGCGAAAGCAAGCGTGTATTCCTGGACGGCATGAAACACCTCCTTGTCGTTGGTGCGGAGGTAATACTCGCACAGGAACAGGCCCCTGTATCCATCCCATGCTCCGATCCCGCCCTTATCCAGCTTCAGGTTGGACGGTCCCATTTTGCGGGCGAACGCCTGCACCTTGGGCAGGTAGGCAGGATTGCCGGTGGCAAGCAATGCGAGCCCGTTGACCGCGCCGTTCCAACTATCTGTTAGTGGCTCCTTTTCGAGCACCTTGCAAGCCGCGTCGAGGATGTGCCTTGACTTGGGGCAGTTATATGGTGCTGTCTCACTGTATGTCCCCATCACGCTTAGCTTGAGCTGCACCTCCTCGGTCTTGCCGGCCCGCCAGCGGGTTAACTTGAGGATGCCCTGGTTCGCCTCCTTCTCCGCGTCCTGGATTGCCAAAGCGATGCTCTTGCGGGCATCGTCGCTGAACAATTTGCCACCGGCGCCGAGGATCACGTCGTCCACCTTCATCACACCGTCGGCGGGCGATTTGGCCCCGATGTGGCTCACCAGAATCTGCCGGCTGCGCGTCGTGGTGCGGCCTTGGACGCTTTCGAAAAAGTCCACGGGCCGGGTGTAAATGAAGCCGCGCATGCCGGTGGCGCCCAGATTGTAGGATGTCGTGCGTTCGATCGCACCGCCCTTCGTTAGATCCGTCGGCTCCGGCGAAGGGTCCCCGGCATGGGCACTGCCGGCCAGCATCGCGATGCCGGCGACGATGCCGGAAAGCCGCAGGACAGTGGTGAGTGTGGGTGGTGTCGTTTTCATATATCTGTGGTACTTGGATTTGTGCTCTTGCTATTTGGAACCCGGTTTCGCCGGCAGGATTGGCACGTCGCAGAACGTGAGTGCGGCAATGCCGTTCTTGCCGAAAATCAGGTCGTTCTGATTCCAGTTCAGTTCTTTGAGATAGGTGATCTTGCCCGCCGTGGCGGGAGATTTCAACTGGAGCGTGACCACGTTGCCGCTCACGGCACCCTTGGCGACCTTGTCCTTTTCGTCATCCAGATAGAACTGGCCTGCCAACGAATCCAGCCAGATGACCGGTTGGTCAAACTCCAAGGCGATCGCGTCCTTCGCGGCGCTCGCATAATACGCCTGTTTGAGATCCGGCGCGGTGATCGACTCGGGGACCTTGCGGCCGTAGGTATCCCGCTCGATGAGCGGTTGCATCAGGCGGACGAATTCCGACCAGCCGACCAGCGGATAATGGCAGGGACCGGGCGGTTTGATTCCCAGCGTGGACATGACATCCAGGTTGGAGTAGAGCCGCGGCAAGGTACGCTGCACCTCGCGCAGCATGTCGCCATGACCGCCACCCTGGCCACAGCCATTGGGCCAGATTTGGAAAACATAGTAGTGGCGGATATTGGGCATGTCCTGCTTCCATGCCAATGACAGGTTCATGAAGTATTGGTGATAGGTTTCCCAGCCATACCCGCCGTCGGGACCATCCAAGCCCTGATCGGCTTCACCCTGATGCCAGAGCACGCCGCGGATGCCGTGTGTCAGCCGGGCATTCTGCACCCGCCATAGCATTTTGCCATACATCGTACTCAAATCTAGCGGCTTCGCCTCATTGCGCTTGTGCTCGTCGATGCGGGTGCCACCCACCGCTGCCTGGATGATGCAAATGGGCATTTTCTGACTAGCCAGAAGGTGCTTGGCGAGGTCCATGCCCCACCAACCGAGTGCCGTATCCGAACCCGGAAGCGGCCTCCAGGCCGGGGAGCACCACAGGTTGGTCCTCTTGCTTGGCGATTCCTTGGTGTTGGCGCCGAAGCGGTCGCGAACCCAGTCGGACGAGTCGCCCCGCCCGGTCGGACCACCATAACTGCGGATCCACTCGCTGGTATCGCTCGGCGATTGCTCACCGGTATCCAAAGCCAGCGCATTGGACTGCCCGTCGATCAACCAGGCGTCGCCACAGACCAGGTTGCTGACGGTTTGCACGACGGCCTCGGTGGCACCTGTCTTGGTGCCGAACTCCGCCTTGTATTTGATCAGGCCGGCCTTGAGCTTGGCGGTGAGCGCATAACCATTGTCCGCGGCGGGCTTTGCGGTCTCGGTCTCGACGAGCTTGTCGTTAGCATAAACTCTCAGGAATACGGAATCCGCTGCCTTGTCCAATATGCCGTTGTAATAGAGCGTGCCTTCGTTCTTGTCATCTCTGGCAAAGAACTGCCCGTCCTCCGGCTTCTCATCCTTGCCCGGGGTTCTCTCTATCCATGGATCGCTCTTCGGTTCGATTATGTTGATCGACGTTGTGGCCACGGTGTCGGCACCGCCGTTGCTGATGGCTGCCTTCACGGTGATCGGGCCGGTGTATTGCGACAGTTTGAGGATCAGCCTGTCGGGGGCAATTTCCTTCATCACCACTCCACCCGTGACATCCCAGGCATAACGCAACTCTCCAACGCCCTTGGCTTTCAGCGCCGCCAGATTCTTGATATCCGGCACCACCTCGACCGGGTCCCGGCCATTCCACGTCGCGGGCCCGCGAAGCGTGAACACCGGCTCGGGAATGTCCTCCTTGATGGTTACGGGAATATCCAGGGTCTTCACTCCATCGGGATAGACGGCCTTGACGCGCAAGGTAAACGACTCGTCGCCGGTCACGCGGTTGCCGACGGTGTAGCTGAAACAATCCACGGCGGTCATCGTCTCGGTGGCACCCTTCTTGACTAACCAATAAAGTTTCTGCGCGCCGCCGGCCTTGACGGTGACGGTGGCCCGCTTGCCTTCCAGCACGGTCACATTCTGCTCCGAAGCCGCGAGGGTGGTTCCGGACTGAACCAGCGGCCCGACCAGCGTTTGCAGGGACTTCTGGTTTTCATATTGCAGTTTCACCCAGTCGGCGGAGCGGGCCTCATTGGATACGCGCACTTCGTCCATGTCGCCAAAGAAACCGTTGCCGATCTGCATCCTCACAGGCGTGAGAACTTCGATAGTGGATGCCCCAGGAGCTTTCATATCGAACCGACCATTCACATAGATCCGGTCGTCTTGGCCGTCATAGGTATAGACCACCTGGATCCATTCCGACTTTGGAAGCACGCTGGTTCCTTGAACATTGCTCTTGTTGTTATTCACACCGACCCGCGACGGCGTGCTCAGGAGCCGCAAGGTCACTCCGCCGAGTTTGCCCCACTCCACCACTGTCGTATTCATTTTCTCGGCCTTGACCCAGGCTTCGGTGGTATGGGGGCTCGATCCAAATGGATACTTCGTGATCCGGTCGCCGCAGGAAATCCCCTTGCCACCGGCAAAATGACGGCCCGCGCCAATCGCGCCGCTGGAAGCCGTGGTGCCCAGATCGGCCGATTCCACCGTGCCGGCATCGTCCTGAACCGGTTCATTCAGGTGCCAGACACTCAGGTACCCGTTAGACCGATTGAAGACCGCCGGCCCGCTGGACTCGCTCTTCGCTTCGGCATTTCCCCAGAACATCCTGATTTCCTGCCGTGCGTTGCCTTTGATCGTTGGCACCCGCACCCAGACAGAGGCCGTCCCGGCCACCGCGTCCCACTGATCTATCTGATAATTAAGCGGCACGCCGGCGCTGGTGGCAAATCGGATGTCCTCGCCATGGGTCTTTGCCTCGGCGAATGCGAACCAATCCTTGCTGAGCCGCACCAGCACGGGGAAATTCTCCTCCAATGCCGTGGCCGGCAGGTCCGCGCCATCCGGTGTCGTCAGCAGGAACATGGAACCGGAACATTTCCAGCTCTTATATTTCACTGCGGCCATTTCTCCCGGTGGAAGTTCCGCTGCCTTGGCCGGCGGCAGCGGCGGATAGGCCGTTTCAATCGCATACTTGGCCGCCAGATAGCCACCGACCAGCGCCTCATCCTTCGGACCGAGGATCGATTGGTAACCGAGGACTTCGGCGACGTCAAAATCGCACATAATCAAGCCATCGTTATTGCCGAGCGCATAAGCAGCTTCGGTCTCGTTGGCGTTGTTGACGATGATCTTGAGGATCATGAACTTCGTGATCGGCGAGCAGTCGAACAAGGGACCTGGCAGCACCGTGCCATTTCTCGAAACCGCCGCGGGAGACACGTCGGTCCAGAAGCCGGTGTCATTGCCGAAGGTGTTATAGCTGGAACCGCGGCCCTTGAGCCTTCCTAGCAATCCGCTGGCGCCGTTCCATTTGGGATTCGGCGAGCGCAGCACAATGAAGTGCTCCTTGGCGAAGAACGTGCCGTCGATGCCGAGCCAGCCCTTGCGGAACTGTAGCGCCGGTTTGGAGTTGACTTGGTTGGCTGCTAGCACCGGAGCCACACCGCCGCCGGTTTTCGCGTGATGATTGCTGCCGGACAAGTCCTTCCATTCCTGCACGCCGCCTTTGGGATCCGCCGTGACGCCGCTGCCGGCATCGAACCAACAGGTCAGTCCCTTGGTCACGGCAAGCTTCGGCGGCTGCGAGGGTGTCGCGGCCCCGTCGGCCCGGAAGCTCAGCGATTTGGTAGCCCAGAGGCTGTCCACCGCGTTGGTGCCGCGGAAAGTATAGTAATAGGTGGCGCCCGGCGTCAATCCGACCAGAGTATGGCTGATCTTCGTAGGTGCCGCATTGGTGAACGTTTTCACTGGGGCCGAGTTTTCCCACAGGGTGGCGTCGGTTCCGCCATCGAGGGTTCCCCAATAGACGCGGAAATCGTAGGTCGATTCCGGGCATGCCAGCGCTGCATTGAGCGTCGCGGAAGTGGCTGACGCAGCAGTGACCGGATCGTTGGTTAAGGTGGCGGCCGGGGCCAAGCCGGGATTGGCCGAATAGCCTGTGGTGATGCCGTACTTGGCCGCCAGATAGCCGCCGACCAAATCCTCGTCCGCCGCCGACAGCGGCGTTTGGTAGGCGACGATTTCGGCAATGTCCATGTCGCACGATGCCGAATCGGCCGCTCCGATTTGATAGGTGCTCTTGCTCAAGTCGCCATCGTTCACGTCGATTTGCAGAATCATGTATTCGTTGATGGTCCCCACGTTGAATGGCGGCTCCGGGAGTTTCTTGCCATTCTTCGAGACTGCCTTCGGGTATTGGTCGCCCCAGAACTGCGTGGAATTCCCGCTTAACCGATAGCTCGACGCCCGTTTCCACCGGCGGCCCAGCGCACAACCGTCGCTGTTCCACTTGGCATTCGGCGAACGCAGGACGACAAATTGCTCCTCGGTGACAAGCGGGCCTTCGAGGTTGAGCGCACAACCACCGGCCACCGTGCGGAATTGCACCGCAGGTTTCGAGTGGATCTGGTTCTGCGCAAGCACCGGCGCGCCGCCAGCCAGGCAGCCGTCATGGCCATTGCCGGAGAGGTCCTTCCATGTCTGCACGATTCCCTTGGCGTCGGCGGTCACACCCACCGCGGCATCAAACCAACAAACCAAACCGGCTTTAACCGGCAGTTTGTCGTTGCCGGTGGCCGGCACTCTGGGTTTGAGCGTGGTGAATTGAGCGCTGGCGTTGGCCCAGCCCTGACCGCTCGCGTTGCTGGCGCTCGCCCGATAGAAGTAGGTCTGGCCGAAGACCAACCTGCTGGCGGTGGCGGCAAACTCGGTGGTGTTCTTCACGGCTTTAAGCTCGATTTTGCTAGCCCACGCTCCGGCGTTGGTACCGCCATCGGTCGGGCCGTAGTGCACCGTCACATCGGCGTCGCCGCCGCCGTCCAATCTGCCCTGGAGTTTCGCCTCGCCGGGCGCGACGTTCGCGGCGCCGCTCCGGTTGTTGATCTCCGGCGCGGCATGGGCGGTGGTCAGACCGGCCATGAAAGCAAACAGGAATGCCACCTTGATTGTCGTTTGAATTTTCATTTGTTATTCATCTTCTATCGTTAGTCATCGGAGCGTACCATTGAATTGCAGCTAGCGGGTAGAGGCATCGATCTCAACCTCGCAGAACGTGAGCGCGGCGATGCCGTTCTTCCCGTAGAGAATTGTCTTCGGATCCCAGTGTTTGTCCATCACATAAGTGATAGTTTTCGCGGTGGCGGGTGCCGCCAGCTTGAGGGTGAGCAGGTTTCCGGAGGCTGTGCCCGAGACGACCCTGCCTGGCTGACCGTCCAGAAAAAACTGACCGGCCAGCGCGTCAATCCAGGCCACTGGTTGGTCGAACTCCAGGCTGATCTCGTCCTTCATGGAGTTGGTGTAACAGGCCCGTTTGAGGTCCGGGGCCGTGATGGGACTGTCGAAGACCTTGCCAAAGCTGTCCCGCTCCAGCAGCGGCACCATCGAAAGTCCCATTTTCTCGTAGTCCTCGACGACAAAGTGGCAGCTTTGGCCGCTGGGGAAGGCCAGCGTGGGCATGACGCTCAGATTGGAGTAGAGCCGCGACAGACACCTCTGCAAGTCCCTGAGCCTGTCGCTGTGGCTGTTGCCGCCCTGGCCGCACGCATTGGGCCAAATTTGGAACAGGTAGTAGTGCTGAAGATTGGGCATATCCTGCTTCCAGGCAGCAGTCAGATCCACCCAATACTGTTGGTGCGTCTCGCAGCCAAAGCAGTTGTCAGGGCCATCATAACCCTGGTCGGCTTCGCCCTGATGCCACAACACGCCGCGGATGCCATGGGTCAGTTTGGCTGCCACCACGCGCTTCAACAGGTTGCGGTAGATGCGGTGGGCTTCGTTGGTGGTATTGAGGCGGTCGTGAGGATCGGGCATATGCTGGTCGATGCGCGTGCCGCCGACGGCTGCATTGAGGAGACAGACGGGGATTTTCGTGTCTTCGACCAACTTTTTGGCCATGGCCATACCCCAAACGCCGACGAAGTGGACCCCGCCGCGCTCGTTAACCTTCAAGTTGATCAGCACGGCGTTGCCCCAGCCGCCATTGGTCGTATCGTCGCCGGCCTCGCCACCGCTGCCATAGCTACGGATCCAGTCACTGGTATAATCGATCAAATCCGGGCGCTGGGTGTTGTTGTGGTAGTTGTAGGCCACGGCATTGGACTGGCCGTCAATGACATAGGCATCCCCACACACAAGATTGCCGGCCGAGTGGAGCACTTTTTTGGTATTGCCGCCCGCGACGCCGAACTCCACCTTGTACCTGATCAGGCCTGCTTTGAGTTTGATCGAAAATGCATAACTCATATCAGCCTTGGGCTTCTGGCTTTCGGTCTGGATCAGCTTGCCGTCGGCATAGAGATTGAGGAAAACCGAGTCTCCGGCTTCGGCCAATGTGCCATTGTAGAAAAGCGCGCCTTCGTTCCTGTCATCACGGGCATAGAACTGGTTGTCCACAGGCTTCTCGTCCTTGTCCGGCGTGCGTTGCACCCAAACGTCTTTCGCGGGCTCCTTGACCATTACATGTGCGGATTGCGTGACCGGTGTGCCGCCATTACTCGCCGCCACCGTCACGGTCATCTTGCCGCTGTTCTGCGCGCGTTTGAGGATGAGTTTACCGGCTGACACCTCCTTGACGACCGCCACGCCTGAGACGGTCCAGTTATATTTCAACTCGCCGGCCCCCTTGGCCTGCATGGCTTGAAGATTGGTGATTTGCGGAACCATTTCGATGGTGTCGCGGCCGTTCCACGTGGCCGGTGCATTCAGACTGAAAACCGGTTCCGGAACGTCTTCTTTGATCGTTACCGGTACATCGATGCTCTTGACACCGTCGGCAAAGACAGCCTTGAATTGGAGAGTTAGCGATTGGTCGCCAGTCACCCGGCCGGCGTCAAGCATGTAATCAAGCCGGTCCACCTCCGCAAGAGTTTCCGAGTCGCCGGATTTGATCACCCAAAAGACTTTTCGTGCACCGCCGGCCTTCGCCGTCACTTTGATCGTCTTGCCTTCCAATAGGACAATCTTCTTCTCTGACACCGAAAAGTCATTGCCCGGCCAGGGCAATGTGCCAATCACTGTCTGCAAGGGCTTTTGGTTCTCATATTGCAGCTTCGCCCAGTCGGCGGAGCGGGCGACCTTGGATACACGCACCTCGTCCATGGCGCCGGAAAACGGTCCCATGCCGATCTTCACCTCGGCCGGGCTCCCGATCGTCAGGTTAACGTCGTCGGCAGTCCGGGAGCCGTCGAGGCGTCCGTTTATATAGATTCGAGCATCGCCTTTTTTGAAGGTATAAAGCACGTGGACCCATTGGGCCAGCGGGAGCATGCTGTCATTGCCGATTCCGGCCGGGGAATAGAAACAATCCAATCTGACATGCGGCGGCCGGTTGAAGGCCATCTGAACGATGCTGTTGGGTTTGCAGTCGCCCCACCTGACAAGGGCACCGCCGTTCAAATTGTCAGCCTTGATCCATAGTTCGGTTGAATGAGGGCTGTTGCCGACGGGATAGGTTGTGACTTTCGTTCCGCAGTCGATCCCTTTGCCTGGTTCGAAGTGGCGGGCGTTGCCGACCATTCCGGAACACGATGTGGTCCCACTATCCTTCGCTTCGACCGTTCCGACCTCATCCTTGGCCTGATCGTCCATGTGCCAGACGCTGACGTAACCGTTGGATTCATTGAACACGGCTTTTCCGTTGGATTCGCTCACGGCATCGGGCTTGCCCCAGAACAGCTTGATCTCCTGGCGTGCGTTGCCCTTGATCGTGGGGACGCGGACCCAGATGACGGCCGTGCCATGGGCCGGATTCCAGCAGTCGATCTGATATGCCAGCGGCTTGCCGTCTGCGGAGAAGCGGACGTCATCGCCATTGGGTTTCGCCTGCTTGAAATCAAACCATGCCTTGTCCAGGCGCACCAGCAGCGGGAAACCTTCTTCCGAGGCCGTGGCCGGCAGGTTCGCGCCCTCGGGCGTGGTCAGAATGTCGAGCGAGCCTGAATGCTGCCAGCCTTGTAATTGGGCGGAGACGGTATGAAGAAGCGCCAGAAAGGCGAGCATGCTTACCATTGTTTGTTTAGTCATTTGACGGAGTTCCGATTGGATTGGTGATTGATTGGTGAAAATGGCTTGTGGAGTTGTATTCTTCCAAATTCTGGGTGTTCTCTTGGTTCAATTCATTATGAGCGACTACTTGCGTGCCGGTGTGAGCTTGATCTCGCTGAGGTTCATCACCGCCCCGGCCGGCATTTTTGTTGCCTTGATCGCAACGATCTTCCGGCCGGATTTTGCGATTCTGATCTCACCCAATACCATTGTCTTGAAATCGTCAAAACCGCCCGTCGATTCAATATTCCCGGAGATCGTTTGGTCGTCGGCGATGATTTCAAAATCGCTTCCCGCGGCGTGAGGGGCGCAAGCATAGGTCAGGGAAACCTTGAACGCACCCGCCGGGGCATCCACGTTCCAATAGATCTTGATGGCGGTATCGGTCCATCCACCGATGTTCTTCACGGACTTCGTCTCTTGGAGAGACGCAACTCCTTCGATTTCGGCGCTTCCAGCAACCAACGACAGAGACCCGTCGGCCGCGGCGCGCACGGTCGCGGACGGCACCGGTAGGGCAGGGGGGACGGCCCGGACCGGCTCATCGAGGTCGAGCGTGATAACACTGTCGATCTTGTCCGGCGCCTCGGCAGGCAGCGTGATCGTGAGCCTCCCATCAATTGATAGCGATTGCAATGCTTGTGCCGGCGCACTCAGCAACGCCACCTTCCTCGGCTTGTTGGCCAGCGGGACGGGAAGTTCGCCATCCTTGGGCCAGTTGAAAACGTGAAGGTAAATTCTGTCACCTTTCTGCGTGGCGCGCCCCCACCGCAACTCCAAGAAAGGGCTTGCTGTTGTGCCATAAAGTGACACGCCGTTCGTCTTCGCCCACGTCCCGATCTCATTCAAGCGATCAATAGACGAAATGGGAATCAGTCCCGCCGCTGTCGGACCCACGTTCATTAACAAGTTACCGCCCTTGCCGGCGCAATCCACCAGACCTCGGACAAGGTGTTCCAGCGACTTCCAGTTCTGGTCGTATTTGTTGTAGCCCCAATGCTGGTTCATGGTCATGCATGTTTCCCAGTCGCCACCCTTCATCAGGGAGCTTGCCGGAATCGTATTTTCATAGACCTCATAGTCACCGCCGCGGGGTACCCCAAAGTTGTCTTGGATAACGATATTCGGCTTTAGGGTGTGGACGTAAGCGCAGACCTCAGCACCCTGTTCGGGTGTCCACGGAGCTCCCTGGCCATCGAACCAGACAAGACCGGGAGCGTAATTTGTTATCAGCTCTTTGAGCTGCCCCTTTACAAATTCCACGTAGCGGCGCACGTCCGGCTTGCCGGTGGCCAGGTCGTTGTTCGGAATACGCGCGGGATAATCGGGATGGTGCCAGTCCCAGATAGAGTAATAAACACCAAACACGATCCCTTCCTTCTTGCACTCGGTCGAGAGTTCCTTGAGCGGATCGCGCTGGAACGGTGTGGACCTGATGCACCAGTCGGTCAGTTCCGACGGATACATTGCAAACCCGTCATGATGCTTGGCGGTGATGACGAGATACTTCATCCCGGCGTATTTCGCGATGCGCACCCATTCCTTGGCGTCGAATTTCACAGGGTTGAATTGCCCGGCAAACTTTGCGTATTCGGATAGTGGCATCTTCGACTGCAACAGGATCCATTCGCCATGGTCTTTCTGATCCTTGTACTCTCCAGCGGGGACGGAATACAGTCCCCAGTGAATGAACATTCCGAAGCGTGCCTCGCGAAACCACTTCATGCGGGCGTCGCGCTCGGCCTTGGGTTCAGCCGCCCCGGCCAGACACGAAAGCGAAAGCAGAATTGCAACCACACCAATTGATAACTTACGCATGCCTATTTTTCCTTTCTATCGGCAGGTCGCTGAATGTTAGCGCGGCGATGCCGTTGTTGCCGAGAATCAGGTCGTTCCGGTTCCAGTTCATTTCCTTGAGATAGGCAATCAAATGTCCTCAGGCTTACGGGGTTAGCTGGTCCATTCTCACAACGTCCTTGGCCCGCGATTCCGGCGTAACCTTTAGTTGCTCCAATTTTCCGGCCTTGAAAACACCCTCCACCATGGTGTTATACGGCGCATGCAGTTTGAACGAGACATCCCAGTTTTTCGGCCAGGCCGGCAGGACATAGATCTTCCGCCCGTCGGATTGGAGCAGCATGAACTGAAGTGTGGTCATGATGTTCACACCGTGATCTTGGTCAGGGATCCAGTCAAAGCCCGACCACATGGCCGGGAAACGATAGGCGTGATTGATCCTGGCACGTAAGGCGACCTGGCGGCCGGCCTCATCACGGAGACCGAGGCAGGCGGCCTGGATGCTGTCCTGGCACCAGCCGAAGTTGATGCGGGAGAAGCGCTTGTCATAGGTCGCGCGGGCCACGTCGAGATCGGGCTTACCCACCCCGAACAGGCGGTAGGGAAACACGGCATAGAGTTCGGGATTCTCGGAAGCCTTGACTGAGCCTTTGGCCGAGGCGAGCAGAAGCTTCACCCCATCCACGTCGGCGACAGGCAGCGGCGGGAGTTCCCGCAGGATCCGCGCCCAGCGGGTGCGTTGGGGCTCGGTGGTGATGGTTTGCGGCAGATCTAACAATCTCGGCAGAATGAAGCGCAATCCGGCGACATCGGGCATGGGATTGACCGTCATGCCGGCCTCCAGCGCCTGGGCGGGATCGACGACGATCTTTCCGTTAGAGTCGCGTTTCTGCCAGTATTGGTCGAAGAAGGCGATGATCGGATCGGCGAGTGGCACCAGCGTGTTGCGGGCGAAATTCTCGTCCTGTGTGAAGTCATAGCGGTCGAGCATGAAGGCAGTCAGTTCCATGCCGCCGCAAAAATAGTGACCGATGCACGCGTTGCCCGGCTCCGGCCCGGCGTTTCCCCAACCCCAATCCCTGTTGTTAGGCATGCCCCAGAAATTCATGGTCTCCTGAAAGGATGCGGCGTTCTCGAATTTGTAATAGGCCTGCATGCGGGCTTTGCTCAAGGGCAGCGCTTTGAGGTACATGTTGAACCAAGGTTCCATCATGTCGAAATCGCCGGTGGCCAGCATTGGCCAATAGGACAGCCGGGTGTTCTGGAACCAGTAGCTGCCACTCCAGCACCGCCAGTCCGGATCGCCGTCGGCTGTTTCGGGTGGCGCGCCGGGCGATTTTTCCACGGTGAAGATCGAGCCGTTGAATTTGATAGGCGAGCCGCCGCAGGCGGAACAGGCATTCATGAAACGTTGCAACACATATCCGTTCGTGACTTCCGATGGCGGTGCCGTTGCGGCGTCGCGCCTGGCGACGACTTTCCCATCGACATAGATGATCCACCCGCCGGACTTTGGCCGGTCGAGGGTCACCGCGACATGCTGCCACTGGCCGGGTTTCAGGCAATTGTTAGCCAACAAGCTCTCCTGGCCGAGAATCAAGCGGAGTGATGCTCCGTTCACATCCAAGAGGAATCCGTCGCCGTGGCCGGGCGTGCATTTGTCGAAGATCCGTCCGCTTTCCCCCGGCGAACACTTGACCCACGCTTCCATGGTGAGACCGTTCGGCCAGGTCCGGTTGGCCGGCGCCACTTCATGGGGAAGTTTGTCAGGCTGCTGCGGCGGTTTGCGGTCTAGCAGTTCCTTCATGCTCAGCGCCCGCTCATGAATCGCCGCCGCCGCAATCTCGCCGCGGAACCGAGTTTCGCCCTTGGAATCCGCGCCCAGGGTCACCGGATGCGCATTCGCCGGGATCGCAGCGCCGGCGTCCTCGTCGGCGAACACCCAGCTTCGATTCCAGAATGCCTGCCACCACTTCGAGGTTGTTAGGCGCGACTGTACATCACTCACCTGCAACGCCGCCTTCTCGATCCGCCCGAGGTCCTTCTGCCAGGCGTCGGGCGTCTCGGCCCGCTCCGCCAGCACGCACACCGACAGTTGATGGCGTTTTGCCGGTTTGCTGGATTTCAGGACCTTGGCGCCATCCGGAACCATGTCAACGCCGCGCAGGCTGGCGCCGAACGTATGATTCAACAGCGGATCGACGAATTTGGCCTTTAGCATTTCGAGATGTTGGACTTCCAGGCACACGGGGTAAAGGGATCGCGTATTGCGGTGATACCAGACCACCTGCGGCGCAGTGGATGATGCGACCACATCCGGCAACACCGTCAGTTTGTATGATTGTGCCAGCGGGTTTTTGCCGTCGCCGTAGCCGTATTCGGCAGCCGGATCCAATGGCCTCTCACGCAGACGCCACAATTCCACATCCGCGCGGCAAGTGACCGGCACGGCTGATTCC
>Ga0118677_10009194_pt1 | contig 15538 bp, 12 predicted proteins | sample AliMusrvi5mmetaG_FD_86154 | JGI IMG/M metagenome (GOLD analysis project Ga0118677, IMG submission 86154)
CCCCCGAAGCACTGCCAGTCCCCGGATTTTTCAGCCAGTTCGTCACGTTGCTGTCGCGCCGCTGGCGGATCTTCTTCCGCGATCGCGGCCAGGTTTTCCTGCAACTGGCGATCTTGATCTGCTTCCCGATCTTGGTCACCCTTTTCAGTGACAAGGCATCGTTAAATATCCGCCGCTTCTCCGACAGCCACCAATCCGACATCGCCGCAGAAGTCCAAGAGCAGCAAAGCGTGCGTGCCGACCAAGCCAAGGTCGGCGCGGCAGTCTCGGGCATCATCATGTTCCAAGTGGTTCTGCTGGCACTGATGGGCTCGAATAATTCGGCCCGCGAAATCGCCGGCGAACGCCCAATCTACGAAAAAGAAAAATTTGGCGGGCTGCGACCGTCGGCCTATCTCGCCTCGAAGGTGGCGTTTCTCGCTTGCCTGGTCATTGCCCAGTCGCTGTGGATGGCCTTTTTCGTCAACTTTTTCGGCCCGTTCCGCGGCGAGTTTTTCCAACACGCCGGCTTCTTGTTGTTGGTAAACGCCTCCATGACGGCCATCTGTCTGGCCATTTCCTCGATGATGCGCACGGCCGAGCAGGCGTCGCTGCTCTCGATCTATCTGGTGGGTTTCCAACTGCCTCTGTCCGGTGCGGTGCTGGCCCTGCCGGAGAACATCGAAGGGTTCACCCGCCCGTTCATCTCGGCCTATTGGGCATGGTCCGGCTCCGTCGATTCCCTCCAAACCCAGGTCCATGATGCGGTCAAGTCTGTCATCGATACCTCGCTCTCACTCCAAACATCTTGCCTCTACACGCTCTTTGCCCACATCGGGGTGGCCCTCATCGTCGCTTGGGCGGGAGCACGCCGCCCGCAGTGGGATTGATCTGGAATTAGGCCTCGATTTTTTCATTTGCGTGGGTAAGTTTCTGCCGTCCAGCTCTCCACTTCCATCCCCACTGCACCATGGCCCGTCGCGCTAGTTCCAGTTTGCATCCAGGCATCCTCATCGGTATTGCCGCAGCGGTGGTGGTGGCCATCGTTGCCGGCCAGTCATTGTTCAAGCATAAAAAGGTCTCCTTTGGCGATGTTGGCACCTTGAACGTCGAGGATTTCCTCGAAAACGGCAACAGTCTGCGCGGCAACGAATATTCCATCGAAGGTAAAATCGATGAAAAACTCCGCTGGACCCCCAGCCGTGGCCAAATCATCAGCCTGCGCGTTTCCACCAAGGGCGGCGACGAATTGATCGGCATCGAAATTCCCCCCAATTTCAACAATCTAAACGTCGAACGCGAGCAGCGCTACGCCATGCGCGTCAAAGTCCGCCAAGGCGGCATCCCCGTGGCCACCGCAGTGAACCGTCTCTAACAATCATCAGCATTAGCCTCCCATGAATCCGCATCTTTGCTTCTTCCTATTGGCTTCCGGCACGGTTTGGGGCCAGGTGTACACGCCGCCATCGGGCCAGCCCGCAGCACAGCCCGGTGCCCCCCAGGACACGGCGGTGCGGCCCCAACAAAAGCCCGCCGCCAGTCCTCTCGGCCAGGAGATTCCGATGCTCGATCCATCGGCGGAAACCATCACCGTGGGAGGTATCGCCATCCCGCTGGGTGACAACCGCCTGCTCAAGGCGCGCTATGAAAAATTTCTGAGCCAGCCGCCGGAGAGCGATGAGGCGACCTTGGAATACCGCAAGAGGATCGCGGAGATATTGGCCACGGTATCGCCATTTCACGAGCCCTCGCCCAACCTCTACGAAGCCTTCAAAATGTTGCCACGCGCCGCCACCTATCCGGGCGATGCCAACATTTGCACCACCCTCGCCGAGGCCGTTTACACCGCCATGCTCGCCAAGCAGGACGGCAACGGCCTGAAAAAACTCAACGCCACCATCGAACAGGAAAAAAAGGAGATTCAGATGGAGGCCGATTGGCATGCCCGCCATGACAGGCCGCCCGGCGTGGCTGCCGCCACACCGGTGGGCGGCGGCAAAAATGGAGGGAAAACTTCCGCCGCCTCGACCGATAACCCGGGTGCCGGCATGCAATCGCTCAAATACGCCGATACCCTGCGCCGCATCCTCGAAATCGAGGCCCTCAAAAAGTCCAACATCCTGCGCACCGAAGCCCAGACGATCACCACCAAGGCCCAATACCAGGTCAATATGGTGCAATGGTTCATGCAGCGCCGCTTCGAACACGTCATCATGGCCGCCCGCTTTTACAATCAGGTGTGGAAGGACGGCGATACCGCCCTGCGAATCGACAAGAGCTCGGACGTCGCCAAGTTGTTCACCCAATCGATAGGCGTGAGCCCCACCGTGTCGTCGCTGGATTCGTTCTCTAACGAAGCCGTCTGCGAGGCCGAGAAGTACGTCCAAGCCTTTAACCTCATGCTGGAGCGCGGCGAACTCCACTCCGCCTCGCAGCGCCTGATGGAAGCCTTCGCCCTCGGCGAGTACCTCGGCCCGGTGGCCACCCTGCCTCTGGAGAAAAAACTCAAAGTCCTCGCCTATACCCGCGACCTCAACGAGATTTACGGAGCCCTGCAAGCGCATGATTTCACCAAAGGCAAGGAACTGGCAGCCAAGCTCAAGGCGACCGCCAAGGATTTTCCTTCCTCCAAGATGGACGGTGCCATCTCCGGCTACTCGCTCGCCTCCGACCTCGCCATCGAAGAAGCCAAAGCCCACCTGCTGGCTCACGAAAATGAGAAGGCCGCCGAAAAAATCCGTGCCGCCACTGAGATTTGGCCCACCAATCCCAAGCTCGAGGAATTCCGCAAACTCATCACCGATGGAGCTCCGGCACTGACCGCCCGCAATGACTTCGACCGCTTGCTGAGCGAACGCAACTTCCGCGAAATTTTCAAACGCCAATACGAATTTGTTCCAGTCACCCAAGGCGACGCCAAGCGCGAGGATGCCATCAAGCAAATCCTAACCAACATCGTCAAGATTGAGGCGGCCCTCGGCAAGGCCGCCGAGTTTGGCAAGGTCGGCCAAAACTACGCAGCCTGGGAGCAACTTGCCCAACTGCGCGAGGAATTCCCCGATGACCCCAAACTCGGCCGCGAACTCGAATTGCTCGCCCCAAAGGTCGCCGATTTCACCAAGGCTCTCGATCGGGCTCGACAGTTTGAGGGCCGCACACCCAAGCAAACCGGCACCGCCCTCGCTTGGTTCCTCAAGGCCCGCGGCATCTATCCGCGCAGCGACCTCGCCGAGGCAGGCATCAAGCGCCTGCTCGATGACATCATCACTGACGACTCCGTCGCGCCCAGCGAAACCGCCGGCACCAACGTCAATCCGTTCAACGAGCCCAAGCACGGCGGCAATTGATCCCGCAATGCCAGATAGCCTGATCTGGCGAGGCTGCGCCTGAGAGCCCAGACACAAAACTTGAAGACGGCTCGGCTGAGACTTCGGCGAGCTCGGTCGACCCGCTCGCCGAACGCCCGAGAGCTGAATACTTGACCGAACGACAGCAACATCACAGTTCCTGATCTCGGAGGAAATGGAATAGGCCCAATTTTCCGGGCTTGGTTTTACGGGCCAACGGCCCATCCTCAGAACTCAGTGTTCGACCTCAATAAGGCCAAAGTTGCGTGCAAGTTGGATTCCCTGAAATTGCCCTCAGGCCAGCAGCCGCACAAATATTTGTCGTTTTGTAGCGGCGGACGATGGGGTCAGTCCTCGCACGGTAACATTTGTTAGATTCGTTACTCGTCCTCGCACAGCTGACAGTTAGGGAATCCACTTTTGCGATCCGTTGTCGAAAGCGGTGTCGAACAATGAGTTCTGATCCGATGCCAATCTTGAGCAACGCCCAAGATTACGCGTCATCATGATATTCGAGGGCTGAAAGCCCGGCCTATATGGCTAGCCCTTCGTCTTACACGGGGAGCGCCGGATAGTCGGTGTAGCCCGTCGGGCCGTCACCATAGAAGGTGGCTGGATTGGGCGGGTTGAGCGGCGCGCCGCTCTGCATCCGTGCAACGAGGTCGGGATTGGCGATAGCGGCTTTGCCGAAGGCCACCGCATTGGCCGCGCCGGAGCGAATGGCATCGCGGGCGCTCTCGGCGGTGAAATTTTCGTTAGCGATGAACACACCGCCGAAGGCTTGTTTGAGCGAGGGCCCGAGGGCTGGCAGGTCATGGGATTCGCGAGCGCAGAGGAATGCCAATTGGCGCTTGCCGAGTTCGCGGGCGGCATGATGGAAGACTTCGGAGAGGTTGGAATCGCCCATGTCATGCGCATCGCCACGGGGCGCAAGATGCACGCCCACTCGCGCCGCTCCCCACACCGACACCACCGCATCGGTCACTTCCAGAAGGAAGCGGGCGCGGTTTTCGAGCGAGCCGCCGTAGGCATCGTTGCGTTGGTTGGTGGAATCCTGGAGGAATTGGTCGATCAGATAGCCATTGGCCCCATGGATCTCGACGCCGTCAAAACCGGCGGCCTTGGCATTTTCCGCAGCGCGCCGATAGTCCTCGATGATGCTGGGAATCTCGGCAGTTTCCAAGGCACGCGGCGTGACAAAATCCTTGGCAGGCCTCATCAGGCTCACATGCCCGGCCGGGGCGATAGCACTCGGTGCCACCGGCAGCTCGCCATCCAGATAGAACGGATCGGAAATGCGGCCAACGTGCCAAAGTTGCATGAATATCCGGCCGCCTGCCTGATGCACCGCAGAGGTGACCAGTTGCCAGCCGGCGATTTGATCGGCCGACCAAATGCCGGGGGTGTTCGGGTAACCGACGCCCTGCGGTGAGATCGCCGTGGCTTCCGATAAGATCAGGCCAAAGGAACTGCGCTGGACATAGTACTCGGCCATCAGCGCGTTGGGCACTCGCCCGGCTGAGGCCCGGCAACGGGTCAGCGGTGCCATGATCAGACGGTTGGGCAGCAGCAAGTCTCCAATTTGAAGAGGGGTGAAAAGCGGGTCTGGCATGGGAGTGGCAGGTAGAGGGTGGACGCCCGCCAAGCTACTTTGAATTTGCCCCAGGTCAAAGTTAATCCGCTGTCTTCGCCTACGCCTCACAGTGGACTCTTCCCCACGTCATGACGGACTATTGAACCATCTCCTGGGCGCCTCGCTGCACGTTGGATCATGGGGCTAGGCAGGATGCCGACGCTCCCTCCCCAAGCCACAAAAAACGCCCGGGTTTGCGACCCGGACGTTTTTGGGAGATGAATTCGCCTGACGGCGGGTCATTAGCGCGAGTAGAGCTCGACGATGAGCTGCTCGTTCACGAGCGGATCAATTTCGTCGCGGGCCGGCACGCGGGACATGGTGGCTTCCATCTTGTCGCGGTCCAGCGTGAGCCAGTCCTTGACGGATGCAGCCTGTGTCAGGTCGAGCATGCGCAACACCAATTGCTTGGAAGATGGCTTGCCACCGACCTTGATGACATCGCCGGGCTTGCACTGGAAGCTGGGAATGTCCACGCAATGACCGTTGACCAAGATGTGGCCGTGATTGACCAATTGGCGGGCGGCCTGGCGGGTGTTGCCAAAGCCGAGGCGATAGCACACGTTGTCAAGACGCGTCTCTAGCAATTGCAGCAAGATCACGCCAGTGACGCCACGGCGACGGGCGGCTTCCTCGTAGTACTTGCGGAATTGTTTTTCCAACACGCCGTATTGGAAGCGCAGTTTTTGCTTCTCACCAAGGGCGACGGAATACTCGCTCTTCTTTTTGCGTCCGGCACGCACACCGTGCTGACCGGGCGGGAAATTGCGCCGCTCGAGCGCTTTGGACGGGCCGAAGAGGGAGACGCCGAAACGGCGGCTGATCTTCGCGCGGGGACCTGTGTAACGTGCCATGTTCTGTTTATTTGAAATTGATAGGGATTACACGCGGCGGGCCTTCTTGGGGCGGCAGCCATTGTGCGGGATGGGCGTCACATCACGGATCGAGAGGATTTCCAAACCCAAACCTTGGACGGCACGCACTGCGGCTTCGCGGCCGGAGCCCGGACCCTTGACGCGCACTTCGGCTTCCTTGAGGCCGTGGCCCATGGCTTGGCGGCAGGCGTCCTGCGATACCACTTGCGCGGCATAGGCCGTGCTTTTGCGCGAACCTTTGAAGCCCATCTTGCCGGCGCTCGACCAACCGATCGAGTTGCCGTTCGTGTCGGTCACGCTGACCAAGGTGTTGTTGAATGTGGCGGTGACGTGAACAATGCCGCGAAGAACGTTCTTCGCGCCCTTGGCCTTGTGAATCTTGATTTCCTCCTCACCTCCGCCGATCTCGGCGAAAATGTCGCGTTTGACCGTCTTGGGCGGCATACCCTCGACGGCGGCCTCCGGTGCGGCAGCCGGGGCGGCGGGGGCGGGTTTGGGTGTGTGCGGCGGAGGCGGAGAGGGTTGCCGCGGCGGTGGTCTGGAGGAATGTTCGGCGGGTTGGATTCATACGGGCGAGGCCATCATACAGGGTCGCAGTTCCGGAGGGAAGTATCCGGAAAGGCCCGCGGCGATGTTGGCGGGAGTCGGCGTTCGGAACGGCTGGAATCGCCACCCGCACGATGCTGTACCCTATCCCTTCGACTTGTCATAATGAGGGGTCACAGGAGTCCCGATTATGACGATCCCAACGAAATACGAGAACGGTGTCTTCAGGCCGCTTGAGATTGTGAAGATAAGAGAAGGAACATGGTCGAGGTACCGATTCCGGCAGATCGGGAAGCCGCGGGGGACGAGGCCTTCGATCAGGAACCTTCCGTTCTACGGGATGTGGAGAGATCGCGGGGACATCGTCGATGGATTAGATTACGTGAACAGGCTCCGGAACAATCCCCACGTATAGTAGCGCTGCGAACCTTTGATTCGTTGATGGCTCTCGATGGGGTGCAGGATGTCTTCCAGCGGCGGGTCGGAAACCAGCCGGCGCCGGTTAACAACCGGCGCGCAGATTAACAATCTCCCCCACATTCGCACCGGATTACATGGCGTGTTAAAGAGTCAGGCGGAAACCGGCAAAGCGCAGGCCGGGCCTTTTGAGCCCGGCCTGCGCCATTGAATCGCCCTAGAAATTCAGGCGGAAGACCCACTCCAGAATTCGCCCGCCCGGATCCACCGTGCCGGACGTATCGCGATAGGCTGCGGTGGTCTGACCGAAGGCGCTGCCGATCCCGTTGTTGGGCTGGAAGTTGGTCAGGTTAAACGCGTTCAGCACCTGTCCGCGGAATTCCAGATTCACCCGTTCGGTGATCTTCGTCGTCTTGATCAGACTGAAGTTGAAGAAGCGCCAGACCGGCAGGTAAATATACGACTTGTAGCCAACCGTGCCCGGCGCGGCGGGTCCGATGTACTTCGCGTTGGGATCGAGGTTGGCCGGGGTGAGGCCGCCCTGCGCGAAGGCCGCTTTGGTGTTGTCGATGATGCTCTGCGGGAGAAAGGTGACCTGCCCCTTGCCGGTCGAGTCCGTGGTCTTATAGTTCCCGACCAGAGACTGCAGTTCGCTCTGCGTCATGTTGTGGTAAACGACGCCGTCGCTGTATTGATTGAACGTCCCGAAGCCGGCGCTGCCGGTGGGCGGCGTGAGGAAGAGCGGCGTGCCGGTCTGGATACGGACATTGCCCGCCAGCTGCCAGCCTTCCATGGCCTTCTTCGCGATGGGATTACTGACGGAGCCGAGGAAGTGGCGGCCGGGGCCGAAGGGGAGATCCCAGATGCCGTTGACCTTCAGAGCGTGGCGAATGTCGAAGCCGGAAGGCAGACGATCGATGCGGCCGTTGCGCAGCGTGGTGGGCTGGGAACTATCGGTCGCGCTGGCTGTTGCGCCATTGGTGAGCGACTTCGCCCACACATAGCTGCCCTGCATCAGGAAGCCCTTGCTGAGGCGGCGGCGCAGTTCAAGCTGGCCGGAGCTGAAGTAAGAAGCGCCGCTGTTATCGACGAGGAAAGAACCGCCGGACGAGACCGCCGGATTCACCTGGAAGAAATTAGCCGGCACGGCCGGGTTGGCCTTCTGCAGGTTCGCCATTCGGGTGGCGTTGGTGGCGATGGAGTTGGCCAGCGAACCCGCCTGGCCGTACTTCAGGTTGTTTGCCGTCGTGGTGTCGGTGCTGTTGCCGATGGCGGAACTGATGAAACTGAGGTTCTGCTGACCGGGCAGGCCCGCGTTGCCGTAATTCGTGCTCTTCAGCGAAGGCAGCGAGTACAGGCCCTGCACGGTGGTGCCATTGGCAATCGCGAGATTGTTGGCGGCGATATTGAAGTCGTTCAGGAAGCCGTTTTCCACGATGTTGACTTCGTTGAGGTTGTATTGGCGCCACAGGCTGGTGCCGTGGTTGCCGGTAAAGCGGGCTTCGACGACAGTGTTCTCACCCAGAGAGCGCTGGAAGCCGATGTTCCAGCTCTGCACGTAACCGAGCTTCAGCTTCGGATCGAAATCGTTCAGGCTGTTGGTGACGGCCGGGGTGAGCGGGTAGTTGGGGGCGGAGGGATAAGGGCGCGACGGCAGGCTGGAATCGCGGAACCAGGCACCGCCGGCCGGGCCGAAGTTGGCCGGGAAGTTGGCGGGATCCACGGAGTCGTCGAGGTTGAGGCCCTGGTTGGAGGCGAGGATGCTGGTCCAGACGTTGGAGCCCTCGCGGACGATATTCATGCCGTATCCGGCGCGGAGAACCGAAGAGCCTTTCCGGCTGCCGGTGAGCCACTTGAGCAGACCGGAGCCTTCGGGAAGCTGCCACGCGGCGCCGATGGAAGGCAGAGCACGGCCGGGGATGGCATAACCGGCTGAGCCGCCGATTTTCGTATAAGTGGGAGCCACGCCGCCCGACGCGCCGGGCTTAAAGAGGTTCCCGATGCCGGAAGTGCCCCAGAGACCCGCATAGCCGACCACGGAGTACGTGCGGCTGAGATTTTCAAACGGTTCCTGCTTCTCGTAACGGAGACCGAGGGTCAGAGTCAGATCCGGCCGGACGCGCCATGCGTCCTGCGCGAACAGACCGTAATCGCGGATGCGGTCGCGATCCACGGCGGGGGTGAAGGCATACTTGCCGTCCGCGCCGAGGCTGACGCCCTGCGAGATCGACGAGATGCGGCCGGTCAGGATGGCGTAGAGGTTTTGGGCGTTCGTGCGGTCCGTGCTGGAGAGGCCCGGGAAGTTGGCGGCCGTGAACATATCGGTGGCGCCATTGAACGCGGGATCCAGGGAAGAGACGCCGAACGTAATGCCCGGGATGATGCTGTTGACCGTGCCAGGAGTGGACTGGAAGAGATTCACCTGGCTGAAGTTGCCGCCGAAGCTCACTGAATGAGAGCCGTGCGACCAGGAGACGTTATCCGTAAAAGACTTAGTGGGCGAGTTGCGGCGTTGCGGCGTGGAGACGGACGTGACGCCGGCGATGTAGGAACTGCCGAAGTTCGGATTGTAGCCCTTCCAGGTGGAGAAGAGACCCTGGTTGATGGTGTCGCGGAACAGCACCGTACCGCCATCGAGACCGCCGTGGAACTCATTCGTCAGGGTGGGCTTAATCGCCGAGCGCAGAGCGATGATGCCGACGAAGCGAACGCTGCGCTGTCCGGCATTGACGGTGCTGCCGAGGACGGTGCCGGTGCCGTCGTAGATCGGCACCACGCTGTTGAGTCCGTCGGGCGCCGAAAAGTAGCTGTCGTAGTTATACGTCAGCGAGAAGACGTTTTTCGAATTGATGTTGTAGTCGAGCTTATTGTTCGAAAAGTAGCGGCGATCCAGACTGTGCGGCTGGTAGTTGTAATCGTTCCGAACGTAGTCGTTGTTGGTCGCGGTGCGGGGCTTCAGGTTGCCGGTTGAGGTGAGCGTGTTGATCTGGCCCAGAGTGGCGGCGATGATGGGATCCGGCGTGGTGGCGAACGGCCGGATGCTGGAGGCGAGCGACTGATTCGCGAGCGCGGCCACGTTATAGAGGTTCACCTTGTGCACCACGTTGTCGGTGCCTTTGTAACTGAAGTTGCCGGAAATGGCGTCCGGCGTCAGCACCTGACGGGTGAAGTTGTAGGTGCTCGGCAGTTTGTAGGTTTCGAAGTTCGCAAAGAAGAAGAGCTTGTTCTTCTTCACCGGACCGCCGATGTGACCGCCGAACTGGTTCAGGTTGATGATGTCGCGGGCTTGGCCGTTGATGTTGTTGAAGTAGTAGTTGGCGTCGAAATAGGTGTTGCGGTTCTGCCAGAAGACGCCGCCGTGGAAGGCGTTGGTGCCGGAGCGGGTGGTGAAGCGGATGTTGGCCGCGCCTTCGCCGCCGCCCAGAGCGTCGGTGGCGGAGGTGCTGAGCGTGATCTCTTCCACCGCGTCGATGGGCGTATAGATGTAGCTGAAGAAGCCGTCGCTGCTCTTGAGCAGGCTGTCCTGCGTGTTCATGCCGTCGATGGTGACGTTGAGCGCGCCCTTCGGCAGGCCGTTGATCGAGGAACTGCGCGGGTTGGTGGGCGTGGAGACGCCGGGCTGGGTCACCATGAGTTCGACGGCGTTGCGGGTGGCGAAGGGAATCTCGGCGACCTGACGGGCCTGCACGGTGCTCGACAGCGTGGCGGATTCCGTCTGCAGAATTTCCTGCCCGGCCTCGACGACCACACTTTCGCTGGTCTGGCCGATTTCGAGCTTCACATTGACGGTGCCGGGCACGCCGGCGTTCATCACGACATTGTCAATGGTGGCGGTCTTGAAGCCGGTTTTGGAGACGGAAACCTTGTACGCCGCGGGCGGCAGAGCGGGCAGCGACCACTCGCCTTTTTCGCTCGAAGCGGTTTTGAAGAGCTGACCGGTTGCCGGATTGGAAACGCTGATATCCGCGGCGGGGATCAGAGCGCCCTGCGGATCGGAGACCGTGCCGCTCATCGGGCTGGTCGCGCCCTGCGGAAAGGCAGCGGCCGCGCACAAAAACAGTACTGCCAGTACTTTTTTCACGTTAGAAGTTCCCCCTGGAAATAGACAGATGAAAACGAGTGTAGAGGACCGGAGCTGTCAAGTAAATGGGGAATCAGATCGAATTTTTTGTGGTGAACGATAAGAAAAGGGAGGCAGAGATTCGGTGCGGGCCACCTGGGCGGCACGCAAAGGCCAGCGCCGGCGCCCTCCGCCGCCTGGATTGCACACTATAATTGGGGCTTGATGAATCGCGTTCTACTCTTCCTCATCTTCGCGGCGACCGGTATCTGGGCTCAGGGTACAGGCGGTTTGAAGGGGGTGATTACCGCGCCGGACGGGCTCCCCGTGCCGCTCGCCATCGTGGAGGCGCGCAATGCGCAGTCCGGGGTCGCCAGCAGCGCGACGACGTCTTCCACGGGAGAGTACTCTATCGCCAAGCTGCCAGCCGGATCGTATGACGTGACGGTGAGTTCCATCCGGTATCTGGCGCCGGGAGAGAAGAAGGGCTTCGCGGTGGCAGGCGACACGCGCCTCGATTTCAAGCTCAATTACGTTGTGATGGGCGGGACGCCGGGCGAGGGGCACGAAGCGGCGCTTTCCAGTATCCGCCGCGTGGCGCCGAAGGGGCCGACTCCGCGTCTGGCGGACGGCAAGCCGGATCTTTCCGGGGTTTGGAGCTGGCCGAACACGACCGATCCCGGTCTGGCGGCATTTCTGCCGGCCGGCGCGCCGAACGGAGAGCTGACCCCGGCTACTTACTGCCTGCCGCATGCCGTCCTTTGGCCCACGCCCTACATCAAGCTGGTGCACACGCCAAAGCTGATGATCGTTCTCTACGACGATGAAGACCCGGCGTACCGGCAGATCTATCTGGACGGCCGCGCGCATCCAAAGGGGGAAGATCCCACGTGGTGGGGGCATTCGGTGGGGCACTGGGAAAAAGACACGCTGGTGGTGGACCGCGTCGGCTTCAACGGAAAAGGCTGGCTGGATCCTGGCGGACACCGTTATACGGAACAATTGCACGTGGTGGAGCGCTACCGGCGGCCCGATCTGGGACATCTGGAACTGGAGACGACGATGGAAGATCCGGGAGTTTTGAAGGGCTCATGGACCGTGAAGCGATTGTCCATTCTGGCTCCTGAACAGGACGTCCGGGAATACCCGTGCAACGAAAACAACGTCGATCCGCCGCACATGAAGAAATAGATCGAAATGGCGCGGCGACGGGCTCCATGTCCCGCCGCCGCGCCCGTTTGCAGGGTTAATAGGTTCGCGGGGTGCTGCTGCCGGTGGAGGTAGCGACGCCGTCGCGAAGAGCCTTCACCTGGTTGTGCGCGGCCAATACATCGCGATATTGTTCTTCAATTACCGCTTTAATATCGCTCGGCAGATCTTTCGCGATGGACTCGCGATAATTCTTCACGGCCGAGTCCTCGCCGCGTTCCGCTTCTTCCAGAATGGCGTGGTCGTCGTTTCCGGTGATAGCGGCTTTCAGGCCAATCCAGCCGCGATGAATGGCGCCGGCGGTGGAGCCACTGGTTTCCGGCGTGCCGCCGATCTGGCTGACATGTTTTTGCAATTCACTGGCGAAACGCGCCCGTTGGGATGAGTAGCTCTGAAACTGGCTGCGAATTGCCGAACTCTGTAATTTCTCGGCGGAATCGCGGAAACCCTGCTCGCTGTCTTTCAGAGTTTCGATTAAATTGTTCAACGTGGAGCGAATTTCATTCGTGTCGTTTGCCATATTGCACCTCGGCCTTCAAAGGAGCAGTCCGGCAACCGATGTGCGATTCAGAACTTTACGGCTTTTAGCAGCGCCCGGACGGCGTCGAGGCATAAGGCGGCGGCGTGTTTCGATTCATTCGACAGGCCGCCGACAGCGGCCTCGATGTCTTCTTTCGTCACGGCCGCGAGAGCATCGCGATTCCTGCCCGCGATGAGTTCCGTCAGCGCCGAACCCGCCGCGATGGACGCCGTGCAACCGCGAACTTTATAGGCAGTCTCCAGGACGCAGCCCTCGGCGATCAGGGCTGAGAGCCGGAGGATGTCGCCGCAAACCGGATTCGAGACTTCCACGGTGATGGCGGGCGCCGGCAACTCTCCCACATTGCGCGGATTCCGGAAGTGCTCAAGCAACTGTGGACTCATGTGTAGTCTGATTCTAATGACACAGGTAGCGGCGGGGATTCTGGAGCGCGACAACCGTATTCTGATCTGCCGGCGGCGGGCCGATCAGCCGCACGGGCTCAAGTGGGAGTTTCCGGGAGGAAAACTGGAAGCGGGAGAGACGCCGGAGGCCGCGCTGATTCGTGAATTGCGCGAGGAACTGGGAATCGAAGCAGCGGGGGCTTCGGAGATCATGCGATACGAGTTCGCGTATCCGGGAAAGAACCCGATTTTGCTGGTGTTTTTGCGGGTGCATGCCTGGACCGGCGAGATGGAGAATCGCATTTTCGAGACGGTGGTCTGGGAAACGCGCGACCGCCTTGGGGATTACGATTTCCTGGAAGGCGACGCGCCTTTTATCGCACAGTTCCCACTTTGGTGAGGGGCTCTGACCCGGCGCATTCATGGGAAGATGGCCGCTGTGAAAATGCAAATCGCGTACCACGATCTGGCGGACTACGGCTTGCCCCTCGTGACGCCGGACCAACCGGAGTTCGTGGATTTGGTTGCGGATATTCTCTCGAGACCCCGGCGATTCGGGAACTGTCCGCCGGAAGAGATTCCGACCGCGGCGGTGCTGCTGAACCGGAGCGGGAAGACGATCGTCACGCTGAGTTTCCTGTGGCGCTTTACGGACGGAGAAGGACACGCACCGACCTCGCGGTTCAGCAACCTGGGTTCCGGCACGCAGTTCGACGTGCTGAGCGGCCGCACCGGCGTGGTGCGAGGCCAGGAGTCTCTGATCCTGCCGGGCTCGAAACGTTTGCTGACGGAACGGGGCATGTACGGCGATAATCGCGACGTCCTGAGTCCGGAGGAGGTCCCCAGCGGCGGAGGGTTCCTGGGCGGTTCCTCCGGCTCACGCGGCAACGGCGCGCCGCTATCCCCGACGGAATTGCAACTGGATATTGTGATTTTCGAGGACGGATCTTACGCAGGTCCGGATGAGTGGGGAATGATTGCGGGACTGACCGAAGAAGTACCCCAGGAGCGCGCCCTGGCGGAGAAGATTCTGACGGTGCTGCGCGGGGGTGCGTCTCCAGGACAGGTTTTCGAAATGCTGCGGCCTCTGGCGCGCATGGAGCGGGTGCCGTCGCCGCCGGGAATTCGGGGCGGGTATCATCGTCCACTGCTGAAGGGATTTGTGCATCAGGCGATGCACCAGTTGACTTACGGCAGCGAGGGCCAACTCGAAGACTGGCTGACACTGGTGACAGACTCGACGCCGCTCGCGCTGCGTCCAGCCACGCCGTTGGCTTAGCTGTTGGCCGCGAGCCGCTCGGCATCCCGCCGAATCCCGGCAAGCATGCCGCGGAAAACAATGCCGTGGAAGGGCAGAACGCCATACCAATAAAGAAGTCCAAAAAGGCCGCGCGGTTCGAACAGAGCGGTCTGCCGGAGAGTGCACTGCCCCGCGCCATCCGGTTCAATGTGAAATTCCAGCAACGCCTCGCCGGGCAGTTTCATTTCGGCGCGGAGCGTGAGCGACCGATCGGTTTCGAGACCGACCACGCGCCAGAAATCGAGCGCGTCGCCGTAGCGCAGGAAGTCGGGATGGCGGCGGCCGCGACGCAGACCGGGGCCACCCGCCATCCGGTCGAGCCACCCGCGAATCGCCCAGAGCCAGGCCGCGTACCAGCCATTCGAGCCTCCGACGCGGCAGACGGCGCGGAAGGCCGCGGACGCCGGGGCATGAATGGCGATCTCGCGGGAATCGCGAAAGACCGTGCCGCCGGACCAGTCGGGGTCGCCCGGCAGGGGTCCGGCCATCGACCAGTTGGTTTCCACCAGTTGCGATTTGACCTGGCTGATGGCGGAGTGAATGGCCTGCCGCACGTCGAGCAGATCCTGCGGAATCAGCAAGGTTATGCGGTTTTCGCGGCAGATTACCTCGTTTTTGAGTCCTTCGGCGAGCGGACGGGCGATCTTGCTGCTGAGCGGCGTCACCAGGTGAATCCACCAGGAACTGAGCCGCGGCGAGAGGACGGGCACGGGAATGATCCAGCGGCGGGGCAAGCCGAGTTCCGCCGCCATAATGCGGATGATGTCGCTGTAAGGAAGAATCTTACTGCCGCCGATGTCGAAGGTGCCCCCGGTGGTTTCGGGCGTTGCGAGCACGCCGGTGAGGTAAGTAAGCACGTTGTCCACGGCGATGGGCTGGCAACGGGTGGCGACCCAGCGGGGCGTGATCATGACGGGCAGACGGTGCACCAGATAGCGAAGAATCTCAAACGAGGCCGAGCCGGAACCGATGATCATGGCGGCCCGGAGAACCGTGACGGGAACGCCGGTGGAGGCCAGTGCCGTTTCCACTTCGCGGCGGGAAGAGAGGTGCTCGCTGAGTCCCTCGCCGGTTTCGCCCAGGCCGCCCAGATAGATGATGCGGGCCACGCCGGCGTCACGCGCGGCCGTGGCGAAGGTCTGAGCAAGCAGAAGATCGTGGCGGGCGTATTCGGCGTCCGCCGACATCATGGAGTGGACGAGGTAGAAGGCGGCATCGCAGCCGGTGAGTTCGCGGGTGAGGGCGGCG
>Ga0118677_10009195_pt1 | contig 15535 bp, 15 predicted proteins | sample AliMusrvi5mmetaG_FD_86154 | JGI IMG/M metagenome (GOLD analysis project Ga0118677, IMG submission 86154)
CTTTTACTCCGACAAATCCCCCGTGCTGTCCCTCGCCCTCGCCGGTGTTTACCAACTCCTCCAATCCACCACGGGCCTGGTTGCCGCCCAACGCGCCGACCGTTTTTGCTATCTCCTGACCGTCCTGAGTAGCGGGCTGGCCTATGTTGCCGCCATCCTGCTCCTCTACCGCTTAGGCACGCTGCTGGACCTCCCACCCTTGCACCGTCTGGCCCTCGCCGGCTCATTCGCCTTGGCCACCATCGCCCCGATTTACGCCGGCACCGTCAACAACCACCTGATCCTGCTGGCCCTGATCCTGGCCCTGTTTGTCCAGGCCCTCCAACTCAGCCGCCGCCCCACCTTCCGCCACGCCCTCCTGCTGGGCCTTTTCACCGGCCTGGCCTACACCATCGACCTGGGCACCAGCCCCATCCTCCTGGCCTGCGTGACCCTCTGGCTCATCTTCCGCTGCCGCTCGGCGAAGCTCACGGCGGCCTTCGCGCTTACCGCCCTCCCGCTGATCCTCTTCCATCATGGCCTCAACTATTATGTTTTTGACACCTTCGGGCCGGCCAATGCCCGCCTCGACTACCTCGCCTGGCCCGGCTCACCTTTCCACGCAGCCAACGTCACCGGCTCGCTGGCCCACCCCTCGCTTTGGGCCTTCCTCAACTACACGGCCGACCTCCTGATCGGCCGCCGCGGCTTCCTGCTCTATAACCTACCCACGGTCGCCGCGCTCCTCGCGTTTATCCCCCTCTACCGCCGCGCCCCCGACCAGCGCCACCTGCTGCGTTTCGCCGCCGCTTTCACGTTCGGCACCGTCCTGATTTACACCGTCACCTCCGCCAACTACGGCGGCGACTCGTGCTCGATCCGCTGGTTCCTCCCGCTCCTGGCCCCCGCCTACCTCGTGCTCGCGCTCTTCCTTCGCCGCTTCCCGCAGTTCCTTCCCGACGTGCTAGTCCTCTCCGCGGCCAGCCTGCCACTGATCTACCAACTCTTCCGCACCGGCCCCTGGGCCATCCACGCCACCACGGCCGGCGTCTACTGGACCACCGTCGCGGTGACCTTGGGCGTCGCGGCCCTCTTTTCCCTGCGCCATCTCCCCGTGTGGACCCGCCGCCGCGGCCAGCCTACCATGCTTGGCTAAGACCGCGTTTAAGAAGCAAGTATCAAGAAGCCAGAAGCAAGGTGCGCGAATCGACCGTTTCGCCCTGCCCGCGACGCTTCTTCTTGCTGCTTTCTTCTCACACACGCTCTAAAGGAACCACCCTATGGCCCGATTCAAACTCCAGCCCGGCGAGACGATCCTGCTGAAAGGCCCGTTGCTGCATTCTCAAGGCGAGGCCGGCGTCAAGAACTTCCTCACGGGCAAGTACAAGGTCCAGAAGTGCGGGGGCATCCTGACCACCACGCGTTTCGTGGCCTGCCAGCGGAATGACTATTTTCCCTGGGGCCTGCTGATCTGGGTGCTCATCTATTTCATCTGGAACCGCAAGATCCTGTTCGCCGTGCCCCTGCAGGATGTGGCCGCCGTCGAAGTCGACCCTAATCCCAAGGTCAAACAATTCATCATCCGCACGCGTGATGGCGGCGAGTTCAAACTCCTCAGTGACGCCTTCTTCAACAAGACCCCGCAATGGACGCAGGCCATCAAGGACGCTGTGGCATCCGCGAGCCCCCAGGCCTGACGTGCCGCCGCGCCGGTAGGGGGGGGGACGGTATGATCCAGCCATCCGCGGCGCAGCGTCGTAGAATGATGCGAACGGCCTGCGCGGGTTGGCACTTGTGGCTAGGAACGGCCTGGATGTACGATAATCACTAACATGAAGAGCACCAGAATCACTTTTGTCCTCAAGGATAAGACGGATGGCGTGGAAATCACGCCGGACACTATCGGTCTGGCGCAGTTCAACGAGTTTAACCAGCAGGTGGCGGATTTCCTGGCCGGGTCGGAACGGTTGAAACTTGATGACGTTCGCATCAGCGTGGGCGAAGGCTCCTACCGGCTAAAGGCTACCCTCCCCGTGGTCCTGTTGGCGGCGCTCGCGCCGGACCTGCAGGCCCTGCAGCGCCAGGACGCCCCGACGGACATCAAGCCCCGCACGCTGACGCAGATGCCCAAGAGCACGCTGAGCCCCCAGGTGATGAACGACTTCCTGGACAAGAAGCACAAGCGCTTCGTCGAGTGCAAGGCCGCGATGAAGGTCCCCACCGACGTCCCGGTCAAGGTCGGGTTGTCGTTCGACGTCGGGGCCGACGGCCGCGTCGCGAACGTGCAGGTGGTCCCGAAGGACGGCATCCGGGACGGCAACCTGAACACCTGCATCCGCAGCGTGGTGCTGGAATGGGCCTTCCCGGCCCAGGACGAATCGACCACGTACCGGACGATCCTTTCGCTGTGACCGGCGGTCGCCGGGTCGGCCGGCCCGCTGCAGGAGGCACGATGCGACGCGTCCTGACGATCCTCCCGATCGTGGCGCTGCTGGCCCTGCCGAACGTGGCGCGGGCCGACCACGACGTGCGGCGCACCCTCCAGTTCCTGGGCTTTTCCGACGACGGCGCGCGCTACCTGCTGAAGGTCACCGACGCCGACACCGGCGACGCCCTGTCGGTGCGTTCGTTCACGACGGGGCGCGCGGAAGCGACGATCCCGCTGGACGACCGGGCCACCGAAAAGCAGGCCGTCGATGCCGCGAAACGGAAGTACCGGGTCACCGACCCGGGCCTGGAGGCGATGCAATCGCCCGACGGGAAGTACACGATCCTGGTGTTCCCGAAGGCGCTGAAGGTGGAAATCCGGGCGATGCGGGGCGAGCGCAGGGCCGTCGTGAAGGCCCTGGAGGCCCGCCCCGGTCCCGACGGCCCGCCCAAGGTGGTGTTGAAGACGGTGTTCTGGACGGCCGACGGCCGCAGGATGGTGGTCGTGGTCCACCGGACGATGCGGGGCGACAACGGCGTGGACGCCGACGAGGCGCATCCCATCGAATTCCTCCCCGGCGAACTGCATTTCGAGGGGGAATGATGATCCAGCGACGACGTCCCGGGCAGGAGCCGCCCTCGCCCCGTTCGATGATCCTCCGCGCCGTGCTGCTGGCCGCGCTGCTGGTCGCAGTGGCCCTCTACGCCCAGCGCGCTGGCGAGGGAACGGCGGGCTGCCTGGCGCTGTTCGGGAACCACTGATCGATTGGCGCGCTGGACGGATTGGAACCGTCCGGCCGTTCAGGTATCATTCCCCGGACGTTGCGGGGCGAGGAACCACACGATGAAGATCACCTTCCGGTCACCCATGCTCCCGGTGCTGCTGGCCTTCGTGGCGTCGGCCTGCGGCGGCGGCTCGTCGGCGAAGCTGCCTCGCATCGAACTGACGCCCGCCGTGACGGACGCCGAGATCGAATCGACGTACCCGATCACGATCACCAACACGGGCGACGTGCCGCTCAGCCTGCTGGCGGCGGCCACGCTGACGGCGACCCCGTGCGCGGATGATCCGGTGGGGACGAACCCGTTCACGCTGGTGCTGCCCGACGGCGTCACGTACCCGGTCAAGATCGCGCCCCAGTCCGCCCTGGCGAACTACGAGGGGATGCTGTCTGAAGTGCTGCTGACCGTGAACTACGACGCGATCCCGACCACGTGCGACCGGATCGCGGTGGTGACCATCCCCAGTGACGACCCGGACCGGCCCTCCCTGCAGGTCCGCCTGAAGGTCGTGAAGGGCGAGCCGAAGATCAGCACGACGCCGCCGGACGTGCTGGACCTGGGCTTCGTGGTCGAGGATACGAACGGCGATGGCTTCTTCACCATCATGAACACGGGCACGGGCGACCTGACGGTGAAGTCGATCACCTTCATCGGCGCCGAAGGGTTCTACCTGCAGTGGCCCTGCGTCCATACGACGACCAGCACCCTGACGCAGGACCAATGGCTCAAGGTCGGGTCCCAGGCGACGACGATCGGCGAGGCCGATTGCCAGGACATGGTGATCCACAAGAACGAGTCGTCCCTTCCGGTGAACGTCGAGTACAGGGCCTCCAACCCCGACAAGGCCGTCGCCACCGTCATCATCGTTTCCGACGATCCGGGTTACAACGCGGCGAACGCCGAGGGGATCCAGCTGGAGTTGCGCGCGAACTACGGCGGCCCGTGCGTGCGCGTGGTCCCGGCGCCGCTGGAGTTCGGCACGGTGCTGCTGAACGACGTGAAGGCCATCAGCGCCCAACTGGAGTCCTGCGGCGACAAGGACGTGGACATTTCCGACCTCGCGTTCAGCGACGACACCAGCAAGATCTTCCAGTTGGACACCGTGCCGCTGGGCGCCTTCAACGCGGCCAATCCCATCATCCTGGCCCCCGGCGCCAAGTCCCAGCCGTTCTTCGTCAAGTGCCTGCCCGACAAGATCACCACGGACGCACAGGGCGCGCTGGTGGCGGACACGGGCACCCTGCTGGTCAAGAACTCGTCCCCGGGCCAGGTGCTGAAGGTCCCGATGAAGTGCCTGCCGGCGAAGGCCGAATGCGCGGTGTGCGAATTCACCATCCGTGCCGGCAAGAACGGCAAGGAGGTCAAGGACGGCGACTCGATCCTGCCGCTGTACCACACGGACTTCCTGTATTTCACCGACGACTCGTTCGACAAGATGAACCAGGGCATCAAGACCCGGTTGTGGGACGTCACCCCGAAGAACGGGTCCGCGACGTTCGTGCCGAACAACGCCGCTTCGGCAGTGACCTACCAGCCGAACGTCATCGACTCCTACACGTTCAGCCTGACCGTCACCAACATGGTGGGCTGTTCCGACACCTGCTCGAAGGTCGTCAAGGTGGCGCCGCCGCCCGGCTGCCACGTGGAACTGACCTGGAACACGCCTTCGGACACCGACCAGACCGACACGTGCGGGCAGACCGGCCCGAACGCGAATTGCGGCACGGACATGGACCTGCACGTCGTGCACCCCCTGGCGACCAGCACGGAACTGGACATGAACGGGTCGCCCTACGGGTACTTCGACGACACCTACGACTGCTACTGGATGAACGCCAACCCCAAGACCTGGGATACCAAGCACATCGGCGATCCGCTGTACCAGCCTCACCTGGACCGCGACGACACCGACGGCGCGGGCCCGGAAAACTGGACCTACGCGATTCCCCCGGACGGCCTGTGCTACCGCGTGGGTGTCGACTACTTCGACGACCACGGCTTCGGCAAGTCGTACCCGACCATCCGGGTGTTCATCAACAACGTGGTCCCCGTCTATGAAAAGACGCTCTCCAAGGCCATGAACGACGCGGACATGTGGGACGTCGGCAAGGTCTGCTGCACGGACCTTGTCACGCCGTTCGTCGAATTCAAGAAGCCGGGCAGCGGGGACCCCGTCATCGTGCCGAACTACCCCAGGCCGCTCTAGGCTCCGCTCGGGGAACCCGCGTCGCGATGACGTGACGTGTGCCGGGTTCCCAGGAGGATCGATGGCGCCTGCCCGCAGCATTCCCGGAACCGTGTTGCTGGCACTGGCGATCGGCGCCGCGCTGGCCGCCTGCAAGGGCGGGACCGATGCCCCCGACGCGGGCCCCGACACGCCGGTCGTCATCCACCCCGATTTCGGCCCGCAGGACCCGGGACCGCCGGATCCCGGGACCCCGCGCGACACGCCGACCGATCCGGGCAAGGACGCGAAGGACACGGGCGTCCGGGATCCGGGCGAGGACCCGGGCGACGATCCCGGCGTGGACGACCCCGGCTTCGATCCGGGCGACTTCGATCCGGGGGCCGAGGATCCGGGTTCGTCCGATCCGGGGTGTACCACGACGTGCGAAAGCAAGGGATGGGTCTGCGGGACGGTCTGCGGGAAGAGTTGCGGACCAGAATGCAAGACCAAGGGCACGGCCTGGTCCTGCGTGGCGGGCCAGTGCCAATGCACGGCCGCTTGCGGCAGCAGGAACTGCGGCGATGACGGGTGCGGCGGGTCCTGTGGGACGTGCCCGGGCGGCGCCGCGTGCCTCGCATCGGGCAAGTGCGAAAGCACCGGCCCGTGCACGAAGACCAACTCGATCACCTGCGCGAACCAGAGCGCCGACGCGTACAACGGCTCGCCGGGCAGCGAGAGCAACGTACTGGACTCCTGGCCGGCGGCGTGCGATTCGGCCAAGACCCCGGGGCCCGAAAAGGTGTTCGCGTTCTATGCCGACCAGTCGGGCACCGTGACGTTCACGCTGACCGGGCAGCAGTCGTGGCTGGACCTGTACCTGATCGAGGGGGGCACCTGTGGCACCGCGGGCTGCACCCAGCATTCCCACGACACGGTCTCGCTGAACGCCGTGCAGGGGACGATCTACTGGGTCGTGGTGGATGCGTCGGTGGTCGACGCCAGGACCGGGCCGTCCCTGGCCATCGACTGCTCGTGGTACACGCCGACGACCGACCCGTGATGCGCCCGCGGTGCTGACCGGCAGCCCTGCCACCGAACGCCCGCCGCGCCCCAGGATCCGACTGGCCCCCCTTCCGGCCTCGCAGCGCCCCCGCGCTACAGCACCTCGCACAGCTTCTTGAACGTGGCCGTGTCGCTGGCGGTGCCCAGCAGCGCGCGCATCGAGGGGTCGTCCCAGCGCAGGAAGGGGTTGACGCGGCGCTCCTCGTCCAGCGACAGGGGGATCGTGCGGCCGTCGCGGGCCAGCGCCGATTCCACCGCGGCCAGCCGCGCGATCAGCACGGCGTCGTCCGGCTGAAGGCGCAGCGCATCGCGCACGCCCGATTCCGTGTACTCGTGGCCCGGCCACAGCCGCGTCCGGGGGGGCAGGTCCCTCAGGCGCCGCAGCGTTTCCAGCATCCGGGCCGGCGTGCCTTCGAACAGGTTGCCCATCGTGCCGCCGAACAGCGTGTCGCCCGCGAACAGGTCGCCGCCCAGCGGCGCCGGGAAGAAGTACGCCACCCCGCCGCGCGTGTGGCCCGGCGTGGCGATGACGGACCCGCGCATGCCTGCGGCTTCCACGCCTTCCCCGTCGTCCAGGAACACCGTCTGGTGGGGAATGCGGCCCTTGTCCTCGGCCCCACCCAGCACCGGCACGTCCGGGAACACGCTGCACAGTTCCCCGATGCCGCCGACATGATCCTCGTGATGGTGGGTCGCCAGGATCCCCGTCAGTCGCAGCCCGCCGCGGGCCAGCCACTCCCGCACCGGCGCGGCGTCGCCCGGGTCCACCACGGCGGCGGTGTGCCGCGACTCGTCGACCAGCAGGTAGGCGTAGTTGTCCCCGAACACCTTCACCGGCAGCACGCGCATCGTCGCCCTCGCGTTCGAAACCGCACCGCGGATCGTGAAGCGACCGGGCGGCCAGTGCAAGTGCAAGATGCGATACAATCCCCCTCGCAACGGATCCGCGGATCCGGCGCGGTCACCGGAGGGGAACGTGAAGATGGGATTCATGGCGTCGGGCCTGTTCTGGGGCGTCGTGCTGTGCCTGCTGGGGGTGTCCATCCTCCTGAAGGTGGCCTTCAACCTGGACATCCCGGTCTTCCGGATCGTGCTGGCGGGCGTGCTGATCGTGCTGGGCATCCGGCTGCTGCTGGGGACGTCGTTGAAGGGTTCCCCGCCCCGCAACACCATCGCGTTCAGCGAGGGCGAGGTCCGCCCGGGGGGGGACGACCGGAACGTCACCGTCGTGTTCGGGCACGGCCGGCTGGACCTGACCGGCATCCGTCCGGAAGACCACAAGGATCCCATCGAGTTCACCACCGTGTTCGGGTCCAGCACGCTGCGCCTGGACCCGGCGGTGCCGACCCGGGTGACGCTGTCGTCGGCGTTCGGCGGCGCGAAGGCGCCCGACGGGACGCAACTGGCGTTCGGCACCTACGTGTACCGCACGCCGGGGCAGACCGACGACGTGCCGTTCCTGGATATCCGGGCCACCGTCGTGTTCGGCGGGTTGGAAATCGAGGCACCATGACGACTGAAATCCGCCAGGGGTCCCTGGTCACCCGGGACGGCGTACGGCTGGCGACGTACACGGCCGGCCCCCCGGACGCGCCGGTGCTGCTGCTGGCCAACGGCATCGCGGGAAGCGTTGACGCCTGGCGGCACCTGATCGAGCGGTTCTGCGACAGGTTCCGCATCGTGTCGTGGGACTACCGGGGCCTGTACCGGTCGCACCCGGCCCCCTCCGGCGACTATTCCATCGAACGCCAGTGCGACGACCTGGACGAAGTGCTGGCCGCCGAAGGCGTCACGCAGGCCGTGGTGGTGGCGTGGTTCATGGGCGTACCGGTCGCGCTGGAGGCGCACCGGCGGCACCCCGACAGGTTCCGTGCGATGGTGCTGATCAACGGCACGCCCGGGCGCCTGTTCACCACGGGGTTCACCAACCCGTGGATCCGGCAGGCTGCACCGACGCTGCTGGAAGCCGTTCGCCGCGCCGGGCCGGCCCTGGCGATCGTGGGCCCGCCAGCGCTGAGCAGCGGCCTGTTCTTCGCCTTCGCGCGCTCCGCCGGGTTCGTGAGCCCCCTGCTGGACGAGTCGGTCGCCCGGGGCGTGATGGCGGACTTCGTGCGGCTGGACTTCGACGTGCTGGCGGCGACGTTCGCCGCCGTGGACGCGTACGACGGCGAGGATGTGCTGCCGACGGTCCACGTGCCGACCCTGGTGGTGACCGGCGACCGCGACCTGGTCACGCCCGAGGCGGTGGCCCGGCACATGGCCCAGCACATCCCGGACGCCGAGCTGATGGTGGTCAAGGGCGGCACGCACTACGTGCCCCTGGAGCACCCGGCGGTCATCAACCTGCGCCTGGAAAAGCTGCTGCGCGAACGCGTGAAGCCCGCGGCGACGAAGGGTCCGCCGGAGCCGCTCAAGCGGCGGAAGACCGGGACGTCCACCAGGCGAGCACCCGCCGCGCAACACCCGCGGGCGTGAAGCCGAATTCCTCGTTCAGCACGTTGGCGGGGCCGCACGCTCCGAAGTGATCCAGGCCCAGCACCGTGCCCGACCCGCCGACCAGCCGCCACCACCCGACCGTCGAACCGGCCTCGACCACCGCCACCGGGACGCCCCTCGGCAGGATCGACGCGCGGCACGTGTCGTCCTGGGCGTTGAAGCGCTCCAGGGACGGCATCGACACCACGCGGACCCGGGCCCCGGCGGCCGCTTCGAATTCGGGCACGGCCTGGAGGCACGACGGGACCTCGCTGCCCGTGGCCACGATCACGAGGTCCGGCACGCCGCCGGGCGCCTCGCGGACCACGCAGGCGCCGCGCAGGGCGGCGTCCACGCCCGAATCGGCCGGGCGCTCGAAGGCCGGCAAGGCCTGGCGCGAGGTGACGATGCAGGTCGGGCCGTGATCGCGCCGCAGCGCATACGCCCAGGCGGCGGCGACCTCCACCGGGTCCGCCGGCCGGAACACCGTCATGCCGGGAATCGAACGCAGCATCCACAGGTGTTCGATCGGCTGGTGCGTCGGGCCGTCCTCGCCGACGTGGAACGAGTCGTGGCTGAACACGAAGATCGACGGGATGCCCATCAGGGCCGCCAGCCGCAGGGCCGGCTTCAGGTAGTCCGAAAACACCAGGAACGTGGATCCGTAGGGACGGAAGGCGCCCTGCAGCGTGATGCCGTTCACCACGGCGCCCATCGCGTGCTCGCGGATGCCGAAGTGCAGGATGCGCCCGTCGTAGTGCCCCCGGGATACGCTGCCCCCCCCCTCGATCCACGTCATGTTCGACGGACCCAGGTCAGCCGAGCCGCCCACCAGGCCGGGCAGGCGCGCCGCCGCGGCCTGCAGGGCACGGTGGGCCTGGTTCCGGGTGGCCTTGCCGCGATCCCGCCCAGCAGCCTCCAGCAGCGCGTCCGCCAGGTCGGGCGGCGTGCCCTTCGAGTGCAGCGCGTCCCAGGTCGCGGCGAGGTCCGGGTTCACCGCGCGCCAGGCGGTGAAGCGGGCCTCCCAGGCCTGCCGGCGGACGATGCAGCCCGCGCGGACCTCGGCGAAGTACGCGCGCACGTCGTCCGGGACCCGGAACGTCGGTTCGAGCGGCCAGCCCAGGCGTTCCTTGGTCCTGCGCACCTCGTCGGCGCCCAGCGGCGCCCCGTGGCTGGATTCGGACCCTTCCTTGGTGGCCGCGCCCTGGGCGATGACGGTCCGCGCGATGACCAGGGACGGGCGCGCCGTTTCCGCAGCGGCCGCGGCCAGGGCCGCCTCGACGGCCGCCGGGTCGTACCCCCCGACGTGCTGCACGTGCCAGCCCATCGCGGCAAAGCGCGCCCCCACGTCCTCGTCGAACGCCAGGTCCGTCCCGCCCTCGATGGTAATCCGGTTCGAGTCGTACACGACCACGAGGTTTCCCAGCCCGAGGGTCCCGGCCAGCGACGCCGCCTCGTAGGTGATGCCTTCCATCATGTCGCCGTCGCCGGCCAACGCGAACACGCGGTGGTTCACCGGTCCGCCGCCCGTCCCGTTCGGGTCCATGCGCGCCGCGAGCATTCTTCCCGACAGCGCCATGCCCACGGCGTTCGCGAAGCCCTGCCCCAGCGGCCCGGTGGTCGTTTCGACCCCGGGGCAATGGCCGAACTCGGGATGACCCGCGGCCATGCTGTGCCGCTGGCGGAAGCGCCGCAATTCGTCCAGCGGCAGGTCGTACCCGGCCAGGTGCAGCATCGCGTACTGCAGCATCGAGGCGTGGCCGACCGACAGCACGAACCGGTCCCGGTCGGGCCAGTCCGGCAGGGTCGGGTCGTACCGCATCGCCCGGGTCCACAGCACCAGGGCCAGGTCGGCGGCGCCCATGGGCGTCCCCGGATGGCCGGACTTCGCGGCCTCCACGGCGTCCACGGCCAGCATCTGGATCGTCCGCACGATGCGTTCGCGCAGCGCGGGATCGGGAATCACCGCCAGGTCGGCCATGTCGTTGTGCCTCCGAACGCGGCGCCTAGTGCGCCGGATGGGCGGGCCCGGGGGCGACCCCGGGGACCGCGACGAGGTTGTCGATCAGGCGCGTGGCGCCCAGGCGGGCCGCCACCGCCACCAGCACCGGCCCGGCCACCGTGACGACGTCGTCGAGGGTGTCCGGGTCGCAGACGGCCAGGTAGTCGGGCACGAAGCCGGCCGTTTCCAGCCGCGCGCGGCCTTCGGACACCAGGCGCGCCGCGTCGTTCGCGCCGCCGGCGACCGCCTCGGCGATCGCCCGCAGCGTCGCGTACAGCGTCGGCGCCACCGCACGGTCCGCGGGCGACAGGTACCGGTTCCGGGACGACATCGCAAGCCCGTCGGGTTCCCGCAGCGTCGGGTGGCGCACGATCCGCACGTCCTGGTCCAGGTCGGCCACCATCTGCTCGATCACGCGGACCTGCTGGTAGTCCTTCAGGCCGAACACCGCCGCGTCGGGCTGGACGATGTTGAACAGCTTCGCCACGACCAGGGCCACGCCCCCGAAGTGGTGGGTCCGGGTCAGGCCGCACAGGTGCTTCGGCAGGTGCGCCAGTTCAACGGAGGTCTGGAAGGCCGGCCCGTACATCCCGTCCACGGAGGGCGTCAGCACCGCGTCCACGCCCAGCCCGGACAGGGCCCGCAGGTCGCCGTCCAGGTCCCGCGGGTACCGGGTGAAATCCTCGTTCGGGCCGAACTGGGTCGGGTTCACGAAGATGCTGACGACCACGCGGTCGCACTCCCGGGACGCCGCTTCCACCAGCGCGAGGTGGCCGGCGTGCAGGGCGCCCATGGTCGGGACCAGCGCGATCGTTTCGCCGGCCTGGCGCCAGGCCCGGGTCAGGGCCCGCATCTGCGGGATGGTCGTCACGACGGTCACGAGCACCTCCCCGGGGAGTTAGAACGAGTGGGCGTCATCGGGGAACGTCCCTTCGCGGACCTCGCGGGAATAGGCGGACAGCGCGTCCCGCACGCGGCCCGACAGTCGGTCGTACTTCTTCAGGAATTTCGGATCGAAGCCGTCGTCCAGGCCCAGCAGGTCGTGCAGCACCAGCACCTGCCCGTCGCAGTGGGCCGAGGCGCCGATGCCGATCGTGGGGATCGGGATTTCGGCCGTCACCCGGGCCGCCAGGGGCGCCGGGATCGATTCCAGCACCATGCAGTAGCAGCCGGCGTCCACGATGGCCCGGGCGTCGGCCAGCAGCTGCTCGGCCGCCGCCTCGCCGCGCCCCTGGACCTTGAAGCCGCCGAACTGGTGCACGGACTGCGGCGTGAGCCCGAGGTGACCCATCACCGGGATGCCCGCATCGACGATCCGGCGGATGGCGGGGGCGCTGCGTTCGCCTCCCTCCAGCTTGACCGCGTGGGCGCCGCCGTCCACGACCAGCCGACCGGCGTTGCGCAACGCTTCGTCGTCGTTCACCTGGTACGTCAGGAACGGCATGTCGGCGACCAGGTGCGTCCGGACCAGCCCGCGGGCCACACAGCGGGTGTGGTAGACGACGTGTTCCAGCGTGACCGGGAGCGTGCTGTCGTGGCCCTGGACGACCATGCCCAGCGAGTCGCCCACGAGGACGATGTCCACGTCCACGGCGTCGATCAGCCGCGCGAAGGTGGCGTCGTAGCAGGTCACCATGACCAGCCGGTCGCCGCCCTTTCGGGCCAGGATTTCCGGTGCGGTCAGAGCCTTCGAAGCGCCCATCCAGACCCCCGGGGAGAAGCGGTGGCGTAGGGTAACGCAACGATCGGCGCGCCACAAGCCCGCACGGGGCCACCTAGATGTCGAATCGCTTCCGGTAGGCCGGCAGGAACCGCAGGGCGTCCCCCATCGGAAGGTCGTCCAGGAGCCCCTTCAGCGCCGGGACCTTCCGGCTGGACGCCAACGCCCCCAGGCACGACAGCACGCCGTCCCGCAGGCCCACGATGCTGTATCCCCCCTCGAGGATCAGGATCAGCCGGCCCCCGCACAGGCGGTCCGCGACGGCCCGCAGGTGGGACGCGATGCGCGAAAAGCCCTGGGCCGTCACTTCCATCCGACCCAGAACGTCGCCGGCAAAGATGTCGAAGCCCGCCGACACGATGATCATCTGCGGCTTGAACTTTTCCAGGATGCGCACCACCAGCCCGCCGTAGATGGCGTCGAATTCCTGGTCGCCGTGCCCGGGCGCCAGCGGGATGTTGACGTTGTAGCCGGCGCCGGGTCCTTCGCCCTCCTCCTCGACGCCCCCCGAGCCCGGGTACCCGGGCGTCTGGTGGGTCGAAATCACCAGCACCGAGGGGTCGCGGTAGAAGATCGACTGGGTCCCGTTGCCGTGGTGGAGGTCGAAATCCACGATGGCGACGCGGTCCATCTTGAGCGTGTCGCGGGCGTACTTCGCCGCGATCGCCGCGTTGTTGAACAGGCAGAAGCCCATCGCGCGGTGCGCTTCCGCGTGGTGTCCCGGCGGCCGCACCAGCGCGAAGCCGTTCGACACCTCGCCGCTGGACACGGCGTCGGCCAGGGCCAGCCCCGCGCCGACCGCGTGCATGGCCGCGTCGAACGACCGGGGGCCCGCGGTGGTGTCCAGGTCCAGGGCCACGGTGCGCCCCTGGGTGGCCATGATCCGGCGATAGTGCTCGGGCGTGTGGACCGCCGTCACCTCGGCGGGAAGGGCCCGCCGGCCGTCCAGCATCCGCACCCCCAGGTCGCGGATGTCCCCGGTCATCATCATCTCCAGCAGGACCTGGAGGCGCTTCGGGGTTTCTGGATGGTGCCGCCCCATGTCGTGCGCGAGGCACGCGGGGTCCACGACCACGCCGGTACGCGTCGCCATCGGTCCCTCCGGGAATTTCGGCCGTCGTACTCCGTCGATTGTCTGCCTTCGCACCCGGGCGGGCAAGGGGTGGGGGGAATGATCCAGACGGCAGCGGGTTGGGGAACGAACGACCGCGCGCCACGGGGGTGCTGCGGTTGACTTGGAGGCGGGTTTCGCAGATCATCCCGCCTGCCCTGGTGGGAACCGGAGGGAACGATGAAGTTTGCAGTGGCGTTCGGGTGCCTGGCAGTCGTTGGAATGTTGGCCGCCGCGCCGGCGAAGGCGCAGTCGATCAAGATCGGCTACGTCGATCTGCAGCAGGCCCTTTCCGAAACCAGCGAAGGCAAGGCGATCAAGGCCAAGCTGGAGCGCCTGCTGAAGGACAAGCAGCGCGAGTTCGACAAGATGCAGGACGAGGTCAAGCGCATCAAGGACGAAATCGAGACGCAGGGCGCCATGATGAAGGAAGACCTGCGTCGCACCAAGATGCAGGACTACCAGAAGAAGATGGTCGACCTGCAGGAATTCTACATGGGCAACCAGAAGGAACTGGCGGACGAGGAGGCGAAGCTGACGAAGCCCCTCCTGGACCGGTTCGAAAAGGTGCTCAAGGACATCGGCGCGGCCGAAGGCTACACGCTGATCCTGCCGTCGGCCGCGGTCGTGTACGGCCAGCCCTCGCTGGACCTGACCAGCCGCCTCGTCACGAAGATCAACGCCGGCGCCGGAAAGTAGCGCGCCGTTCCCGCGGACGGGCCCGTCGGCCGAACCGCGCTGCGCCCGGAGGGCCATGAGCGGGCTGATGACGTCCGTCCGCCGCTGGTACCGGGGTCTCCCGCCCATCACGGCCGGGGTCGCCATCGGCCTGGCCGCCGTCTACCTCGTGCTGCTGGTGCTGCGCTTCGCCTGGCCCGAGGGGTCCGAGGCGGTGTGGGCCTGGCTGGCCCTCGTGCCGGTGGACGCATGGCAGCGCCCCTGGACCCTCGCGACGATGTTCCTGCTGCACGTGGATCCGCTGCAACTGCTGTTCAACGTCATCGCGTTCACCTCGCTGGCCCCGTGGGTCGAGCGCTCGCTGGGACGCCGCCGCTTCCCACTGCTGCTGGCGACGACCAGCCTGTCGGGGGCGGTCGCATACACGCTGATCGGTTGGCCGCTGGGCTGGAACTCCCCGGCCTTCGGCGCATCAGGCCCGGTGCTGGGCGCGATGACGGCCTTCGCCCTGCTGTACCCCGAGGCCCAGTTGCGGTTCTGGTTCGCCGCACCCCTCAAAGCAAAGAACCTGGTCTGGCTGATCGTGGGAATCGACGCGATCCTGGTGGCCTCGGGGACGCGCATCGACGTGCCGATCCACCTCGGCGCGATGCTCGGGACATGGGTGTTCCTGCGAAAGCCCTGGCAGGCCGGGTACCGGCGTCGGGTCCGGCGATGGATGCTCCGCATGCGAGGGACCCGGTGAGGCGCCGCAACCTCCTGGCCGCCGGCCTGATCGTCGCGACGGCCGTCCTGGCATACTGCCGCATCTTCAGCAACGGCTTCGCCTGGGACGACGGCTACCTCGTCCTCGACAACCCCGCGATCCAGGACCTGGACAACGTGCCGGGACTGTTCGTGCAGCCCTGGGGCGCCGGGACGTCCTACGGCCTGGGCGCCCGTCAGAACGCGCCCTACTTCCGCCCCGTGGCCCTCGCGTCGATGGCGCTGGACTGGTCCATCGCCGGACCGGACCCCGTGGTCTTCCACGGCATGAACCTGCTGCTTCACCTGCTGTCGGCGCTGCTGCTGTGGTCGTGGCTGCGGCGCGTGCTGGGGGGGGACGGGCCGATCGCGGGCCCCGCGGGCCAG
>Ga0118677_10009196_pt1 | contig 15534 bp, 15 predicted proteins | sample AliMusrvi5mmetaG_FD_86154 | JGI IMG/M metagenome (GOLD analysis project Ga0118677, IMG submission 86154)
AGCTCATCACGCCGCGCAGGCTCTTGGAAAAGAATTGGCCGCCCATCACCACGTTCCAGCGCATCGCCAGCACGCCCAGCAGGACGAAAAACGAGCAGGTGAAATAGAGCCGCAGGCGGACGATGTCGGGGATGTGTTTGCGCGCGACCTGGAACACACCCAGCACCAGCAGCGGGATCAGGGTGCCAACCAGCACCTGGCCGATGCTCAGTGTGTAGAACAGGCGCTCATGGGCCATGTATTCCATCACGTCGAATCCCTCTTCCGCAGAATAGGCGCGGTGGATCCAGTCGAGCGCTTCCACGGTGGCGTCGATCACCAGCCCGTAAAACAGGTACATGCCCATGACATCCAGACAGCGCATGTCCACCGGACGCCGCCGGATCCAGCACAGAACCATATAATTGAACACACACAGCGCGATGCCGGAGACCATCGCCGACAGAATGAAGATGATCGGCATGATGGCGTTGCCCCACCATGGATTGGCCTTGATCGAACCGAAAATGAAACCGACATAGCCGTGCAGCAGAAACGCCGAAGGGATGCCCATGATCGAGATGATCCAGCTCAGTTTGTGGTCCAGCGCGACCGCCTTGTCGGAGACGTCGGAGACGCCGACGGTGAACATGCGGTAGATGAAGCCGCGGAAGCCTTTTTCCGTGCCGCCCCATGTCACGAAGTCCTCGCGGTAATCGAACCACAATTCCAACAACAGCACGGCCATCAGATACCACGCGTACACGAAGCCGAAGATCGCCATCGGCGAGGTGAGGTGCGGCGTGATCATGATCTGGTAGGATCGTTCCGGATGACCAAGGTGGAACAACAATGGCAACGTGGCGCACAGCAGGAACGCCAACGCCGTCAGCAGCGACAACCGATAGACCGGCTCCAGCGCCTTGACACGGAAGACCCGCACCAGCGACGCCATGATGAACGCTCCGGCAACCAATCCCGTGATGTAGGGGTAAAGCACGATGAGCACCCCCCACAGCGGATGGGAGCCGGACTCATTCGGATAGACATAACCTTCGAAGTGCGGAGCAACCTCGGCGATGGCGGTGGCGATGAGCATGGACATATGTTAGCGGACTTCCTTATCCAGATTCGCATAAAGCACCCGCGGCTTCGTGCCCAGGTACGGCTTGAGGGTGTTCACCTTGTTTTTCATCACAAACGCCTGCAGCGGGTCGTTTTCAACCGGATGTTTCAGGTCGCCGAAAACCCGCGCCTGGGTGGGACAAACCTCGACGCAGGCGGGCTTGAGTCCCCGGGTGATGCGGTGATAACAAAGCGTGCATTTTTCCGCCGTCCGGGTGTCCGGATTCAGGAAACGGCAACCGTAAGGACAGGCCTGGATGCAGAACCCGCAACCGATGCAGTAGGTCGGATCAACCAACACCGCCCCGTCCGGAGCGTCAAACGTGGCACCCACCGGGCACACCTGCGTACAGGGCGAAGCCTCGCAAAGATTGCATAACTTCGGAACGAAAAACGATTTGAGGATTTCCGCCTTCGGCACCCGGGTGGGCGGGAAGCCGGACCTCCCGCCGTTAGGCGAATCCACCAGCACCTCGCCCCGCGCCTGGTCGGAAGTGGACGCGGGTTTGCGGATGATATAGCGTTCGATCCAGGTGCGGAAGTAATGCGTCGCCTCGGGCACATGGTTTTCGGTTTTGCAGGCGTCCGCGCACAGGCCGCAGCCGATGCACTTGTCCACATCCACGCACATCAGCCATTTGTGCTGGCTCGGATCGTAATCCGACGGCGCGGCGGTTGACCGGAATTTCCGCTTGATCGAACGCGCCAGCGGCAGCGATAGCAAACCCGCGAAGACCCCCCCGATGGTGGTCAACATGCGCCGGCGTGGAATTGGATCATTCATGGCTCTTTGTGAGGTTCGGAGGATGCTTTGGCGGGGGCGGGCGATGCCTTGTCGGGTGCGGGCGCGGCCTTATCGGGAGTTGGCGATGGCTGGTCGGGTTCAGGGGGTGCCTCGTTGGGTTCATGGGGCAAATGGCATTCGAGGCAGGCACCCTCGTAATGGTCTTTGACAATGATTTGCTTGAACCCTGCCGGGCGCGACGGATTGGCTTCGTGGCAACGCAGGCAGATGTCGGTGGGCGGTTTGCGCATTTTGTCAGCCGGATCATCCAGATGGTTCTTGCCCACCACGCCGTGGCAGCCTTCGCACGAGAGCGTCTTGTGACTGCCCTTGGCCAAAGTCTTGAGGATCTCCGGGTGGCGTGCGCCGCAGGCAGTCTTGCCGGCAAAAACCGGATCTTTTCCGGCCCATCCAAGTTCCACCAAGGCCGCGCCCCGGTAAAATCCCTGGTCACGGAACGTCGCCGGGGTCAGCAACGTGCGGGCCACAAGGTAGCTCACCACAATCGCGAAAATCAGCAGCACCAAGCGGAATATCTGCGGCGGCATGTCGAAAAATCTCATGGGATCCAGTGGCTTTGATTCGGGTTCACATCTGCCTGCGCGATCATGGTTGAAGTGCGACTGCCAGACATCGTGACTTTCCGGCGGTTTCTTCACAAAACGACCTTGGCTGAGCATCATGCACGTCATCCCGTAGAGCGCAAGAAAAAAATTATTTTTTTTCTTGAATTCACGGTGGGCATGGAAAAACATGCCATCAATCATGATGGCATGAAGTGATTCCAAGATGAGCAGTCAACCGACATGAACGAATCCATAGGACAACACCCGGCGGTGGATGTGGAGGAGACTCTGGCGCGATTGGAACAACGTCTCGCGAGAGTGGAATTGATCCTCGGGTTGGATGCGGTTCCGCAAAGGAAAGCAACGTTCCCCGCCGGGGAACCGGTTTCTCCCAACGCCGGTTCGCGGGCGGAGGTCGGTGAGTTGGAGGCGGCGGTGGGGCAGAATCTGTTTGCCAATGTCGGGATCATGGTGTTGGCGATCGGCGGGGCATTGGTGTTGTCGCTGCCATGGCAGGCATTGCCGCCGTACGTGCCATCGGTGTGCGGGTGGCTGCTGGCGGGCGGATTGTTTTTGCTGGCGAGGTGGTTGAATCAATCCCTGCCGCTGATTGGCAAGCAATGCCGCGGGGTGGGGATGGCGCTGTTGTTTTATGCCACCATGCGTTTGTGCTATTTCGGGATACCGCCGTTGTTGGTGCCGGGTTCGGTGGCGGCGGGGGCGTTGATGGCGGTTGCGGTGGCGATCAATCTGGCCATCGGTTGGCGGCGTAACTCGGTGTGGCTGACCGGAGTGGCGCTGGTGACCGGGTATGCGGCGGCGTTGGCCGGGGGGACGCCGTGGGGAGTCTTCATCATGGTGACCGCATTGACCGTGGTGGCGTGTTTGGCCTTGCTCAAAAAAGACTGGCCGTGGCTGCTGGTGTTAGCGACTCCCTGCTCGTTCGCGACCTATCTGATCTGGGCGCTCGGCAATCCGGTGGTGGGCAACCGGCTGGAAGTGGTGACCGGTCCGTTTGCGGGCGTGTGCCTGCTGCTGGCGTGGTGGATGGCCATGAATGGAGTCGCCATGGCCTGGCGCCGTGACCGCACCACCGAGGGGCCGGAATCCCAGGTGGGCTCGGTGCTGAATTGCGGCGGCTATGTGCTGATTTTGGCGCATTCCGCGATTTGTTACCACCGTTACCAGGACCAGGATGCGTTTTTCGCCATCCACGTCGTGGCTTCGCTGGTTCTGTTAGGGCTGGCGGCGATGTTCTGGGTGCGTGAGCGGAGCCGCGTCGCGACTTTTGTTTATGCGATGACCGGCTATGCGGCGCTGAACATGGCGCTGATCAAGGTGACCGCAGTGCCGGATCTGTTCGTGTGGCTGTCCGCGCAGAGTCTGTTAGTCGTGACCACCGCGATCTGGTTCCGGTCGCGGTTCATCATTGTCGCCAATTTTCTGATTTATCTGGCAGTGGTGACCTGTTACCTGGTGCTGGTACAAAAGGAGAACGGGATCAGCCTGGTGTTCGGGCTGGTGGCCTTGACCAGCTCGCGGATTCTCAAGTGGCAGAAGGACCGGCTCGAACTGAAGACCGAGATGATGCGCAACGCTTATCTGACGAGCGCCTTCATCGTTCTCCCCTACGCGTTCTATCATATTGTGCCGCAGTCATGGGTGGCGCTGTCATGGGTTGGCATCGCCTTGTTCTATTATGTGATGAACCTGCTCACCAAGGCCCGCAAGTACCGCTGGATGGGGCACAACACCCTGTTGCTGACGGTGGTTTACATCCTGATCCTCGGCGTCGCCAGGTTGCATGGCACCCAGCGGATCGTTTCCTTTTTGGTATTGGGGACGGTCTTGATGGCGGTTTCCCTGGTGTTCACCGTGATTCGCGCGCGCCAGCGCCGGAGCGAGGCCGCCGGCCAGGAGGACGAGGTGACGAAGGACGAAGGCAAACAAGGAGCGGCGGACTCCGCTCCGCCGTTGGACCGCGAGTCTCCAGACTCGCATGCCCATGAAACGCCAATGAGCTGAGGCCAGCCACGATCCATTGGCATCCCATGGGCAACGGGCGATTCGGAGATCGCCCCTCCTTGAGGGCGATTCGGGAAACCGCTCCCCACGAATCGCGCCCGCAGTGTGACGCAGGGAATCTATTGGATCCCGTAGGCTCCTTAAGTTGACGCGCATGTCGGCGGGGACGATGTCCCCAACAGTCATTTGCCTGATTTCTTCGCGTTGTCGTAGATTCTCCCAATTGTCTCAATTTTGTATTTGGCAGGTCCATCAAGGGGATTGGAAATGATCATCCTGAATGGTTTGTCAATGGTTCCGCTCCGCTCTGATTCCAATTTCAACCGGTCCCACAGGAGCTTGACATCCGAGTATTCATACAGTCTCAGGAAAAGGCTGAAACCGTTTCTACGTTCGACTAGCAGATTCGTACGCTGCATGAGGAACATCACTTCGGCATTGGGCATTCGTTTCGTTCCTAACATTTTCGGATTGAGATGACCAGGATCGATGGAATGGTTCCAGTTGCCGTCTGCGATGTCCTGCAATCTGCCAACCTCCGCCAGAATTGAGCTTTGCCTATCCGACGAAACACCGTCCGCCGGTTCACCATGACCTGCTGAAGGAGCAAACAACAAACATACAATCCCAAGCAGGCATCTCCAAACAGTGGATTTGGACGCGGGCCATGGGGATATGGGTGCATTCATGTGACAAGTCCTTCTCAACCAGATTAACGCCCAGTCCCTCACTGACAAGGAATTTCGTTTCTCATCCAACATCCCACTTGCAACCGGATCACGCCTGGTCCCGCCTCTGGCGCACTGCGGCGGCCAAGGTATCGAGAGTTGCCACGGTGTCGTTCCAGCCGAGGCAGGCGTCGGTGACGGATTGGCCGATAGCAAGCGCTTGGAGGTTCCCGGTGAGTTTCTGGCTGCCTTCTATCAGGTTGGACTCGATCATCACCGCAGTGATGACCTTGCAGCCGGCGGCGATCTGGTCGGCGACGTTGCGGGCGACCAGCGGTTGGCGGCGGAAATCCTTGAGCGAGTTGCCGTGCGAGCAATCGACCATCACCGATTCGGTCAGCCCCTGTTGGCGCAACATCGCCGCGGTTTCATCGATGTAGGGTTTCTCGTAGTTCGGGCCGGTCATGCCGCCGCGCAGGATGATGTGGCACGATTCATTGCCGGCGGTGGAGAAAATCGCGGAGACACCCTGTTTTGTTACTGACAGGAAATGATGTTGGTGGGAGGCCGATTGGATTGCGTCGAGCGCGATCTGGATCGATCCGCCGGTGCCGTTCTTGAAACCCACGGGCATGGACAGACCGGACGCCAATTCGCGATGTACCTGCGATTCGGTGGTGCGGGCACCGATCGCCCCCCAGGCGATCAGGTCGGCGATGTACTGGGGCGAAATCGTGTCGAGAAACTCGGTGCCGGCCGGCATCCCGAGGTTCGCCAGGTCTAACAAAAGTTTGCGGGCGACCCGCAACCCGTGGTTGATGTCGAACGAGTCGTCGAGATTCGGGTCGTTGATCAAACCCTTCCAGCCGACGGTGGTGCGGGGTTTCTCGAAATAGACGCGCATGATGATCATCACGTCGTCCTTGAGGCGCTCGGCCAAGGATTGCAATTTCCGCCCATATTCGACTGCGGCATCGGGATCGTGGATCGAGCACGGTCCGACCACCGCCAGCAGGCGGTCGTCCTCACCGCGCAGGATGGCTTCCGCGTGGGTGCGGGCGCTGGCCACCAACTCCGCCGCCTGATCGGTGAGCGGCAGATAATACGCCAGCACCGCAGGTGAAATGAGCGGGTTCAAGCCGGTGATACGGAGGTCGTCGGTGCGGTGGCGGGTCACGCCACGGATCGTTGCCGCCACATGGCACACTAGGCAAGCGGAAATGGGAGACCGGAAACCGGAGCCAGGATGGAAGAGTCGTTGAAAATGTGACAAGAGAATCGTCAAGGAAGAACTGGCGTTTGAGGGGATCACGGGTAAATTGGTGATCAGCGGCCAGTTGGCGGAGAGAATCGCGGTTTTTCCCGCAAGGATGTCCTGCCTGATGGTCTGTTTGACAGAACGCGGAACCTCATGAAAAACCACATATTCAACCAATTATTCACCGTAATGCTCGCCGGAGTTCTCGTCTCGTGTGCCAACACCAGCGCCCCGATCAAGGTGCCGGTTTCAAGCGCATCGCGTGCAGACAATTCGTTGGCCACCCAGTTTTACCAGGCGGTCAATGACCACCGGCGCAGCCAAGGGAGCGCGGAACTGCAGCGCCACTCCGGATTGGACCAACTCGCCCGCAAGCATTGCGAGTATCTCCGCGAACACCACGGATCGTTTTCACTGGAGGGCAAGAACATCAGCCACATGGGCTTTGAGGGCCGGACGCTGGTCGCCCGGGAAATCTATCACATGTCCAACGTCAGTGAAAACATCGCGGCCGCCAACCATGCCAGCGCCAACCCGGTGGCGGCGCTCCTCGCCCTGATGAAAGGTGACAAGGCGCAATACAAGAACATGCTGGATACTTGGACGGATACCGGTGTCGGTGTCGTGGTGGACCCGGACGGGACGGTGTTTGCGACGCAGCTTTTCGGCACGAAGAGCATGTCACAGATGGGAATGCGCCAGCGCTTCAACCAATTCTGAGCCGTGCCCGATCTGACCATCGAATGCGCGCTCCAGGCCTGCGGTCTGCGCCGGATCGCCGGGGTGGATGAGGCGGGTCGCGGCCCCTTGGCCGGGCCGGTGGCGGCGGCGGCGGTGATCCTGCCGCAGGGGTTTGTCTGTCCCGGGCTGGATGACTCCAAGAAAATCAGCGCCCCAAACCGCGAGCGGCTTTATGAACGCCTGACCGGGGATCCGGCGGTGGTGTGGGCCGTGGCCACCGCCTCACGCGAGGAAATCGACCGACTCAACATCCTGCGGGCAAGCCATCTGGCGATGCGCCGTGCGGTGGAGGCCTTGGACCCGCCCCCCGAACATTGCCTGATCGACGGCCTGCCGGTGCGGGATTTCCCGTTTCCCCACGACGCCGTCGTCAGGGGCGACGGAATCAGCCTGTCGATTGCCGCGGCGAGCATCATCGCCAAAGTCACCCGTGACCGCATGATGCGCGAAATCGACCGCGAGTTTCCCCAATTCGGCTTTGCGAAGCACCAGGGATATGGCACAAAAGCACATCTTGAAGCGCTTCGGATACACGGCCCTTGTTGCCATCATCGTCGCTCGTTTCAGCCGGTGGCTCAACTCGCCTTGCCGCTTGACGGAAGCTGACGGGACGGTCCGTGACCGGACGTGGCTGGGCGGTTATGGCGAACGGGTGGCTGCGGATTGGTTGCGCAGCCGTGGCTGCAAGGTGTTGGCGCGGAACTTCAAGGGTGCGCATCGCGGCGAGGTGGACATCATCGCGCGTGACCGCAAACTGTTATTGTTCGTGGAAGTCAAAACCCGCCGGGAAAACCCGCTGGTCCGTCCGCTGGAGGCGGTGGACAAAGCCAAGCAGGCGTTGATCGAGCGGGGTGCCAACGCCTGGCTCAAACGTCTCGGCACGCGGAACCTGCCGTGGCGCTTCGATGTCATCGAAGTCTATGTGGAAGACGGGAAGAAACCGCGGATCAACCATGTGCGCGACGCGTTCTGATGCTTTGGATGCTTTGGACTGCGGTGAAGTGCGCTTCACCGCTTTGGGAGCGGCGGGGCGCATCAAGGAACCCGCCAAGCCCCCCCAGCGCCCGATGGGAAAACGGAACTGTCGGCAAGCATGGGCGGCACGGGTGATGTCTGTTAGCCATCAAAAGCGGCGATGGCTCGCCGCAGTCCAAAGCAAGGATCGCGCCATGCGCGACGTACCATCCGCCACGCCACCTGGCGCAATCCCCGATGAATTCGCTATGCCTTTCCGCCGCCGTGTTTGTTATCGCCTTTACGCCTCACGCCCGCGCCCGGCAGGTGTTGTTGGAGGCCGAGCAATTCGCCGATCCCGGCGGCTGGGAGGTGGACCAGCAGTTCATGGATGAAATGGGATCGCCATTTCTGTTAGCCCACGGGTTGGGCGTGCCGGTGAGGGATGCGGTGACCACGGCCAAATTCGCCGTGCCGGGCACCTATCATGTTTGGGTGCGGACGCGCGATTGGGTGGCGCCATGGAACGCTCCGGGCGCGCCGGGAAAATTCCAGGTGCTCGTCAATGGCGTGCCGCTCAAGGAAACTTTCGGCACCAAGGGTGCGCAGTGGGCATGGCAGGACGGCGGGCTGATCGAGGCGAGTGGCGAAACCAAAATCGCGCTTCACGACCTGACAGGATTCGAGGGCCGCTGCGACGCGGTGCTGTTCTCCCGCGACGCGGCATTTATCCCGCCAAACGGTGGCGCGGAGCTGGCGAAATTCCGGCGTGCGGCATTGGCCCTGCCAGCCGAACCCGATGATGGTGGCACCTTCGACCTGGTGGTGGTGGGTGGCGGGATTGCGGGTACGGCGGCGGCGGTTTCTGCGGCACGCAACGGGCTCACGGTCGCGCTGGTGCAGGACCGGCCGGTGTTGGGTGGCAATGGCAGCAGCGAAGTGCGGGTCTGGCCCGAAGGGCACACCCGCCAGCAGCCGTTCCCCCACATCGGCGACATCGTCGAGGAAATCTGCCCGCAAAAATCCGCGGGTTCCGGCAATGCCAAAGGAGCGGCGGTCTATGACGACGAACGCAAGCTGCGGGTGGTCCGCGCCGAGCCGCGCATCACGCTGTTCCTCGAACATCGGGCCAATGCGGTGAAGGTTGCCGACCAACAAATCACCTGTCTAACAGCCCAGCACACGCGCACCGCTCGCCAGGTGAGGATCTGCGGGAAACTGTTCGCGGATTGTACGGGTGACGGCGCGGTCGGGTTTCTCGCCGGGGCGGACTGCGAGATTTCCACCAACGAACACCAGGGATCCAGCAATCTGTGGAACGTGTTCGATGTCGCAGACAAAAACCAACTGCTCCACTGCGAGTGCAAGGACAAGGACGCGATCATACTGGCGGTCAGTGAGGGCCACACCGCCGCGCCCTTTCCCCGCGTGCCGTGGGCGGTGGATTTGTCAGACAAACCTTTCCCGGGCCGGGCCCAATTCAAGGGCCAGTGGGCCAATACCCCGCTCGCCAACCTCGGCGGCTGGTTCTGGGAAAGCGGCTTCGACAAGGATCCCATCCGCGACATGGAGCGCATCCGCGACCTCAACCTGCGTGCCATGTACGGCGCCTGGGACACACTCAAAAACGTGGATGTTCTCTATCCGAACCACCGCCTCGGCTGGGCGGCCCATATCGCCGGCAAACGCGAATCGCGCAGGTTGCTGGGTGACATCGTTCTAACAGGCGAGGATTTCCGCACGGCGCGTGTGTTTCCCGACGCCGCCTACCCATGCACCTGGCACATCGACGTGCATTCGCCGGACCCGCAATTTGCCGGCGGATTGCGCGGCGAGGAGTTCATTTCGCGGGCGACCGCCGGCGGGAAATATATCTATCAGGGGCCTTACTGGGCACCTTACCGCACACTCTACAGCCGCAACATCGGCAATCTGTTCTTCGCCGGCCGCGACATCAGCGTGACCCGCGAAGCGCTCGGCCCGGTGCGCGTCATGCGCACCTGCGGCATGATGGGCGAAATCGTCGGCAAGGCCGCGTGGATCGCCGTGCGCCATGACACCGACCCGCACGGCGTCTATCAGAATCATCTGGAGCTGCTCAAGCAACTCATGGCACAACCGGGTGGCATGCGCCGCGACAAACTTGATGGCGAACTGGTCCCCGCGGGGAAATGATCCGGCCGGTGCGGCGGCATCCTTGCCGGGATGCGGATGTTTTTTTGGAGGGGTGACCTGTGGTGGCGCTGCGCTCAAACACCGGTATGGCAATTTGGCATGCCGGGCGGCAAACGGATCTTCAGATTCTCAAGCGCGACAAACACGGGGGAAGAACCTCTTTATCCCAATGGCTGGAAAACGGATTGACACGGTGTTACCGCGTGCGGTATTACTTACGCATGAAAGTGACGGTCAAAGGCCAAATCACAATTCCGCAGGCGTTGCGGGAGCGGTTCGGACTGCTCCCGGGCACGGAGGTCGGGTTCGTGGTGGAACCTGACGCCCTGCGCATCCAAGCACGCAAGCGCGGCCGGCGGGCGGCGACGGCATTCGACACCTGGCTGGTCAAGGCAGCCGGTTCCGCCCACACGGGACTGACGACCGACCAAATCATGACCGCAACCCGCGGGGAAGACTGAACCATGGTTCTGATAGATACCAACGTGCTGCTCGATATCGCCACCCGGGACGGGAAATGGTTCGCTTGGTCCAAGGCCAAACTCGCGCCCCTCATCAATTCCCGGCAGGCCGCTATCAACCCGGTGATCTATGCCGAACTCGCACCCTGCTACCGCGACGAACGCGACCTTGACCTGAATCTGTTACCCGCCACCGAATTCAAGCGGCTCGCCCTGCCGTACTCCGCGGCTTTTCCCGCCGCCCGCGCCTTCGCTGCCTATCGCAAGGCCGGCGGCATCCGAACCTCCCCATTGCCGAATTTCTTCATCGGCGCTCACGCTGAAGCCGAAGGCCATATCTTGCTCACCCGTGACCCACAGCGCTACCGGACCTACTTTCCCTCTGTCAAACTTCTGGCCCCAGCGTAGCAACGGGAAAGATGCAGGAATGCGGCATAACCTTCCTGCCAGCGGAATTCAGCTACGCCCATTCCGGCCGCGCGGCCTCAAACTCCATGACGTCCCCGCCACGCGGGTGGCGGAAGGAAAGTTTCCATGCTAACAGTTGGAGCGGCAGGGCGTCCGGAGCCAGCGTCTGGGTATCTCCTAACAATCTATCTGGGAGATATGCGGGATCGCCGGTGACGGGATAGCCGAGGTGCCAGAGGTGGACGCGGATTTGATTGGTGCGGCCGGTGCCGAGCACGGCTTCGAGCAACGAGGAGCCGTCGGCGCGGCGTGAGATGACGCGGAAGTCGGTGCGGGCATGGCGGCCGGATGTTTCATCGACGGCATGGGTGCCGAGTTTGGAGGGCAGCGAGGAAACGGGAGCGGTGGAAAAGAACGCGTCGTGCGGCGGGTGGCCGGAGACGCGGACGAGGTAGCGTTTGTCCACGGTGCCGGCGAGGAACTGCTGTTGCAGGCGGCGGCAATCGTCGCGGGTGAGGGCGAAGAGGACCAGACCGGCGGTGTTGGAATCGAGGCGGTGAACCGGCAACGGTTTTTCCGGGGCATAGGCGAGACGGAGCAGGTGTTGCAAGGTGTTGCGGCGGAAGCGGCCACTCGGATGCATCGGCAACGGTGCGGGTTTGTGGACGACGATCAGGGCGTCGTCCTCATGCAGCACCCGGATGCCGGTGGCAACCGGCGGTTCGGTTTCCAGCGGAAAGATTTGGAGGATCTGTTCGCCGGCCCGCACGCGATGGAGCTTGCCGCGGACCTCACCGCTGAGACTGACAAAACGTCCCGCGTCGCAACGGGCCTCCCATTCGGCGGGAGAAATCTGCGGGAAGCGGTCGGCCAGCGCTTCTAACAACGTCCACCCCTCATGGGCGGCGCGGACATTGACCGGGCGGCGGTTGTCGAGCGGGAATGATCCCGGCAAGGGACAGCACACCCGGCGGAGAACCTCTTCGCGGGCGCTCAGGCGAATTGCGGGATGTCGGACAAGCTCGGGCACGGCGGCAAGACAGCATGGTGGGCGGGCCCTGACGAGCGGATAAGGGCGGGACCGCGAGTCTCCCGACTCGCTCAAGGAGCGGCGGACTCCGGCCGCCGTTGCCCATGCCGGGCCAATGATCGGAGGGAAACCGCCACTCATTGATCTCCGATGGGCTGCGAGTCTGGAGACTCGCGGTCCATTCCCTCCTTTCCCTTTAGGTCTTGCCTCCGGTTCCCTGTCATTTATCCTGGGCATGTGGAAAACCCGCATGAAAACCTGCCACGATCCTGTTGAAACCTGTGCCCAGCCGCGCGTCATCCTGGAAGCCGCGACGCCGGCTGAAACCCAATCCCGGGGTGCCGGGCTGACCCTGCGGGCCGGAGTGGGGGCCAGTCCGTTCGGGCATTGCCTCGTAGCGGAGACACCCCGTGGCATTTGCTACCTCGCGTTTTTCGTGCTGGACGGGTGCGGGGAAGCCGTCGTTAGAATGCGTGCCATTTGGCCGCTTGCCGAAGTCGTCTGGGATCACGGGCATGCCGCCGCCCTGGCCGCCAGGTTATTTGCCGACGGCGGGTCGGACGCGTGGAAAGTCCATGTTCGGGGCACTCCATTCCAATTGGCCGTTTGGCGGGCGTTGTTGCGGGTAGCGGCCGGCCAGTTGGTCAGCTACGCCGAACTTGCGGCGGCGGCGGGCCATCCCACAGCCATCCGCGCCACAGGCACCGCCGTCGGGGCCAACCCGGTCGCCTTTCTCATTCCCTGCCACCGGGTGGTCCTGGCCACCGGCGAGTCCGGCCAATACCGCTGGGAGGCTGCGCGAAAACGGGCGTTGATCGCCTGGGAGAAAGCCGGAGGGTGAAACGGTGTTTGGGTCGGACAGGTCGGGCTCTCCGCCCCCACCCTTTTGTCTTTTCCTTGAGGCGGGAATGACCTACCAAGAGCCCCCGCCGCTGCCATGAGATTATTCCGCATTCTGACATTCAAGGAACTCAAAGGGTATTTCCTGACCCCCTTCGGGTGGGTTGTGCTGGCGTTTGTAACGATCATGCAGGGGCTTTCGCTGTCCACGGCGATGAAGGGATTCCACGACAGCCCGGTGAAAGACAGTCTGGTTTACGTGACCTTCCACACGCCGATCTTCTGGTTTTATTTCCTGTTCATTTTTCCGTTGATCACGATGCGGCTGTTTGCCGAGGAGGAACGGGCGGGCACGCTGGAAACCCTGCTCACCGCCCCGGTGCGGACCTGGCACGTGGTGTTGTCGAAATACGCGGCCGCGATGATCTTCTACACCGCCCTCTGGTTGCCGGCACTCGTGCAGTTCAAGATGTTCCAGTGGACCACCGGCATGGTGCCGGACTGGACTCACGGGGCACTCGGCGGGCATCCCGGAGGTTTCCCGATCCTTCAGGGTCTCAAGGAGTGGCCGGCCTGGGCTCCCGGGGCGCTCACCGGAACGTTCACCGCCGTGATGCTGATGGGTGCCGCCTTCACCGCCGTCGGCTGCCTTGCCTCCGCCATCACCTCCAGCCAGATCATCGCCGGCCTGCTCACCATCGGCTTGCTGGTCATCCAGTATTTCCTCGGTTTTGTCACCGTGATCTGGGGCGAGTCATTCCCCGGCGCGCCGGTTTTCCATTATATTTCCTCGCAACGGCATTTGCATTATTTCGCCAGCGGTTTGATGGATACCCAGCCGGTGGTGTATTTCCTCAGTGTGGCCGTGTTCGTGTTGTTCCTCACCTATCAGGTAGTGGATTACCGCCGTTGGAAACGCTGACAGCCATCACTCCGTCCCATGTCGAAATCCGCCTCCGAGCCGTCCTCCAAGCCCGCCCGTCCGCTCAACCGCTGGAGCCTGGGCAGTCTTTCCGTGCTGCAAATCACGCTGCTGGCGGTCATCGTGATCGCCGTGAACTATCTTTCGTTCCACCATTACCTGCGCACCGATCTGAGCCGCACCGCAGACTACTCCCTGTCATCCGCCACCAAACGCTATCTCGCCAGCCCGGTTCTGCGCGCCCGCGAAAAGCCGATCAAGTGGATCATGGCCTACCGCCACACCTCACCGTTCTACGAACGCGTCCGCGCTCTCGCCGATGAATACGCCCGCATCTCCAAAGGAAAAATCCAGCTCACCGTCGTCGATCCCCTGCGCAGTCCGGACCGCATGCAGGAAGTCATCGCGGCCTACGGACTGACCTTGGTGCGCGACATGATCATCATCGACGCAAGAACCGACGAATCCGCCGTCACCACCGAAGTGGCTGACAAAACCCGCCTCCTCAACCCGCATATCAAATTGGTGGTCGCCGAAGACATGGGCAAGTTCACCACCGACAAAGGAACCCGCAAACTCACCGCCTTCCAAGGCGAGGAACTGCTCACCGCCCGCCTCGTCGAATCCATCGAAGGCCACCCGCGCAAGATGGCCTTGCTGGCCGACAAAAGCCGCCTCGATGCCAAGGATGCCACCTCACCCCGCAAAACGCTCGAAGACACGCTCCATTGCCAGAACATCGACCTCACGGAACTCAACCTCTCGGGATTGACCGACATCCCCGACGACGTGGCCGGAATCGTGCTGGCCGCGCCCAAATACGATTTGACGGATTCCGAACTCGCGGTGTTGGAGCGTTACTGGAACAAACCGCGGGCCGCGATCCTGGTTCTGATCGATGGCGGGGACACCCCGCCGAAACTGCGGGCCTTCCTGCGCGGCAACGGCATCACTCCGCGCAAGGACCGGGTGATCGCCCGCGAAAATGACAAACTCGTCACCACCGCCAGGGGCATCTTCACCAAAGGCATCGGCTTCACCCGTGATCTCGCCGGCCAGGCCACCCAGTTCGGCGGTGCCAGTTCGTCGCTGGATGTCCGCGAGGGGGGCGACGACCTGCTCAACCGCCGGATCTATCCGATGGGACTGGTCCTGGCGGCCGATGGTTTCTGGGGCGAAACGAAATTCGGGCAGGGCAACGAGGCATTCGATGAACGTGAGGACAACAAGCAGCCGCTCCACCTGGCCGCCAGCGTCATCCGCGGGGCGGAATCCGATGACCGCTTCGCCGCAAACACCTCGCGCATGGTCGTCATCTCCAACACCGATTTCCTCGATTCCCGCTACCAAAGCGCCGCGAACCTCGATTTCCTCGCCTCATCGGCCAACTGGCTGGTCGGTCGCGAAGCACTCGCCGGCATCGGTCCCCACCCGCTCGGCATGTACCATCTGCCGCTGCTGGACGCGCAGATTTCCTTCATCAACCGGGTGAATCTCTTTTTCCTGCCGGCGTTCTTCGCGCTCATCGGCGCGTTCGTCTGGGCGTCGCGCCGTGTTTGAACCGCCGTGACTGACCCGCCATGCGCTCGCTTACCACC
>Ga0118677_10009199_pt1 | contig 15529 bp, 10 predicted proteins | sample AliMusrvi5mmetaG_FD_86154 | JGI IMG/M metagenome (GOLD analysis project Ga0118677, IMG submission 86154)
CAAAGATAATTCAAAATTCATCAACGAGAATTATTTGATCTCCTTCTTCGGTCGTTTGAATTATACCTTGCTGGATCGTTATTTGCTTACTGTGACCATACGTGATGACGGATCTTCAAGATTTTCAAGCGCAAACAGGTGGGGACTCTTCCCGGCTGCTGCCCTTGCATGGAAAATCAAGGATGAGTCGTTCCTGAAAAATGTGAATGCCATTTCCGATCTGAAACTTAGATTGGGTTGGGGTGTTACAGGCCAGCAGGATATCGGCAGCGATTATCCATACCTTCCCGTATATCGCGAGAGTACGGCTACCGCCGAATATCAGTTTGGAAACACCATGTATAAGACCTTACGTCCTAACCCTTATGATGCAAACATCAAATGGGAGCAGACTACAACTTACAATATCGGTCTCGACTATGGTTTCATGAAAAACAGAATTACAGGTTCGATCGATGCCTACAAGCGCGAAACGAAAGACTTGCTCAACTTCATTCCGATTGCCGCAGGAAGCAACTTCTCCAACTACCTGACAACGAATGTTGGTAATCTTGAAAATAAGGGTGTTGAATTCTCTGTGAATGCACTGATCATCTCCAAAAAAGATTTCTCCTGGAATTTTGGTTTCAATGCTGCTTACAATGAAAACGTAATCACGAAGCTGACCAAAACGGATGATCCTAATTATACCGGAGTGGATGTTGGAACGATTGGTGGCGGTGTTGGTAACATGATCCAGAACCAGCGTGTCGGATTTCCATCCAACTCCTTCTATGTATTCCAGCAGGTTTACGGGTCAAACGGCATGCCGATCGAAGGTCTTTATGTTGACCGTACCGGTACAGGCGGAACTGTTACCAGCAACAACCTGAATAAATACCATTACAAGAAACCTGCTCCTGACTGGACGCTTGGCGTCAATTCAAGGTTCACCTACAAACAAGTGGACTTCTCATTTTCAGGCAGGGCAAACATCGGCAACTATGTTTATAACAACGTTGCTTCAGGAGCTTTGTATTCAACTGTTTACAATCAATCCGGATTTTACAACAATGTTCCGAAGCAGATTAACAACGCGAAGTTTACCAACACACAGTACTTCTCCGATTTCTACGTTGAGAATGCCTCCTTCTTTAAAATGGATAACATGAGTGTCGGATACAATTTCGATAAGTTTGTCAAAACACGGTTGAGCTTTACCGTTCAGAATGTCTTCACCATCACGAAGTACAAAGGATTGGATCCTGAAGTGTCCGGCGGTATTGACAATAATTTCTATCCCCGTCCGAGAGTCTTTGTACTTGGCGTAAATCTTACATTCTAACTTTTTATTAAGAATACGACATGAAAATTTATACAATAAAATCATTAGCTGTCATCCTTGTCACACTGATATTTGCTTCATGTGTCAATGATCTGAATGTTACGCCGAAAGATCCCAATATCGTAACTTCGTTAACAGTTTACAGTACCCCGGGTGCTTACAAGGAGGGACTGGCAAAGCTGTATGCTACATTTGCCGTCAGCGGGCAGCAAGGCCCTGCCGGACAAGCTGACATTGCCGGTATCGATGAAGGTTTCTCCAATTATCTCCGTCAATACTGGAATGCACAGGAATTATCTACCGATGAAGCTGTAATGGCTTGGAACGATGCTTCAATCAAGGACTTCCACTGGCAGACATGGGCTCCGAATGATGTTTTTATCGCTGCTGTCTATTCCAGAATCATGTACACCGTTGCGCTTTGCAACGAGTATATCCGGGCAACTGCCGGTCAAACGGATGCTGATCTTATTAAGTACAATGCTGAGGCAAGATTCCTTCGCGCATTGGCTTATTACCATGCTCTCGACTTGTTCGGCAACCCGCCTTTCGTCACTGAAGCGGATGCTCCGGGCGCATTTTTCCCAAAACAAACAACCCGTGCTGCCTTGTATGCTTACATCGAAACTGAACTGAAGGCCATCGAAAATGTATTGGGCGCTCCAAAGTTTGAATACGCAAGAGCCGACCAGGCAGCTGCCTGGACCCTTATGGCCAAACTTTATCTGAATGCAAAAGTGTACGTCGGACAGGATAAAAATTCTGAATGCGCCACCTATTGTGCCAAGGTAATTGCTGCTGGTTACACGCTGGCTCCGAAATACGCCAACAACTTCACCGCAGACAATAACCTGAGTCCGGAAATGATCTTCCCCATCACATCAGATGGCCAGTCAACCCAAACCTATGGTGGAATGACCTATCTGGTACATGCTGAAATTGGCGGCAGTATGCCTCCTGCCCAGTTTGGCGTAGGCGGTGGCTGGGGTGGTATTCGGACCACAAGCACGTTTGTCGGCAAGTTTACGGATATTACAGGAGCGACAGACAAGCGGGCCATGTTCTGGACAGCCGGTCAAAATCTCGTGATTAATGATATCGGTCAGTTTACCGATGGATATGCCATTACCAAATACTCCAATCTCACCTCAACAGGTGCAGCTGCGCCTCACGCGCATCCTGACTTTGTGGATACCGACTATCCGCTGTTCCGTCTTGCAGATGTGTACCTCATGTATGCAGAAGCAGTGCTCCGGGGAGCAACTACCGGCAATGCCACATCTGCACTGGGATATGTGAATGCAATCCGCACCAGGGCTTATGGCAACGCCAATGGCAACATCACTGCTGCCCAGCTGACCCTTGATTTCATCCTGGACGAACGTTCACGCGAACTCTATTGGGAAGGACACCGCAGAACAGACCTTATCCGTTACGCTAAATTTACAGGTGGAGCCTATCTGTGGCCCTGGAAAGGTAAAGCATTTGCCGGTACTTCAACCGAAAGTTTCCGCGACCTGTATCCTATTCCTTCCAACGATTTAGGAGCCAATCCGACTTTAAAGCAAAATCCTGGTTATTAATAAACTTCAAAATTTTATAACAATGAATAAAAAAATATTTATATATCTGACTTTCATTGGGTTGATCGGACTTTTGTTTTCTTGCGAGAAGGAAGGGACAAAGGCAGTATTATCAGACAACCCAACTGTTCAAGCTCTGGTGACAGTGCCTGATTTAACCCTCAAAAGAACTTCGGGGACTAATATCCTGGAATTTGTTGGTTCTCCTATAGATCCTGGTTTCCAGGCTTCTGTGACCTATTATTTGGAAGCGGCCACCAAGGGTACGAATTTTGCAGATCCGGTTTTAATTCTTAGCGATAAGCAGGATCTTTCCATGAAGATTTCAGTGAGTGATCTGAACGGGATATTCCTCAAAAAATTTCCTGCTGATCAGGTTACATCGCTCGAACTTAGATTAAGGTCTTCTCTTTCAGTAAGTAGTGGAACAGCTGCATTTGTCTATAATTCAGTTACAAAATCAGCGGATGCTACTGTCTACGGATTGCCACGGTTGGATTTGGTAGGTTCAGGCATTACCCAGAAAATCGAATCTCCACTTGGAGACGGTTCCTATACAAATTATGTGAAGCTCGACGCTACGAAGGCATTTACGTTGAAAGATCCTGATGCTAATATTGTCTATGGGGGGAAAAGTAACGTTCTCTCGGTAAATGGAGCAAGTCTGGCCGTTACAGCCAATGGATGGTACAAAGTTTCAGCCAATACAAAAGCGCTTACTTACAAGATTGAATCTTATATGATTGGCCTGATTGGTGATGCAACTCCCAATGGATGGAACTCACCGGATCAGAAAATGGACTACAATGCCGCAACCGGAACATGGTCCATCAGGATTACACTGATTGATGGCACCTTCAAATTCAGGCTCAACGATGACTGGGGATGGAACCTGGGAGGTACAACCGACAATCTGACACAAGGTGGTGCAAATTGTAATGTAACTGCCGGTACTTATACTATTACCTTAACGATTATCAACGGCACGACAGGTACTTATACCATAGTGAAAAGTTGATAGCAGAACTTTGATTTACTTAATCGTTTAAAAAAATATATTTATGAAAGTAATGTCCAAATATAGAATATTGGCGATCCTTGTTAGTGCGATCTTCATTTATGGAGCCTGTACCAAGGAAACTGCGAATGTAAAGCTGACTCCGGCGCTCTCCAGCACACAGACACAAAACGTCAAGTCTGACGCTGCGACGGTTACCGGTTTTGTTGTAGCCGAAGGTGACGGATTTACGGAAAAGGGTGTTGTCTACAGTACGACTCCTGCACCGACAGTGTCCAACAGCAAGGTTGCCTACACCGGAACTGCTACCACTGCCGCCTATAATGTGACCCTGACAGGTCTTGCCTATGCCACCAAGTATTATGCACGTGCCTACGCTACAAGCGCAAGCGGCACAATCTACGGAGATGAGCTTAATTTTACCACTTTGCCGGTTGTTCCAGTACTTACTACTGCCGCAATTACGGTAATTACGGGTAATTCAGCTACAGGCGGTGGCAATGTAACCGTTGGCGGAGGCGCTGATGTGACAGCCCGTGGTATTGTTTTCGGTTTGAATCATAACCCTACTACGGCTGATACCAAGACGTCTGATTTAAAAGGTACCGGAGCATTTGTAAGTTTACTGACCGGACTCAAGGGAAATAAAACCTACTATGTCCGATCCTATGCAATCAACAGTGCAGGTACTGCCTACGGCCCTGAAGTTTCATTTACCACTTTGGTCGATATGCCAGTTGTAACAACTACGGATGTTTCCGTGGTTACAAAGGCTTCTGCAATTTCGGGTGGCGCCGTGACCTATGACGGTGGTGGCATAGTTTCTGCCAGGGGCCTTGCCTGGGGTACAGCTGCCAATCCGACCACAGCCGGAAGTAAAATTGACGGAGGTACAGGATTAGGCGCTTTTGTCAGCAACCTGACAGGATTACAGAAATTCACGACCTACCACGTCCGTGCTTATGCAACCAACAGCGTGGGTACAGCCTATGGCACAGACATCACCTTCACGACGCTAGCTGATATTCAAACCTGGAACATTCCAGGTGACTATGTTGGCGCCAGCTATCCAGGATCATCACTTGCCGACTGGTCGCCTGACAAATCACCACAGGTAATCAGCACAATTACTGCATCCAATCTATTGGAAGGATATGTCTACATGGCCAATGCGAGCAATAACTGGAAGTTTGCTTCCCAACCCAACTGGAACGGTCCAAACTATGGCGATGACAATAAATCAGGCAAATTGGATCCCAATGCTGCAAATAACATAGCTTCTGCGAAAGGATACTACAAGTTGAATGTGAACACAACTACCATGACTTACACCGCTGTTGCTACAGCATGGGGTGTAATCGGTGATGCTTCCCCTCAAGGCTGGAATGATGAAACAGCATTGACATACAGCCCAACCCAACGCGTCTGGCAGGGTGCCATGCACTTGACCGCTGCTACCATTAAGTTCAGGGCAAATCACGACTGGAACTACAATTACGGAAGTGACAAGACCGATGGTACTTTGGGAGCCGGCGCTGCAAATATCCCTGTTTCACTGGAGTCTGACTATACCATTACCCTGGATTTGAGCCATCCGAATGCATATACCTATTCTGCAAACAGATGGGGTGTTATCGGTGATGCGACTCCGGGCGGATGGAATACAGATACCAACATGACCTGGGATGCAGTTAAGGGAGTTCTCAAAGTCACGTTGAACCTGACAGCCGGTTCCATTAAATTCCGTGCAAACGACGATTGGGCGATCAATCTGGGTGGTGCTAATCTTAATGCACTTACACAGGGCGGAGACAATATTGCCGTTGCTGCAGCTGGAAATTACACACTGACACTCGATGTACTGAAGGCAGTTCCTTCCTGCACGATTACAAAAAATTAATTTTTAATTTTTAAAGTTCCCAAAGTTTTTAGTTACGGTCAAAAGGATTCGTAGCTCTAGACTTTGGGAACTTTTTATTTTGGGCAAATTTAGCCCATGACAGAACTTTGGGAACTTTTATGGATCAATTTGCATACCTTCGGTACCTGTACCATACATCATCCTTGCTCATGAGAACTTTTACGTTACTGATTGTCATGTTGATGTTTGCCAAAATCGGCGTTTCGCAGATAATTACCTCCAATCCGGCACTGCCCAACGATCTGCAGTCAGTTACAATTACCTATGATGCAACAAAGGGTACCGCTGGACTGAAAGATTATACCGGAGATGTGTATGCGCATATCGGGGTTATCACCGACAAGAGCACTACTGCTTCCGACTGGAAATATGTAGTGGCTGCCTGGGGGGTCAATGTCGATAAGGCAAAAATGACGCGCACAGCAGCCAATCTCTACCAGATAACATTAACACCCAATATCAGGCAATATTTTGGTGTGCCTGCAGGAGAGATCATCCAGAAAATTGCTTTGGTTTTCAGAAGCGGCGTGATGGTTAGCGGCAGTTATCTGGAAGGTAAGGATACAGGCGGGAAAGACATTCTGCTGGGTGTTTTTGCTGCAGGGTTCAATTTTGTCATCCAGCAACCTGCCAAAAATCAGGTGTACCAACCCTATGCCAATATTCCATTTTCTGCAACAGCATCAGCAACTGCAGACCTTGAACTTTACCTCAACAACAAAAAAATTATCTTCCTGACAGGGACGAACATTGTCTATAATTTCAATATTCCCTCCGGTGATTACTGGATCAAATCCAGGGCCATTACAGTAGCCAAGACCATAGAAGATTCTGTTTACGTGCATGTTATGGGAACAGAAGTCTCTGAACCAAGGCCAGCCGGCGCCAAAAAGGGGATCAGCTATCCTGATACTCAATCTGCCCTGCTTGTATTGTGGGCCCCTTTGAAGCAGAGTGTCTTCGTCATCGGTGATTTCAATGACTGGCATCCTTCTTCAGCTTCGCGAATGAAACGCGACGGCGACTATTTCTGGCTAAGAATCGACAAACTTACACCCGGCAAGGAATATGCCTTCCAATATCTTGTCGATGGTACCCTCAAAATTGCAGATCCCTATGCAGACAAAATCCTGGATCCCTCAAACGACCAATACATCAATGCCGCGACCTATCCCGGACTGATGCCCTTTCCTACCGGGAAAACAGATGGCATCGTCTCAGTTCTTCAACCCAACAAAACCAAATACAGTTGGCTGGCAGCACAATTTACTCCACCCGCCTCGGATACTTGTGTCATTTACGAAGCATTGGTGCGGGATTTTGATGAAAAACACACTTTTGGAGGAGTCGCAAGTCATTTGGATTATCTCAAAGACCTGAAAGTCAACGTACTGGAATTGATGCCTGTCAACGAATTCGAGGGCAACAGCAGCTGGGGGTACAATCCATCCTTCTACTTTGCCACCGACAAATATTATGGTCCGGCCGATGAGTTCAAAAAATTGGTTGATCAATGCCACCAGCGGGGAATTGCCGTTGTGATGGACATGGTACTGAACCACTCCTACGGACAAAGCCCATTCCTTCAACTTTATTTTGACGGAACGAATCCTACCACCCAGAATCCATGGTACAACGTTAAAAGTAATTTCATGAATCCGGATGCGCAATGGGGCTATGACTTTAACCATGATAGTCCTGCAACGCGCGAATTAGTTGATAGTATTGCCTCTTACTGGATGAGCGAATACAAGGTGGATGGATTCAGGTACGATTTCACCAAAGGATTTTCCAACAACATCAAGGATGCCACTTCCGACCCCTGGGGCAGCAAATACGATGCGCAACGGATTTTCAACCTCGAACGGATGGCCGGTCAGGTGCAGAAAAGGAAACCCGGAGCACTTGTAATCTTTGAACATCTATCGGATAACCCGGAGGAGAAGGAACTTGTGGAATCGGGTAACGGGATTCTTCTCTGGGGTAATATGGCCTACAACAGCCAGCAGGCAGCCATGGGTTTCACGGACAATAGTACATCCGATCTGACCTGGGGCAGCTACAAGGCAAGAAACTGGAGCCTGCCTGCCTCTGTCGGTTACATGGAAAGCCATGACGAGGAACGGATCGCCTACAAATGCATTGCCTTCGGAAATTCAGCAGGTACTTATTCTACTAAAGACAGTACGACTGCCTACAAAAGGGCCGCGCTTACAGCCGCGCTCTTTATACCCATCCCCGGACCGAAAATGATCTGGCAATTCGGAGAACTGGGCTATGCCTATTCTGTCGATTATGGAGGACGCCTGAGCGAGAAACCCATACATTGGGACTACGTTGACAATCCCGCCCGCACTTATCTCTTCCGCGTGATGGCCAAACTCTTTTACCTGAAAAAAACCTATCCGATCTTCAAGACCACAGATTTCACCAATGATCTTACCGGAGGACTCAAGTGGCTCAAGTTGAATCTCAACGGAGAGAGTGTGCTTGTTTGCGGAAATTTTGGCGTCGCTTCTGCAACACTCAACATCCAGTTCCAGAAAGCAGGAACCTGGTATGAATATTTTACCGAAACGACATTCCTGGTCGCTACTACCAGCCAGAGCATAGTACTGGCCCCCGGAGAGTACCGGCTATATTCGACCCAGAATTTTGCCAAACCCAACATTATCACCGAGGTAGAGGTCATTCCAAAACCCGAAGCAGGTTTTGTGGTATGGCCGAACCCAGTTAGTGAGACCATGCAGATTTCGTCTGCATCACCCCTTGCCAGGATTCTGGTGTATTCTATAACAGGGGTAAAAATGAAAGAGATCACCCTGACGGGTACGGAAACCTCCGGTCAACCACTCTTTCTGGGAGATCTGCTGCGCGGAAATTATGTGATCCAGGTAGTTGACAGCAAAGGGAAAATGGAGTCGAGGAAGATTATCAAATATTGATTCGACAATGTGGCAATTCGACAATTCGACAATTCGGCGATGAGATGATTAATTGATGTGCTGATTAGTTGATATAGCAATTATTAATTTAGCGTATTTAAGAAGATTTCCCTTATTACCACAAAGGTAATTTTCCATACATTGTCGAATCGTCGAATTCCCGAATTGTCGAATTGATTTCTTCACTTCACCACGATGCTCTTGACATTTACGAACTCCCTGATCCCGAAGGCTGCCAGTTCGCGTCCATAACCACTTTCCTTAATTCCGCCAAAAGGAAGGCGGGGATCCGATTTGACGAAGTCATTCACGAAAACACAACCAGCCTCGAGCCCTTTTTCAGCCAGCATTTTACCCTTGGAGAGATCGGAAGTAAACACCCCGGCACCCAGTCCGAAAACGGTATCATTGGCAATCCGGATGGCTTCTTCCAGGGTCTTAAAGCTGTACAATACCGCTACGGGACCGAACAGTTCCTCATGGTAGGCAGGCATCCCGGGAGTCACGTTTTCCAAAACAGTGGGAGGATAAAAGGCTGCTTTACTTTCAGGGATAAAACCGCCCAATAACACGGAAGCGCCCATCAACCGGCTCTTTTCGACCTGTTGGTGCAGTTCATCGCGCAGATCTGTCCGGGCAAGCGGTCCGATGGTCGTCTGCGCATCAAACGGATCCCCGTAAACAGACTGTGTCATCAGCCTTACGAATTCGGTCTTAAAGGATTCGTAAACCTGATCGGCCACTATGAATCGTTTCGCACCGATGCAACTTTGGCCGGCATTCAGGAGCCGGCTGGTCACACACAACCTGGCAGCCGATTTGATATCTGCGTCCTCCAGTATCAGGTAGGGGTCACTGCCTCCCAGTTCGAGAACGGATTTTTTCAGCGAAGCGCCTGCTGCCGATGCCACGGCTTTGCCTGCGGGAGTACTTCCGGTAAGGGTTACCGCTTTGACCAGGGGATTTTCTATTACAGCCTTCACTCCGGCTGAACCAGTCAGGATTGTTCTGAAAACATTTTCCGGGAAACCGGCATCCCTGACCAGATTTTCAATGGCGAGCGCGCATCCCGAAACATTGGATGCATGTTTTAAAATCCCGGTATTTCCGGCCATCAGCGCTGGCGCCAGGAAGCGGAACACCTGCCAGAAAGGGAAATTCCACGGCATCACGGCCAGGATGGTGCCGATGGGTTGAAAGGAAATATATGCCTCAGCAGCTTCTGTTTTTACAGCTTCGTTTTTAAGGAACGATTCAGCATTTTCGGCATAAAAGCCACAACACATGGCACATTTGTCAATTTCGCCCAGGGCTTCACGGAGAACCTTGCCCATTTCTGCCGAGACAAGCGCAGCAAGTGACACTCTGTTTTCAGTCAGTTTGGATTGAAGATTTTTCATCAACTGAGCACGTTGCCCAAAACTTGTAAGTTTCCATTGCCGGTAAGCGGCATCCACCTGCAAAGCAATGGTTTCTATCTCAGGAGTACTATATTCCCGGTAGGTCTGGATGATTTTACCTGAAAAAGGATTGACGGATTGCATGGTGAAGAAGTTTTTATCAAAATTAGCGTAATTTTTTTGTTATAGTTACGTATGAGGAAAGGTCGGCTTTTTGGTTTCTTTTCAGGTTTGAACAGGGCGTAATATTCTGTGAATTCCAACCACATCAAGATGGATAAATTTTACTTTCTGGCCACACATACGGAGCATTTTGATTTTTAGAGTGGTCATATCCCTTACAAAATTAAATTGTTGATTCTTATTTATTTTCAAGTTATCAACCAGAGCTGACAAGAGTCAGACTTTATTCTTTTTTACTATGGCAGGCAGGAATCCTGAAATTATAAAATACCGACTGGTCGGTGTGATTTTGTTGATCATATCTTTGGTTTTGATCATTTTGTTTTCTGATTTAATGATCCTTCCGGAAAGACTCCCGGTCAGACGAGTGAGTTTGAATGAGCAATCCTTCCCGGAAAGCATTCATCTCCTTAAGACCCTATTTTTTTATATAGTTTTGGTTTCCATGGCTTTCGGTCTCTTTTTCGTGTTGGATATTTATCACCTCTTTCTACGGTTCTTTGGCAATTATGTCGATAGGGATGGGATAAAGAAGTTTTTTCTGAATGACAGATTATGCAGCAAGAAATACATACCAATGTTTTTATTCGTTTCAGGTACTTTTTTTGGCACACTCTTGCAACTTTTTTTTATAATCAACGGCGAGCCACAACAGGAAGGTTTTATGGAACACATCAGTGAGTGGATACTCTTGTTTTCTGCTTTTGTTATGTTGATTTCCACTTTGAAAGTATCCACCAGTCCTAACTTTCGAGATAGTAGAAAAATAACCGTACTCCTGATATTGGCTATTGCCGCCGGACTATTCTTCCTATTTGGGGAAGAGATCAGTTGGGGGCAGCGGGTATTTGGATTTGAGTCGTTTGGTATATTCAAACAATACAATTATCAACATGAAACCAATCTGCATAATTTCTTCAATCCTATGTTTACTTTATTGTATCCGTTGGTAGGTATGAGCTCTTTTGTCATCTTCTGCATTTTTTGGTTTTTCAAAAAAGGTCAATCCGATCTTATCGACCTGTTTCTTCCCCCTCCAAGCCTATTTTTTCTGACGTTCATCATGGCTTGTACCGCATATATGGGTCACAGTGAGATTTATGAAGAACTTGTCTATGTATTTGCCCTGTTGTACAGCATACGGATTCTGGTTTGTCTGAGTTCCCCAAAAATTGATCCGGGTATTCAAACTCCGACATCCTAATTGCCTGAAACTTTGGGAAGTTTCTAATTATTGCCTATAAACTTTAAACAGTTTCCTGATTTTTAGCCTTCAATGTCTCCTCTTCCGTCACATCAACAGCCTCATTGCGGGAAATTTGCGAGTCATCGTTGTCGATTGCTGGAACGGGAACCTCTTCCTTTTTCTCGTCAAAAAAGCCCCTGTAGAAAATAAAGATAGACACGATACCGACCGAAATGGAGGAATCCGCAACGTTAAAAACAGGTCTGAAGAAAACGAATTCCTGTCCGCCCCAGAGTGGTACCCAGGAGGGGAAATGGCTGTCGATCAGGGGGAAATAGAACATGTCCACAACTTTTCCAAGCAAAAAGGTAGTATATCCGCCGCCCGTTGGGAAAAGGGTTGCCACCTGACTGTGGCTTTCATTGAAGATCAATCCGTAAAAGGCACTGTCGATCAGGTTTCCGGCGGCACCGGCCAAAATAAGCGAAAAACAGATAACAATTCCGAATGGCACCTCTCTTTTCCAGAGTTTGGCGAGGTACCATCCAAGGGCTCCGATGGCAGCTATTCTGAAAATCGATAGAAAATACTTGCCAATGTTGTTTCCAAATTCAAATCCAAATGCCATCCCATTGTTCTCCACAAAATGGATGATGAACCAGTTTTTGGCTATGACTACTTCTTCACCCAGCATGAAGTGGGACTTAATATAAATTTTCAGGATCTGGTCAAAAAGAAGGACCAAAAAAATGATCAGGATGGATTTTGTTTTAACGCTCATTTTCAATTGCCTGAGATACTTGTACTTCAGGAGCTTTCTCTCCGAAGTATTGTTTATAAAAAATAAAAATTGCAAAAACACCCGAAGTTACAGCTGAATCAGCGACATTAAAGATATGCCTGAAGAAGACAAGTTCCTGCCCTCCCAGTATGGGTATCCAGGAAGGGTAATGACCGACGATCATTGGGAAATAAAACATGTCCACTACTTTCCCCAGTAAAAACGAAGAATAACCCCCTGCTGCAGGAAATAGCGTGGCTACCTGTCCTTGGCCCTCACTGAAAATCAATCCGTAAAAAGCGCTGTCAATCAGGTTCCCCGCTGCTCCTGCCAGGATCAATGAAAAACATACGATCAGTCCGAAGGGCGCCTCTTTTTTCCAAAGTTTGGCCAGGTACCATCCCAGGGCCCCAATGGCGACGATCCTGAAAAGGCTGAGGAAATATTTGCCAATTGTATTTCCAAATTCGATACCAAATGCCATTCCGTTGTTTTCAATAAAGTGGAGGATAAACCAGTTTTTGAATACTACCACCTCTTCACCCGGGGAAAAATGGGTCTTGATGAAAATCTTCAAAATTTGGTCTGTCATCAGGACCAGAAAAATGATCAGTATGGATTTTGTTTTGTTGCTCATGGAGTTAAGGCCGGCACATAATGGCAAATGAACCCTGCCTGATCGTAAACGAAAAGATCAGAAAGCACGTTTGACCAGATTACAGATGATTAATGTTGAGAATTTTTGGCGTCAATCGACAACGTGGCATGTGGCACAGCGCGGAGACGTTCCTTGGAAATCAGGGCACCTGTTTCGCGGCAGATTCCATAGGTCTTGTTCTCAATTCTGATGAGAGCTGCCTCCAGATGCTGAATGAATTTCTGCTGACGTTGTGCCAGTTTTCCTGCTTCCTCCTTGGATAAAGTTGCAGCACCCTCCTCCAATACCTTGAAAGTAGGAGAAGTATCCTGAGTATCGTTGCCGTCGCCCTGAGTAATGGCGTTCTTGTATAGTACATAATCCTGACGTGCTTTTTCCAGTTTTCCCAGAATCAAGGCCTTGAACTCCTGGAGTTCTTCGTCTGAATATCTTGTTTTCTCTCCCATAATCTTATCCTTTTATGTAAATATAATCTATTTGGGGTCTGTTGCTACATGGTTAGGTAAAAATTTATAAACAGCCCCTGTTAATCTCTCAAATTTTCTTCACTGAAATGGTGGTTTCAAGACCAGGTTCAATCTCAACGATCAGATCGTCAGTTAATTCGGATCTGTCAACCAGACTCAGTTTTACGGCCAGGGTCTGCGTACAGATGTAATCTCCGTATTTGTCCAGCGCTTCCGCCAGATCAGGATGACGTCCAACTGTCAGTTCTATTTTGTCGGTGACCTCAAAGCCGCTGTCTTTCCTGAGATTTTGAATCCTGTTGATGAATTCGCGCGCGATTCCCTCGAGCCTTAATTCAGGAGTGACGTTGATGTCCAGTGCCACCGTAAGATTGCCTTCACTGGCTACCTGCCAGCCGGGGATATCTTCCGTGAGAATTTCAACATCCTCCGTAACCAGCCTGATTGCTTCCCCTTCAATGGTTGTATCAAAATATCCGTCTCTCTCGAAAGAGCCAATCTGTGCCTGATCCATCGCAGTCACCATCGCGGCGATCTGCTTCATCAGTTTACTGTATTTCGGTCCCAATGTTTTGAAATTGGGTTTGATTTTTTTGCTGATGACCCCTTCCGTTTCAGTGATATATACCAGTTCCTTTACATTTACTTCGGCCTTGATCAGGTCTTCTATCTTTTCAAGCTGTGTTTTCATGCCAGGGTTTAAAACTGGGACCATAATCTTTTGTAAGGGTTGTCGAACCTTGATATTCACTTTTTTGCGCAGGGATAATACCAGGGAACAGACATCCTGCGCCAATTGCATTCTTTCTTCAAGCAATTTGTCGATACTGGCTTCATTTGCGATAGGAAAATCTGCATGATGTACAGATGCCACAGCAAACCTACCCGTAACCCCATTTAAATTATTGAATACTGCATCACTAAAAAACGGTGATATCGGTGCCATTAACCGGATAATGGTTTCCAAACACTCATATAATGTCTGATAGGCACTGATTTTATCCTGCTCATACTCTCCCTTCCAGAAACGGCGTCGGCTGAGTCGAACATACCAGTTACTCAGGTGTTCATCAACAAATTCTTCAATATAACGACCTGCCATGGTATTCTCTTATTCAGGATCATCGGATTATGGATAGTTTTCATGAGTTATACATACAATTGATTATAATTTTTCCCCATTTATAATTCAGTTCAGTTCTGATTCCAAAAACAGGAGTTTGTGACTCATTTGGTGAATTCAGATACCACAAATTTCAGTGTCATGGTGACTATGATTCAGATTCGAATACCAAAAAAATTATCTGGAGAACGGGCCTGGAATTAGACCTTTTTGGTAATTGCAGGCCCTGGTCCCATCCCAAGAATTTTGGGGATGGAGATGATAGATACATTCCATGGCTTGGGGTTATCCTCAGCGATTACACTAAGGAAATACGTTCCGGATTCCGGAATATTGATGATCTTGAAGGTTTCGGGAGAGAACATGCCGAACCTCGGCTGGACAAACGTATTATTCGCATCCATTAGTTCACTCCCATTTGAGAACATGAGTTCATACACCGGCGATGCTGTCCCGGTCTCTTCCCTCTGGAAGATATAGTTTCCTTTCTCCAGCGTAAAGGACGGTGAAACCATGGTACCAGAACCTGAGAGGTTCACAGGCATCTTCAGGGGAGTTTTCATATCAAACCGGCTTATCTGTGCGGCCCAGGTACCGGAACCTGAAATGTTAACGAAGCATTCATCTTTTGCAGGGATTCCATAGGCGAAACTGCCATTATAGGGGCGGTTTATCCGAATTTCTGAAACCTCTCCCCAGCTCTGTTTGCATTGCTGATTGAACCGCATTTTCTGGGGATCGTAAGCCTGGAACGAAACGAGGATAACCCCGGGATCCAACGTTAAACTAGTATTTGGCATCTCATTAGATAAATCTGCAAGAGATAATCCGGTTGCTGGAACTGACTTAACCGTAACAACAGCGGGGGAAGGAGTGGTATCTATAACCGGTAAAGTCTTCGGCTGGGTGCATCCACAGGTAATCATACCCAGCACTAAGA
>Ga0118677_10009200_pt1 | contig 15528 bp, 11 predicted proteins | sample AliMusrvi5mmetaG_FD_86154 | JGI IMG/M metagenome (GOLD analysis project Ga0118677, IMG submission 86154)
CGCCGCCGAGCGCGCGGCCTCCAAGCACGGGATCGCTAGGGTATTCACAAGCCTGGCGGAGATGCTAAGGGCCGTGCCCGACCTGGACGCGGTCTCCGTCATCGTCCCGAACAAGTACCACGCGCCGCTGGCCATCCAGGCCCTCAAGGCCGGCAAGCATGTGTTCTGCGAGAAGCCTCCGTCCGTGAACGCGAGGGAGATGGCGCAGCTGAAGGCCACCGCAGCCAAGGCGCGCCGGACGCTCATGTTCAACTTCAACAACCGCGCGCGGCCCGAGAGCTACGCCATGATGGACTACATCGCTAGCGGGGCCGTGGGCCGAATCAATTCCTGCCAGGCCAAGTGGGCGCGCCGCGCGGGGATCCCCGGCTTCGGCGGCTGGTTCACGACGAAGGCGCTCTCCGGCGGCGGACCGCTGATCGACCTGCTGCACATGATGGACCTGGGTCTGCACTTCATGTGCTTCCCCGAGCCCGCCTATATCCTCGCGCGCACCTACCGCGACCACATCGACAACAAGGCCTTCAAGGGCCCCTGGGGCATCGCAGACGTGCCGAACGGGATCACCGACGTCGAGGCCGCCGCGCACGGCTTCGTGACCTTCCGGGGCGGCCAGTCCATGTCGTTCCAGGTGTCCTGGGCCGAGATGATCCAGCGCGAGGAGGTCTCGGTCGCCTTCCAGGGGACCAAGGCAGGGGGGCTGGTCCGGCGGCTCTTCGGGACGGACGGGCTCGACCAGACGGCCAGCGATACGTGCGAGCTCTACACGCTCGAGCACGGCCGAATGGTGAACCGAAGCATCGTGGTCCCTGCAGACGAGGCCATGGGCCGCATCCGCTCGGCGCTAAACTTCGTGAGGACGGTCGAGGGCAAGGAGAAGCCCCTGAACACACCCGATCAGGCTTTGATGTTGATGCGGATTGTCGACGGCGCCTATAAATCCGCCGCCACCGGAAAACCCGTGGCCCTCTAGCGCCCCGGGAATGCACCGAGGCCCTGCGGCGGCACCCTAGGAACACACCCCCCAACACCCTCATGCGCAGAAAACTTCGTTTCGGAATGATCGGCGGCGGCCGCGGGGCCTTTATCGGCGGCGTCCACCGCATCGCGGCGGCAATGGACGGGCAGGCCGAGCTTGTCGCCGGCGCCTTCTCGAGCGACGCCGCGCGGTCGAGGGTGTCGGGCGCCGACCTCTTCCTCGACCCGTCGCGTGTCTACGGCAGCTACGCCGAGATGGCCAAGGCGGAGGCGCGGATGCCCACGGAGCTCCGCCTGGACTTCGTCGTCATCGTGACACCGAACCACCAGCACTACGGGCCCGCCAAGCTCTTCCTCGAGTCCGGCTTCAACGTGGTCTGCGACAAGCCGGCGACCTTCGACCTTGCAGAGGCCAGGGAACTTGGCGCGATCATCACACGCACGGGACTCCTTTATGGCCTGACTCACAATTACACCGGCTACCCTCTCGTCAAACAGGCCAGGGAACTGGTGCGCTCCGGACGTCTCGGCAAGATCAGGAAAGTGGTAGTGGAATATCCCCAGGGATGGCTTTCATCTAAACTCGAAGATACGGGAAATGCACAGGCATCATGGAGAACAGATCCAAAACGTTCGGGCAAAGCCGGATGCATGGGCGATATCGGTACACATGCCCATCACCTTGCAGAATATGTCTCCGGACTTAAAACAGTTGAAATTTGTGCAGAACTCAATATTTTTGTTCCAGGCAGGTTACTCGATGACGACGGAGCTGCCTTATTGCGTTTTGACAATGGTGCCAGAGGAGTTCTCGTGGCTACCCAAATTGCTGCGGGGGAAGAGAATAACATAAGACTCAGAGTTTATGGAGACAAGGGTGGTTTGGAATGGCACCAGCATGAACCAAACACGTTATTTATAAAATGGGGTGACAGGCCTGCTGAAATTGTCCGTGTAGGGAATGGCTATATGAGTGCTATCGCCCAGCATAATACCCGTACTCCGGGCGGTCATCCGGAAGGCTATCTCGAAGCTTTCGCCAATATCTATCGCAATTTTTCGCTCACTGTGAGGGCCAAAATGAACGGTGAAACCCTAAAAGCCGAATGGCTGGACTTTCCAACTGTTGAAGATGGGATTCGCGGTATGCAGTTTATTGATACTGTTGTCGAAGCCGGTTACAACGATCAGCAGAAATGGGTCAAATTTGCAGAATAACCTTAAACTAAATATAATGAAACGAGCAGTTACCCTTTTTACCGGCCAATGGGCCGATCTTACCCTGGAAACAGTTGCACTAAAAGCCAAATCATTTGGATACGATGGTCTTGAACTGGCATGCTGGGGCGACCACATAGAAGTGGAGAAAGCCGATCAGGCTTATTGTGACGCGAAATTAGCCTTACTGAAAAAATATGACCTGAAGCTGTTTTCCATTTCAACCCATCTGGTTGGACAGGCAGTTTGTGACAATCCCGATAGCCGCCATAAAGGGATGCTTTCGGCAGAAATATGGGGCGATGGGGATCCGGAAGGGATCCGTCAACGAGCAGCAGCCAATATCATTGAGACGGGAAGGGTTGCAAAACGACTTGGACTTAAGGTTGTCAATGGCTTTACAGGAAGTTCAATCTGGCAATTCCTCTATTCCTTTCCATCTGTGACACAGGAAACTATAGAGGCCGGTTATAAGGATTTTGCCAAACGTTGGATTCCGATCCTGGACGCCTACCAGGAGATGGGGATGAAATATGCCCTGGAGGTCCATCCGACCGAGATTGCCTTTGATATTGAAACAGCCAAAAGGGCACTCAAAGCACTAAACAATCACCCTGCTTTTGGTTTCAATTTTGACCCAAGCCATTTCGGTTATCAGGGGGTTGATTACGTAAGATTTATCTATGAATTCAGTGACAGGATTTTCCATGTTCATATGAAGGATGTTACCTGGAACGACCAGCCGGGATCCATCGGGGTGTTTGGTGGTCATACCGAATTTGGAGATAACCGCCGTTTCTGGAATTTCCGGAGTGTGGGTCGCGGAAGAATCGACTTTGAAAAAATCATCCGGGCATTAAATGATATCCGGTATACGGGACCACTCTCCGTGGAGTGGGAAGACAGTGGTATGGACCGTGAAATGGGCGCCGCCGAATCATGCGAATTCGTGAAAAAGGTTGACTTTTCTCCGAGCACACTCGCTTTCGATGCTGCTTTTAGCAAGGAGTAGATTGAAAAAGTACATATTAAGAGGAAGGCTGGATGCGAATCCGGCCTTTTTTAAAGATGACAAAATCCAGGTAACTTTCCGGCAGATATCACGGATAAAGCAGATCAAAAAGATGTCAGTGTAAATCTGTGAGATCAGCGGGCCCCAGGTTTAACAAGTTTTCCCGCAGGTATCGCGGATATAAGCAGATCAAAAAGATATCAGCGTAAATCAGTGAGATCTGCGGGCCATAAATATTAACTTAATTTTCAATGCAGGTCAACGGTAAAAATTATCACACAATATGGGTTCATCCGGATAACAGCAAAATTATCAAGGTAATTGATCAGCGTAAATTACCTTTTGAATTTCAAATTGTTGACTTAAAAAGTTCCTCTGATACCTTCAAGGCAATCCAAAATATGACTGTCCGGGGGGCACCACTGATCGGTGTCACGGGAGCTTATGGAATTTATCTGGGATTGGTGAATTCGGATGAGAATACCTGGAGAAAAAATCTGACTCAGAACGCTGAATACCTTAAATCGGCACGCCCTACTGCAGTAAACCTGGCCTTGCTAATCGATGAAATGCTCACTAAACTCGTCAATTGTATTAGCCTGGAACAAGCTTGCAATATTTCCCTGCATGAGGCAACCCGGATGAAAGAGAGGGAAATTAAATGGTCTGAAGCTATCGGAGAGTATGGATGCGAATTGATAGAGGCAATCAGTAAAAATAAGAATGGCGCTCCGGTAAATATCCTGACCCACTGCAATGCCGGCTGGCTCGCCTGTATCGATTGGGGAACCGCAACTGCACCGGTGTATAAAGCTTTTCACAAAGGGATTCCTGTTCACGTTTGGGTGGATGAGACCCGGCCCAGGAACCAGGGAGCACGACTCACTGCATGGGAACTGGCGCAGGAAGGAGTTCCACATACCATTATTCCCGACAACGCAGGGGGTCACCTGATGCAGCATGGACTTGTCGATCTTTGCATCGTTGGAAGCGACCGAACAACCTCCACCGGAGATGTTGCCAATAAAATAGGGACTTACCTAAAGGCTCTGGCGGCTTTTGACAATAGGGTTCCTTTCTATGCTGCTCTTCCATCCTCTTCCATCGATTTTACCATGAAGGATGGGGTCAACGAAATTCCTATCGAACAACGGGATAGCGAAGAGGTCAGCCACATGGAGGGGGAGCTTGCAGGTGGTCAGATTGCCAAAATGCGAATCATCAACCCTTTATCACCCGTGGCAAACTATGGTTTCGATGTGACTCCCGCCAGATTTGTTACAGCCCTGATTACCGAGAGGGGGATCTGCAAAGCAAATCCTGCTGATATCCAAAAATTATTCCCGGAAAGGTGAGATTAGTCCGGGTGCGACTTAGAGTCGCGCTCGGACTAATAATTATCCTTACCTTTGTTCAAACTTAACCCCGATTGCATGAACGCTGCTCAACCCGTTGAAGGCTCCATCAAATTCACCTGCCACATGAACACGGAAAAGATTGAGATCCCCTCAACGCTTTTCATCCCTTTGAATTACTGGAGGGAAGAGATGTGGCAAAAATCCTTTATCGGAGCCTATCCTGATGGGATTGGATATGGTAATATCTCCATCAGGGTGCCGCAAAGTGATCAGTTTTATATCTCGGGAACCGCAACGGGGGGAATCCCTGAGCTTGATCAGATTCACTATCCGCTTGTCGAACGATGTGACCTGCTCCAAAATGCAGTATGGTGCAGGGGAGTTGTGAAAGCTTCTGCCGAGTCGATGAGCCATGCAGCTATCTATTCCTGCAGCAGCGATATCGGGGCAGTGGTTCATATCCACAATCGTGAGCTGTGGCAAAAGTACCTGGATATTCTTCCTGCAACGGCAAAAGAGATTGAATACGGCACCCCGGATATGGCATTTGAGATCATCCGGCTGATGAATCTTCCCGAAACTCAGCAAAAGAAAGTCTTTGTGATGGGTGGCCATATGGATGGAATTATCTCATTCGGGAAAACAGTTGAGGAAGCAGCCAGAAAGATGCTTGAATTGCAAGAGGATTAGGGAATTTGATAATTTGAAGATTTGTCAATTCGGCGATTTGTGAAAAAACTAATTCTTGATTATTTAGTGGATGTCCGTTTTTTCGATACAAAATATAGGATTAGAGCTTTCGGACGGAATTGATCTAACTCAAATTCTAAAATTATAATTGTTTGTCACAAAATAATATTTGTCATGCCCAAAATCGCAATTATCGGAGGATCCGGACTCGAGAATCCTGAAATCCTCAAACAACCGCATCGGATTACCCTTGAAACACCCTATGGTGATCCAAGCTCGGATTTTATTTGCGGGAAAATCGGGGGAGTGGAGGTTATCCTCCTTTCACGCCACGGCCGTGAGCATGCGATTCCGCCTACACAGGTTAACAACCGGGCCAACCTTTACGCAATCAATCAATTGGAATGCACGCACATTCTCGCGACAACCGCATGCGGATCGCTGCGTCAGAATATCGGCAGGGGAGACCTGGTTGTACCGGATCAGTTTATCGATTTCACACGGCACCGGAAAGTGACTTTTTTTGAAGCTTTCGAACCACACGAGATGAAGCACACCCCGATGGCCGATCCCTTTAACGACTACCTGCGGGAAAAAATCATCTCCGCCGGACGTGATCTGGATCTGACGATACATCCCAAAGGATGCATCCTGACTATCGAAGGTCCCCGGTTCTCAACACGGGCGGAGTCACATATGTTCCGCGCATGGGGAGGGGATATGATTAATATGAGTACCGCTCCCGAGTGCATGCTGGCCAATGAGCTGGGCATCCCTTATGCCGCCATCGCCATGGCAACCGACTTTGACAGCTGGAAAGAGAATGAGGCACCGGTCTCCTGGGAAGAGATTCTAAAGGTCTTTGGTCACAATGTGCATAACGTAGTGAATATTTTGCTAAAAGTGATTCCGGAAATTTAATTTGCATAGAAATAGTTGGAAAATACGGGGTAATTGAGTAAAATTGCACTCCGAAATTCATTCATGGATTTTTAGGGCCTATAGCTCAGTTGGTTAGAGCATCTGACTCATAATCAGGGGGTCGCAGGATCATGCCCTGCTGGGCCCACCCAGAAAATCAAACACTTACAGAGATCATCTGTAGGTGTTTTTTATTTCACGCCAGGTTCACGCCAGGTTTTGGGAGAAAATCGACTTTTGGGGGTTGAGACCGCCTATAAGAAAAATCTGTTTATTTATTCGCAATATTCCTTTATTCCGTCAGTTGCGGGGTTATTCAGCTATTCTGTTTTTTAAATCCATTTGCTCATGTAGGATTCTTGTTATCTCAACTACGTTTTCTCCAATCTTTCTGTAAAAAATGATGTGCCTGCCTGCTTTAAACCCAAATAAGTATTCAGTTACCACAGCGTAATTTTTGCCTAATTCAGGGTTACAGGCAATTTCGTAGCAGTTTTCCAGGAGCATTTGGTAATACTTGTCTGCTTGATATTCTGACATTTATCAAAAGTATAATTCCAAATTTCAGTTAAATCCTCAACTGCTTTATTTGTTAATTTATACTTAGCCATTCAGCCTTTTTTTAGCTTTTAATTCTTTCAGGTGTGATTCAGAATTAAAATTGTCAGCTATTCCGCCCTCAATCCCTTCTTTAATGGCTTCCCTTAGTGTAATTAGTCTGTTTTCTTCCTCTTCTAAAAGCCTTAGTCCCGCACGGACAACCTCACTTGCATTTTTAAATCTTCCCGTTGTTATTCTATTCTGAATAAAATTATCAAAATAGTCTCCTATTGATATTGATGTGTTTCTACTCATAACAAATCAAGTTTTTCACAAAGTTACCAAATTTTGGTACAAATATCAAGAGGTGTTGAACTTTTATAATCCAAAATAACGTTTCAGTGTTTCAATTACCATCTCCTCCAAAGATATGTTAAATAACTGATGGGAATCATTTTTCATTCAGTTGGTTTCGGCTTTCTTTTACCATTTTCGTCCCATTCACGTTCAAACTGTGTTACGCTAATTGTTCCGCTAAATTCTGCAGAAATTGTATTGTTATATCGTATTCTCAATTTGGTTTACGCTTAATCGCTATTATACCAGTAAGGAAAAACACTTGCCACGAGTAATCTTTCAAATACAGAATCAAAATACCTTCTGTTTAACTTATAAACAAATTCATTTAGATACCGTTGCAAGTTTTCTCCCTTTATCTTGTGATAAACACCTAAGAAGTTTCTTTTCGCATTGGCTATGGCAATATGGACCCATTTCAAGGTTTCCTTCGTTACTTCCGGAGTTGATTTTTCCATAACATGCACTTCGATATACTTTTCGATGTCAATATAGCTTGCACTTCTGTCAGTGAAAACAATACTTTTTTCGTTAATTGACTCTTTTACAACATTGTTTATTGCATCTGCGGAATGTTCCTTTAAAACACTCATCTTAAAATAACGACATGATTTGCTTTTCTTTCCGGTATCCAGGTCTTCAAGAGGAATTGATTCTGCCATTACGGCTACATTTAACTGCCGTTGACTTCCTTTTCCTCTTTTGAGATTGGATCGGACTTTTTCGGTAACTTGTGTTTCAAAATAGCCTTCATCAAATTCAATCATATCGTTTAACTGGTACATATTATCCCGTTTACCCATAAGATCTCTAATGCGGTGCATAACAGATAAAACTGTACTATATCTTGAATGTTCCATCTGACGTCTTATCTCACAAGCGGACATGCCCTTCTTGGTTGAGGTCATAAATAGCATAATCAAGAACCATTTACGAATCGAAAGATTAGAGTTCTCCATCACCGTTCCACTTTTTAAAGTGGTTCTAAAGGAACAAGATGAGCACTGGAACTGCCACTTAGAGGCAAGCCAGTAGTGCTTATTACTTCCACAATGCTTACAGACAACTCCTTCTTTCATCCTTAAATCTCTAAGGTATTCTTTACACGCCTTTTCATCTTTAAATTTCTCAAAAAAATCCAGTATATTCATAGCTCAAATTATTTTGATGCAAAACTAATTCGTGGCTATGCCAAAATCTGTCATACTGGTATAATAGCGATTATGCAATTTTAATTTTAATGGTTACTTCCAAAGTTCCGGTTTCAACAAATTAACAGCAGCTTTCAGGTTATTTTATTCGGCGCCGGAGAAATTTGTGTCGATGCCGGACAATTTTTGGAGATAACCGGACCTTTTTTGTTTGGGTTTGAAGCGCCTTCTGATTAAGCCGGACCTTTTTTTTCGGTCGCCGGAGCTATTTTCATCGCTTCTGGAGATTTTAGTGAGTAATCCGGAGTAAAATTCAAGGACTTCGATGTGTTTAGAATAGTTGCCGGTGAAATTTAGATGAAACTATTGTTGTAATTGAATGTGCTACAAGGTTTATCTGCCGGTGATAACGTTATTGACAATGAGCAGGGAACTGCATTCTGCTGATCAGGGGAAGATACTGTATCCAAAAGACTTTTTGCCGCAGATTACTCAGAAGTTGTGAAACTCGAACCTCAAAACAGATAACTTTTGAGAATGATTCTATAAGATAAGGTACGGAGTACCGCAAGATTTATAGAAGAAATGAATTACCGTTAACAGGAGGTACTGCGTACCGATATATTATTCATATTAAACAATTTAAAGAGAAGATATTGCGGTACGCTGAACCTTGTTTTAATACATTTAATCCCTGTTCTACAAATCTAAAAGAGGCTGTATCAAAAGTCTTTTTACCGCAGAGATACGCAAAGAAGGTACTAAGATATTATCCTGTATTTTAACACTTTGCGGTCCTCTGCTATTTTACTTAAAGGCACTCTGCGGTTAAATTTTTTAATTTTGACGAAGCCTCTTTTTATTATGTTCGTTCAAATATACATTGAAATAATTCCTATATTTACCAGAGATAAGTTAAACAGTTAATTTATATTGATTGCAATCTCTTTTTGCAACTCATTTCCAAAATATATTTAATGAATAGTTTCTATAAAAAGCTTGAACTTGGCTGGCCTGGTAAAGACCTTGAAATAAAGCCCGAACCCCGGGTATTGATTGAAGACCCCGAAAAATCATATGGCGAAGCAAACACTAGGAACATGCTTATCCATGCAGATAATCTATTGGCCCTTAAAGCCCTGGAACAGAATTTTTCCGGAAAAATAAAGTGCATCTACATTGACCCGCCCTACAATACCGGTAATGCTTTTGAACATTATGACGATGGCTTGGAACACAGTATGTGGCTAAATTTAATGAAACCTCGTTTGGAGTTGCTACACAAACTATTAGCCAACGAGGGAAGTATGTGGATTTCAATTGACGACGATGAATGCCACTATTTGAAGGTTTTTTGCGATGAACTTTTCGGAAGGAAGAATTTTGTCAGCAATGTAATTTGGGAGAAAAAATATTCACCACAAAATGATGCAAAATGGCTTTCAGATAGCCATGACCATATTCTGGTTTATGCAAAAAACAAAGAAGTTTGGCGACCTTGCTTATTACCTCGAACGGAGGAAATGGATAGCAGGTATAAAAATCCAGATAATGATGAAAGAGGACCATGGAAACCCGCAGATTTCTCAGTTAAGACATATTCAAAAAGTTCTGATTACCCTGTTGTACTTCCATCTGGTCGTATTGTAAATCCACCTCAAAGTAGATGTTGGGTTACATCTAAAGAACGATTTGATGAACTTGTGGCAGATAATCGAATTTGGTTTGGCGAATCAGGAAATAATGTACCGTCAGTGAAAAAATTTCTAACTGAAGTCAAACAAGGTTCTGTATCAAAAACAATCTGGAACAGAACAGTGGTTGGGGATAATCAGGAAGCAAAAAAAGAAATAAAAGCGTTTGATAATGATAATGTTTTCACAACCCCAAAACCTGAAAGACTAATTCAACGAGTTATTCAATTAGCTTCCAAGGAAGGAGATTTTGTACTTGATTCGTTTTTGGGGTCAGGAACAACCGCCGCCGTAGCTCATAAGATGGGTCGTAAATGGATCGGTATCGAATTAGGAGAGCATTGCAATACACATTGTTTGACACGATTAAAGGCTGTTTGCAATGGAACAGATCAGGGTGGCATTTCGAAAGCACAGGAATGGAAAGGTGGCGGAGGTTTTAAGTTTTACGGCCTGGCGCCCAGCCTGCTCAATAAAGACAAATACGGCCAATGGGTGATTAATCCCAATTACAATGTGCAATTGCTTGCAGCAGCGATGGCTCGCCACGAAGGTTTTACCTTTTGCCCCAGCGAAACAGTAGTCTGGAAACAAGGCTTTGCAACCGAACATCATTTCATTTTCACAACTACCAGTACCATTACGCCCGATGTGGTTGAACAAATATTGAGTGAGATGAAACCCGAAGAAAGCTTGCTGATCTGCTGTGTTGCTTTTAAAGTGGAATGTGATGAAATCAGTACACGTATTGAAATCAGGAAGATACCTGATGTGATTTTGGGTAAATGCGAATTCGGGAAAGAAGATTATTGCACTGAAACAAACATCATCAACATGCCGCTTGATCCTGATCAGCCTGCATTTGTTCCTTCGTATGTAAGTCCTGAAATAAAACCAAGTCCGGCAAAGATTAAAAAGGAAGATCCAACGCAATCGAAATTGTTGTTTTAATAGTTGAGAATATGACAAACGAATCCGATATCAAATTATTTGAGAACAAAAAGGTACGAAGCCATTGGGATGAGAAAGAAGAACAGTGGTATTTTTCACTGGTAGATATTGTAGAAGCCCTTACTGATTCGACAAATGCTACTGATTATCTGAAAAAAATCCGGAAACGCGATGAGGAATTAAACTACTACCTGGGGACAAATTGTCCCCTGGTAGAGATGAAAACAGCATCGGGTATAAAAAGAAAAGCCCTGGCAGGTAATGCTCAGCATATTTTCCGGTTAATTCAATCTATTCCCTCGCCAAAAGCTGAGCCTTTCAAACAATGGTTGGCTAAGGTTGGTTATGAGCGGATGCAGGAAATTTCAGACCCCGGGCAAAGTATTGACAGGGCAAGAGAAAACTGGCAAAGACTAGGCCGGAGTGAAAAGTGGATTCAGCAACGGATGACAGGTCAGGAAACCAGAAATAAACTGACTGATTATTGGAAAGATGCCGGAGTAAAGGAACATGACGAATTTGCGCTGCTCACAAATATTATTCATCAGGAATGGACTGGACTAACAGTAAAGAAACACAAGGATTTAAAAAACCTTAAATCTCAGAACCTGCGGGATCACATGAGCGAGGCGGAACTTATTTTTACGGCATTAGCCGAACTGTCCACCCGGCAAATAGCCGAAGCTGAAAAAGCAAAAGGCTTACAGGAGAATGCAAAAGCAAGCAAAAAAGGCGGATCAGTAGCAAAGAATGCCCGAAAAGAATTAGAATCAAAAACAGGCAAAAGTGTTGTGACAGGCGAAAATTTTCTCCCGCCTGCGAAAGAGAAAAAGAAAATTGAATAATCTCAGCGACCCTCTGCGAAAACCTCAGCGGCTCTCAGCGGTAAAAACTACACTTAACCGCCGAGAACCGCAAAGAAAGACGCAAAGAACCGCAAAGAAAAATAATAAACATGAGCAAAAGCATTGATTCTATAAGCAACACCATGAGTTTAAGGGAACCGCTTAAACAAAGTCTGGACGTGTTGGAAAACCTGATCATAAAAAATGAACTTTTAGGAGATAAAGAACTTGTCCTAAAAGAAAGCCAGGCAAAAGAAGACTATTCATTATTTGAGGAATTTGAGAGGAGTTTCCCTTCGGTTTGCTTTTCGATTGCAACCGGAATTGGCAAGACCCGTTTAATGGGAGCTTTTGTTACCTGGCTAGCCAAAGAAAAAGGGATCAAAAACTTTTTTATACTGTCGCCAAACATTACCATTTACAACAAATTAAAAGATGACTTTGGAAATAAGGGGGCAGAAAAGTATGTTTTTAAAGGCTTACCAGAAATTTCAAATAATGCTGTAATCATTACGGGTGAAGATTATGATACGAAGGGAATTAATGAAACCCCTGATTCTATTCAAATAAACATGTTTAATATCGGGAAAATCAATGCTGATGTTAAAGCCACTACCAAAGATGGAAGAACATTACCACCCCGGATCAAAAGGTTTCGCGAAACGATAGGCGACAGTTATTACAACTATCTCGTCAACCTGACAGATTTAGTTATTATCATGGACGAATCGCACCGTTACCGCGGCGAACGTGGAATGGAAACATTGAACGAACTGAATCCTGTACTTGGAATTGAATTAACTGCCACACCTATTGATGCTAAAACCAACCAGCGATTTAAAAATGTGGTTTATGAATATGGCCTAGCCGATGCCTTAAAGGATGGGCAGTATATCAAGAATCCGGCAGTTGTTACCCGTGCGGATACCAATTTTGCAGGAATGAAAGATGATGAGATTGAGAAACTTAAGTTAAGGGATGCCATTCAAATGCACCGCGACACTAAAATTGCGATTCAAAACTATGCGGCCGATAATAATCTTAATCCGGTAAAACCAACTATTCTTGTTTCCTGTAAAGACACGACCCATGCCAAATACATTTATGACTTTGTTACCTCTGATGAGTTTTATGAAGGGGAATTCAGAAATAAAACCATCCAGATCGATTCCACCAGCAAATCAGAAGAACAAGTCAACCAACTACTGACTCTTGAAAAGCCGGACAACAGAATTGAAATTGTGATTCATGTTGATATGCTCAAAGAAGGATGGGACGTTTCGAATTTATATACCATTGTTCCATTACGGGCATCGAACGCATTGACACTTATAGAACAAACAATTGGCAGAGGTTTGCGCCTGCCCTTTGGTGGAAAACGGACAGGTGTTGAAAAGGTTGATATGCTTTCAATCATGATGCACGACAAGTTTCAGGAGGTTGTCGATGCGGCTAATGATAAAAATTCGATTTTGTATTCGATTGGTAAAATTCAACTGTCAAGATCAGATTTGAGTTCAAATAAAGAAATCGTCGAATCAAAGACGAATGATGTGATAGAATTAGAGTCCGAACAGAAAAAAATAAGTCAGATAAAGGATGTTGATATTCGAAAAAAGGCAGAATATCAACATATTGCGAAAGCTGCTATTCATTATATGGTTAGATCCGCGATTGCTAAGAAGGAAATTCAAACGCCGGCAGAATTAAACCAGATTCAAGTAAAAGAAAAAGCAATTACAGAAATAAAGGAAAAGATCAAAAATGAATATCCCGAACTACCGGCAAAAGTAAAACAAGATATTGCAGCCGAAGTAGAACGGATATATATCACTACTGTCCAAAGCATAGTTCGAAACAATATGCTCATCCCCAATATTAAAGTCACAATCGCGGAGAATAAAGGAGTGATCAGGGATTTCAATTTAGACACGACTCTCTTTTCTGAAAACATTTTGCAGCAGGAGTTTGAACTGATCAGGGAAACCATTTACGACCACAAACAAGATAAAATCAGAATACGGTCGCAGGTTTTGGAATTGCCGGAATATAGCCTGTTGTCAATATTGAAGAAAAAGTCTGAAATTGATTATGACAACAATTCTGACATTCTGTACAACCTATGCAGTCAAGCAGTAAATGCCATTAAAGCTTCCTTAGAGAAACCAGAAACGCTTGGCGATACAATCCTGATGTACCGGGAACTTATTGCAAATAAGATTTACACACAAGTAAAAAACAATCTAACCATTGTAACAACGGTCCAATCAAAACCGGAAGCTGAACCTTATGCACTGATTTTACCGTGGAATTTTTCAAAAGAAAGAGAGGATGAAATTCTCAATTATAAAGAAACAATAAGCCCCAGGTTGCTACCCTCAAAAGTCTTCAATGGTTTTGAGAAAGCATGTCACGATAAATACAAATTCGATTCCATCCCCGAAAAGAAATTTGCTGAGATTCTGGAGAAACCAAATGAAGTGATTAAATGGCTCCGTCCGGCTTCCAAGCAATTCAATATCTGGTACAATAATAATTCCGACAGGTATGTGCCAGATTTTGTTGCAGAGACAGTGGATACACTGTATTTAATTGAGATTAAAGCCGAAAACGCTTTAGAAGACAAGGTTGTAAAAATGAAAACCGATGCAGCGATTAACTATTGCAAAACAGCCAGCGAAATCAATCAACAGCGCAAAGAAAAAAACTGGAAATATGCGCTAATTCCTCATGATAAGACAGATGCCAATATGACCTTTATGAGGTTGGTGACTGAATATGGGAAATGATAAGGAACCCACTGGTCAACTGTAAAAAATCAAATTCATAAATCTGAATGGAAAAGGATATTAGAACGTTAAAAATAAAGTTTTAAGTCTGGCATATTATCCCTCTGCCATAAAACGATTACCTTACCGGAACCGCCACTGACGGTATTTGTACTGCTTCCTGAACAGTGATATCAACTGTGGCAGATTTCATGCCGGCAGATTTGGCTATAAGTGTAACAACGCCGGTTTTGCCAGCCTGGCTTTGCAGGATTACCTGTGCCAGACCATTAAACAAACTCCGTTTATCTCCTTTTTCCGATTCATGGGAATTTGGATTGCCGTTGCCTAAGCCAATGATTGAAGCGGGGCCGCTGATCTCAAATTCAACAGGCAGATTGGCCGTGGGCACCGGGCGTCCTTTGGCATCGAGAACCTGAACGGTGACAGGAAGCGCATCATATCCGTCACCGGCAAGGATTTGTCTGTCAGGAATCAATTGCAGATTAACGGGATTGCCGGTTGTTTCGACCACGCATTGGGATACCTTTTTGCCGGCTGTATAACCAATAGCTTCAAGTTTCCCAGGTTTATAAGGAACTGTCCATTCGACCATTTCGTACTTATCAACTGATTTTTCGGAAATCAGTTTCCCGTTAAGAATAAGTTTAACCTTTTCTGCATTGGTCATTACCATCACCTTAATGGGTTTCCCAATGCTATCGGAGGGCCAGTTCCAATGAGGGATCAATTGCAAAACGGGTTTGTTCACCCACTGTGCCTGATGGAGATAAAAGACCGGTTTTGGAAATCCACATTGGTCCATGATCCCGAAACTGGCTCCGCAGGCAGGCCATTCGTAAGGCTGTGGCTCGCCACGATAATCGAATCCAGTCCAGATGAAGCACCCTGCCATAAAAGGACGTTCAGCAATTGCCTTCCATCCAACACGGTGAGTTGTACCCCACGGTTCACCCTGGGTATCGTAAGAGTCATGGGTGAATTTTTTCTTGTCAGTCACATATTGTCCGCGCACAGTCAAGCA
>Ga0118677_10006874_pt2 | contig 15525 bp, 8 predicted proteins | sample AliMusrvi5mmetaG_FD_86154 | JGI IMG/M metagenome (GOLD analysis project Ga0118677, IMG submission 86154)
GGAATATTTTTTTCATGGTTTTTATTTTTAGTCTTTAAATTTGCGAACTACCCCGATAAGTTCTTCAGAAAAACTATTGTAAGCAAACAGGCAGAATCCCCGGTAACCTTTTTGCCGGACGATTTGCAGCTGCTTCTCCACGATCGCAGCATCGAGCGACGTGACAACCTTGTTCTTAACGATGTACATCTGCAACCCGGGGAAGATACGATCGGACATGCCTTGTGGTGTTCTGCTTGCCTGCTCCCGGAGGATATCCTCCAGCTCTGAAGGATCGGTTGTATAGTTCATTGGAAAGAGAAAGTCGTTAATCTTTTCAGTGAGCCAGTAGCCACCATCGCGATAGATACCATAATATTGCTGCGGACCCACACCAGAGGACGAAGTAACTACAAGATCCTGGTTTTTTGCCTTCACCGCTTTGTTAATTTCCCTCACCAAAGGTAGCACCTGATCTGCCCGCCATTTAATCCACTGATTGCGTTTTTCAGCGAGTAAGTCCTGCCCTTTCTCTCCAGTTTCAGTACGATACCAATTCATAATGCCCTTTAAAAGTAAAATTATGGAGTCTGAATTACTCTCCATGGCACGGAAGCCAATAACCATAACCTTACTTTTAGCGACCTGGTTGATTGTGATTACAGGCTCACCCGTGCTTAACCTGGCAATTATCCGGGCATCAGCCACCTGTGGTAAGTTACCCGCAGTAAGGAAGGAAAGCTTTTGAATTAAACTGCCGATAGGGTGCGCACCCTCTTTTTGTAACGATACACGACCTGTTGGAAGCCATTTTGCCCCGCTTAAGCCCGTGATCTTTTGGATATCTTTGTTTTTCTCCAGTAAACTGTTTGCTAAATCTATCCAGAGAATATTTCCTCCACGATCGACGTAACGCTTAAGGGCTGCGGCCATTTCGGATGAAACATCGACGTAATGACTGATTACCAATAACCCGGGGACGCGCAGCGCATCGATGTTTTGGCAGCCCTCCGAAATAAATGCGAAACCTATACCTACCCGGTTCAGGTTTCGTTCAACAACACCAGTTTCCCATACTCTGACCATTTGAGTTTTGGAATGCAATACGCGGATTGGGTAAATATCCTTTTCTGTAGGCACAATTAATTCAGGATGATCGAGAAAATTGAGCGGATCAAACCCTAATTCAGTCTGACAACCTTTCCGGGCGACATCCGAATAATCAAAAGCAGCATTACAATAACGAGTATAGTCGAGGTGGATTCCATCTATATCATATTCCAGCAGATCCTTTAGGACAGACAATAGGTAAGGGTTTACCTCCGGATGTGCGGGCGAAAGGAAGATCTGGGTCTGGGCGTTGCGATCGAGTGATTGGCTAACCCATTCGGCTTTCATTGGTTTGCCATAGTATACACATGCCCAGGCTTGTACCTTAATCCCAACAGCGTGGGCTTTCTTTATCATATATCCCAGCGGATCGAACTGGTCATTTGCCAGTACTTGTCCTATGAAATGCGAAGATTTAAAATAAATGTTTCCACCGATCATGATGTCGGGCAAAATGGTGTTGATCCCAGCGCGCTGGCACTTTGAAATCATTTGATCTACTGCTTCAGATGTTCCGAACCCACTCGGATCCACCCATAGTGCCCTGACTTTGAACCCGGAAGATTGAGCCGATGCATTGAAATTCAAATAAACGATCAGCATAAACACAGCACAAGGCAAAGCAAATATCTTTTTCATCGGATATTTCATTTTCAAGGGATTAAGCAGAAATACCTATAATTCCAAAACCGACAACTGCCACTTTTCTCCTTCATTTAGTATTTCGAATTTTATTAGTTATTGCACGATATGAATCTCCTGCCTGATCAAATATAATAATGCTATCTGCAAATGTCAGCTTGTTTTTAGCCTACTTAAACCCCTTTTTAATGATCTGGTATTTTTCAGAAAATTTAACAGGATCCTGATGACGGAAGATAAGCACACCATCAGCCGTCTTCAGTGCGGAGACCAGTACTTCTTTAACATATTCAGGTGTTGAAGCGCCCAGGCGGCTATGTCCAGAGGCGTAGATGTCTAAAACTATTGGGAATTCAGGCCCAAACAGCACCCGGAGTTTGGCAATTTCATTACCTACCTGAGAGGCATCTTGTAAATTTGCACCCACCGATTCAGCACGATAGGGAAACAAAATTCCGTCAAGCAGAGGCTTGTAATTTGCGACAAATGAAGGTGTGATTTGGTTATAGTAGCAACAAGGCATAAAGGCAAGTTTTGGATTAATGGCACATGCGGCTGCTAAAAATTTTCCTACATATTCGGGCGTGTATAATTTCAGGTTGTGTACAAAATCATCAATGCTCCAGGCCTCCAGATTTGGTTCTGCAAGGCTCAGCGTTGCCAATTCAGAAGCCCATCGTTCGAAATCAAGCTTAAAAGGTTCGGAAGCGGGCGGTTCGGAAGGTGGGACAAGCGTTGCCCACACTTTCAGTTTTGCTTTTTTTGCCAAAGGAAGGAAGAGTTTTAAAGCTTCCAAATCATCATGTTTGGTCCTGATAAGCCAATTGTATGTATTGGCGTGAATATCTTTTAGTTCCGAAATCAGCATTTGCAAATTTATCTGTCCATTCTCCAAACGGGGTGGATTGGCATAGGTTCCCCTTAGGCCCCGAAAAGTGCTCACGTGTTTTGGACAGGGTTTGGAAATTAGTGAATCCTTTCTGCTGTTTTGCGAAAACAAATCGCCCTGGAACAGCGCCAGTCCGAGAAAAATAATTTGTAGTGCTCGTTTCATACAGGTTTTTATTTAGACCATCACTTAAATGTGCTTAGCGTTCAAGTGATTTAATTTTGCTGAGAACAATTTCTTCGATATTCATCGGAAATACATTTGGCATCCCATACCAGAAGAATGATTCCTTTCCTTCATATTTCCCCTGCTCAATATGCATATGTGTTGGCAGGTAACTTGAAACATCATTGGTATACCCTGCTACTGAGATCCGCTTATCCGGCCAGAGATTTTTAACTCCGAAACTATATCCTGTTGTAGTTTCCCTGGAAAATCCTACCAGTTTCCAGTTTCCTATATTAATCGTATGGATATATTCAGGCATTGAGGCGGGCATTGTACCTTCGCTATAATACTTTAACATCAGATCGCACCATTTTACATTTTTTTCGGCCAGAATATCCCCCGGCTTATCACTATTTTGCGCCCGGAGTGCCATTATTTTCTCTTTCGTCCAGGGAGAAACGGGGATATTTATCGTATCCAGATAGCATGAAACCGGTCCGCTTATTTTAGTCATCGGACGGTTCAAAACAGCGATTACCTCATTGGCAAGTTTTTCACCAGTGATGTATTCCCCATTATCTTTTGGGTTTATATCGCCGGCAGTACCTTGTAGAAATAACGAATGGGTTGTACCGGTTCTCTCTTCCACCAATTTACGTGCGACGCCAGGATAATTAGCGCTTATCGTGTAGTTTAGTTTGCCTGCGGTACTGAATACCGGGTGGCAGGCTGCTAAAAACAGGTAACTCTCCCCATTTTTCTCCAAATATTTTACCTTAATTACATCAACGGCACTATCGTATAATTCGGGATGATCTTTCAGACTCCTGTTATATCCAATGTCAGTAACGCCCCTGCCGAAGGACAACTCAGCCGGAGCCATTGTTTTCAGGGCATAGTCAACTGCATTAAGTATCCCGTTTCTGACGGTTGAATAGAGGTAAATGCTGTCTGGTCGCTGGTTGGGCTCCTGCCAGGTCAGCCAATTCTGCGAAACGGGTGCAAAATGAGTATGCGAAGAATTGATAAAAACGGACGAAGGGGGTAGGTCGTTTTTCTTATAGATCTGTTGTTTCACTAACCCGGTAAAAGTGTCATTAAGTCCGCAAACATCCACATTTACAATGACAACCGTATTATCATTGCTTTTAACAGCCAGAGCCCTGGCAGTGAGATTACCCTCACTGCGATGCTCCCCCAGGTAGAGCATATTTTCCTTGCTTATACCAAATAGTCTGTCGTTTAAAACCGTAATATATTTAATATCTTCTTTAATTGTTTGTTCATTCCGGTAGGCGATTTTTAACCATTTGAAATCTTTTTTCTCCGGGTCACATTTATAAATCACCCCTTCAGTGGTAAGTGCATAGAGGTTTCCGCCATTTGCGGCAAGACTGATAATTTTAACAACCGCTTCAATCTTTAGCCATACCATGCTTTTTGGGGAAAGGTTTGCCGACCACAACGAACCATCTTCATAAAGGGCAAACAATTTATTTTCAGAAGCAGCCATTGCTGTCACCAGTTTATCGGTAACACCGATTCTTTTCCATTTTACACCTCCCGGTACTTTTTTCATCAGTATTTCGCGATTGCTATTGGCTGCATAAAGTTTGCCATTTAAACCCGCTATAGACCTGAAATTATGAGCCTTCCCGGACTTTTTCCATTTTGGGCTATCCGCTGATGGATTCATCGACAACAGTTCACCGTTACTTATAATATATAATTTATCAGTTGTCCCTGCCATTGCAACAACTTCGGGTACAGACCCCTTATTGATCCATTGCAGCGTAAAACGTCCATCCCGGGGAGCCCCATAGCCGCCCAGATGAAGAGAGATCAACGACTGCTCTGGTTCAATGCTTGCCTGAGCTGTTCCTATGAGGTAAGAGGATTGTGTAAAAGAGAGATAAGGTAATATGATCAATATCCACAGCAGCGATAGTGCTCGTTTCATACGTACATTATTTGTTCCAAAGAATTTTTTATGCTTTACTGATTTCGGCTGCATATTTTTGAATCTTGCGGATAGCCTCAACAATCTGTTCCATATCGGTCTTTGAGCCGAGCAGCATATTTTGATAAAACCAAACACTTTGCTCTTGAGTGAGTATATCATTCTGCGGACATTGATTGCGTTCTAACCATTGGTTCATGGTTTTTGCTCCGTAAATATTCAGGTAGTGCTTATTTTTAGCCAGACCAGTCACGTAAGCATCTTTGTTGGTCATGCCATAACCTTTGGAACAGGGGACACCCTCCTTTGCCAGGGCTTCCAGAAATTTGTCGCGGCTCAGCCCTGAAAACTGTGCTTTGTCGTAACGGAACATATATAAATGATAAGAGCTTCGGGTAGTGCCTTCGTAAAGCTTTGCAGGTGTAATACCTGGAATCTCTTGCATCATCTTCGTGAGATAGTTGGCATTTTCAGTCCTGAGGTTGGCCTGATCAACGATACGTGTCATTTGGGCCAGCAACATGCTACCCTGAAACTCAGATAAACGAACATTTGTAGCGCGTGTACCAGTACTACCCGGTGTGAAAGAAGTAACCTTACCTCCCCGACCCTGGTTGTGAAAACAATCACAGGTTTGTGCAAACGTGTCATCGTTTGTAAAAATAGCGCCACCTTCTCCTGAGTTAAGATTTTTACTTGCCTGAAAACTGAATGCACCTGCCAAACCATAATTGCCGACTTTTTTTCCGCGCCATTCGGCCAGGTGAGCCTGACAGGCATCCTCGATAATTGGGATATTCGACTTCAGACCAATGCTTAGAATTTTATCGAGGTTCGCCGGAGAGCCTCCGATGTGAACTGGCATAATCACTTTCGTTTGCTTTGTGATGGCAGATTCGATTTTGTTGGCATCTATCTGAAAACTTTCAATATCCGTGTCAACGAAAATAGGTAAGGCATAATTTAGTACCACAACATTGTAGGTTGCAATAAAGGTATAAACCGGTAGGATGACCTCATCACCGGGGCCAATGTCCAACGCACCAAAAATGGTGTATAATGCATTGGTGCCACTAGAGGTTGCGAGACAGTGTTTTACGCCATTAAGCCTCTTGTATTCTTCTTCAAAGCTGTTCACTTTGGTACTTCCAAGACGACACCACCTTTTACCTTGCAATACATCATTTAACGCTTTCTCCTCCGTTTTATCGATAATAGGCCAGGAAGGAAATAACCCATTGTGTGCTTTGGCTCCCCCAAGAATGGCGGGCTTTTCTGTCGTGACTCCTGAAGCAAACGAAATATTCGGTAATCCGAAAGCCAGGCTGGCTCCTGCGATGGAAGTGGCATTGACGAATTTCCTGCGATTTAATTTAGTTTCCATTTTACTTGTTTAAGGTATATTATTGAATAAGATACACTATCCCATATTTATCAAGCGTTCCTTCGGGTATTATAATTCTGAACCGGCCTTCACTTTCCTTCTCTACCCTAACAGGTTTGTGCCCTGGCGAATCCGGAGTAGCATAATAGCTTTCCCCAATTGATGGCAACGATATTTCAAAACTCAGATCTCCTTTAATATCGCTCCACGAAGGATTTAGTAAAGGTAGCTTGTCTCCATTTTTTGCCTTCACCCCTGTTGCATTGAGCAGGTGTACCAAAGTTATTTTTCTTCCCTCCCGGGATTCCGTATAAACAGTCGTAAGAACTTTTGCCGGCATTGTTTTTGCTTCAAAGGAGAGTTTATTTCCAATCACTTTTCTCAGGATCTTTTCGTTAAGAGCCGTCAGGTTTGCATCCGGGGTAAATTCGTAAATATTATCAATGGTATAAGATTTACAAAAATCATTTATTCCATACCTTTTACCTCCATAAACCATTCTTCCCTTTCCCAGCTTAACTTCGAAAATACCGGTATTCTCCGCCTTTATTGGTGCATCACTTCCCATAACATCGGCAAAAGCCCAAACTTTTCGCTGTTCACCATAAGAAGTAAGTTGCCCGGCTTCTCCTGTAATATATAGGGTCCCCCCATTGCTGACATACTGCTTTAGCTTGCTAACCTGTTCATCTGAAACGCAATCCATTCCTGGTGCCACCAGTACTCTAAACCTTGAAAGATCCTGGTTGAGCAGGGCATCATCTAAAATAAATGTATGCTGAATATGCCGGTCAACAAAGAATTGGCTGATGCCCATCACTTCATTCGCGTGCTTGTCTCTGTTTTTGAGTGACCAATCTCTGGTTTTACGCGAAAATAGGATGGCGATGTCAGCGAAAGGCTTAGCAGAAACATTATTCATGTTTTCCTTCCACCCTGTATATTCATCCATCTTTTCAGAACCTTCAAAACCCAACAATGACCACGTAGACTGTGCCAACATATTGTTCATGGCCCATCCAAGAAGGGCATAATTAATCTGATCTATTGGATAAACCAGTCCGAATATGGGAGAACCATACGTCTCATGCAGGCTATTGTACATGTGTCTGCTTGAAAAATTATACCTGTAGTTATCCCATACGTCGCGGCTCATAATCTCAGTTCCAAGGAAGTCCATAGATTTTGCACTTAAGGCAAGGTCACCACCTTGTTCATAGGAGGCGCCATCCTGCATAAAACCACCTTCAGAATAGTATTGAATAGAGCAAAAATTCGGATTGATTTTTCGGGAAGCCTTGCTGATATCTATTCGCCACTGGGCGATCGCATTTTTTCGCCATTCAATCCATGCCTTCCAAATTTTCGATGACCGGTTGCGCAGCAAAGGGCTTGTTTCATCGTCGGGCAATACCAGGTTTGTTGCGCGGGTAAAGGCTTCCCTGCAATAGTTACAATTACAGAAATTACTACCGTGGAAAGCACATTCATCGATCATCATCCCATCCAGATTAGTTTTCTTAATATGATCAAGAATATAAGGGAAAAAATAATTGTCTTTGAACAGCGGGTTGATGGGACAAATTCCCCAGGTGGGCATTCCATCCGTTTGAGTATGTTGTAAAAAATCGGGGTACTCTGCAAGAAATCTGAACCCCATATCGGTATTCCAGAGAATGGTCAGATCCTGGTGATCAAGAAATTTCATCCCCATCTTATGGCCGATCTCTACCGTTTGCCTGATGTTTTCTTCCACTCGTTTAAGGTGTGTCGGGAAAGTATGTCGCGAAAGAAATCCATTCAGTATAACGGCCTCAACTCCACCTTTTTTAACCTGCAGAAGCCTCTGCTCGATAAGCGCCGGAGTATTAAATTCGTTGAAAGAGCCCCAATTGTCTGGTCCCATTGTTCCCAAAGGACTGGTGAACCTCCATAACAGTTGTTTTGATTGCTGGTCGGGTAGGGCTGTTTCCAATTCCGGGAGTTCCGGGATTTCTTTGATCTCTTCTACCTTTCCTGCAAGAGGGGATATCGTAACAGACTTGCCATAAACAGGAGGCATATCGTAGTAGTTTGCAAACATTACATCAGGGCAATAGCCATCATTTTTTATCCAAAAGCCTCGTCGGAATTCAAAGTCCTCGTCGGAATGCATGAATAGTTGATAGCCCAAAACACTGGCGGCCCAGTTTCCATCAAAGCTTAGTTCTGTCTTAGCGCCCTCAAGCCAACGGACACATGTAAGGTTTGCCACATTTCCTTTCTTAACTTTAATGTCACTGAAAATCTTTTCTCCGTTCAACTGGACATTAAATGGTCCAACGTTTTTATCAAGGGCTGATGAGCGAAGTGTAATCAGGTATAAACCCGGACGCAGATTATCTGTGGTAAAAGTATTATTTTGAGAGGATGCTGCCGCAGTGTACAAGGCGCCAGTCAGGTCTCCTCCTGCCTTCAGAAGTCCTTCAGATTTTTTCCAGCCATATCCTTTTTTTGAATCATAACCTTCTATTCCTGCGTTGATGAATGCTTTGGATGACTTCCCCCCAAAACAAAAGAGCTTTTTATCCGGTATTTCTGAAAAATAGTGATAGTAAGTTACTGCGTGATGATTCTCGTAGTCGCTCTTGTCTCCTTCAAAGATCCTAAGCTTGCCGGTGAGGGCACCTCCGTAATTTGAAGCGTTTACAGAAAATGTCATTTCTAATTTATCCCCACGCTTTATTACCGACCACTGTGCCTGGATTGTGTTCGCCCCCGTTAAATAGTAGGTGGGTACTCCCTGGGGATTAAAGTCGAACGTAATCTTCCCGTGGGGGGTATTAAATGATATCCAGCGGACAGCATCTCCAATAAAATTTCCATCCGGAGAGGCTGAATTAAGTGTTCCGGATGACCACTTTGCATTGTATGAGCGACCTGTGAGAGCTTCCCATCCCGAATTGCTCACAGCCGAAATAGGCACATATATTTTATAGGAGATTGTTGGTGAAGGATAGCTTGGCATTAAGGCATCCTGATGTGATTGAAAACTGAGTTCAATTTTTTTCCCATCAGGAGAAATCCCAATCTCTCTGCGAAATGGAAGTTGTTTATTTATGCTCCACGCATTTGTGTATTGCCATCCTTTTCCTGATATCACCTCATAGTTCTCTGCAGAAGAACCGATATTTTGATTTGCCGACCAGGAGTGCGAATCACCACTTACAAGTTTTTCGTCTTTCCAACTAATTTCAACATTTTTCTCTGTAGAAATGGCAAAAGGAGAACTCTGGACGGTAAGCCTTTGTTGTGCATTAGTTGTTTGATTACTAAGGCAAATCGTTAGCCAACAAATAAGCGGAATTAGAAATCTGCCAGGATTCATTTGGATGTATTTTTCAACCTGGTTCTGATTGCGGTTTCCTTCAAGGTAGTGAGCCAATCCTGCGCCGAAGGGCAACAACTAAACCGATGTCCCCGCAGCCAGTCACCCTGAATATGATAAACGATCGGTTTACCTGTTTCACACTTCAGGACAACCCTATATTCTTCAGGTTGATGATCTAAACGGATGTAACGATCAGCAGGATATATAATTCCCATACCAATCCATCCGATTTCGGGATGCTGAAACCCCCATATGCCTAGGATACCAGCCTTAGGATCTGCAAGATATGTATCTTCTTTCAGGCGGGTCAGTCCAATTCCCAACTCAATTTTATCGCCGGGTTTTCCACCCTCAATCAATACTTCTATCGGTGAGTCGGAACGTCCGGCCAGGGCTGATGGGCGCAACCTTACCGTGTAAGGTGCTTCTGCCGGTCCCACTCCTTTAGCCAGCAACTCGAGTGTCACCTTGTCGGGAGTCTCTTCGATCAACCGACCGGTAAAAGTTGGATCGCCAGGTTTTTTTTCATTGCGCACAGGGTAAGCGATACCATTAATGTAAAGCGTTACACCCCCGCATCCGGCACTATTTCCCACAAGGAGGATATCCATTCCCCATCCGTTCTGATCAAGATGATAGCTTTTCCCTTTTATGATATTCTTATAAATGAGTGTGTCCTGGCGTTTCCCAAACATATCAAAATGACCGTCATAAATGCGGTAGGCTGCCTTTTCTGATTCCCAGCACCAATTGGGAGGGTACCAAAGATTATCCCAAGCCACACGCGGATGAACGCCTTTGTCTCTTCGCTGTGCCAGCCATTCTTCGTAGTTCTGAACTGGAACACCCGTCTTGAACATTTCACTTAGCGTGCTATTCATCAGCTTATTATCATCTTTTTCTCGAGCGGTTCCGAAGCTCTTCCAGAAAGAACCTGAACCTGCACCCAATTTTTTGAGTTTCGCAATCTGACGATCCCGGATTAACCTCAGGTAATACATCATCGTCTCATCACTGTTTATCAGAATACCAGCCACTTCTTCCGTGAACTTAGCGCCACGCATGTTTTGTTGGAGCAGATCCCAAACCGGATCCTGACCGCTGCCCTTCTGTACAGACTCAAGAGCCATGGCCAATGTCCTGTCAAGATTGTACAGCAGTGACGGCTCCTTCTTGAGAACCTTTGAGTATATGGTGTTAATGTCACCGAATTTCCACTTTACAGGCTTAACCTTTGAAACATCTGTATTCCACGAATCATCCACTATGCCGTCACCATCAATGTCGACTGTCACCTGATCCATGATGCCGTCGCCGTTGCGATCGATCCATGCATAATTCATATCCGTCTTCAGATCGCCGTCATAATCCACTTTGATCCAGCTTTTGTCACTGTTCTTAATATGAATACGGTTGTCTGCAGGGTTGAAATAAAATTCGTTGGGACCCTTGGGATGGAGTACCAACTCGTATCGTTTATTAAAAGGTCCGCAATCAGGTCCGCCAATTTGCGGCATATAAAACCCGGGTTCCTTATTGCCGGCAGCGATGATCCCTTCCCAGCGATCAAAGTAGTCATTTGGCCTGTCCCACGCCCTATTCAGGTCGTTTTCGTCCCACGCAAACAGGACACGTGCCCATGTGATGTTTTGAATAAACTCAGCAGCGGCTGATCTTTTGAGTATTGGAGCCGTTTTTAATCCCCGGATGGTAAGTATTTCACTCTGGTCTTTGTTAAGGTGAAGCGAAAAATCGCTTTTCTTGTCTTTTTCTTCGGTCCAGCCGGGAGCGCAGGCAGCAATTGCCACATCAAAATCGCGTGGTTGCAGGGTTGTCGCATCGTTATCGGCATCGAAACTCCAGCGCACATATTTAATCAGATCACCATCGCCTTCAATCCGGATTACGTCTTCGGTAATACCGTCCATATCGCGATCGAAAAACAGGAATGGATTTTCAAGAAATGGAGTCCAGGTATCCGAACCTGGCTTCAGGTGCAAGTAATTGAAGGTTTCGTCCCCGCCAAAATGTGATTTGTACTGGCAAGTTCGCTGAGAGTAACGGTAATCGATATTGTACCATAGAAGGTTATCGTCACCATCATCTCTGCCCCACCAGCACAAGATGCCCAGATCTTCTCCCCCGTAAGTATAGAGTCCGATCTGATCTACATCCTGGTCTCCATCAAGATCTTCATAATCAACAACCGCATCGACTATTCCATCAGCATTGTAGTCAGCGATATACAAATCGCTGTCGAGGTCTGGTTCCCCTCCCATCACCAGGTCATTATCCTCATCAATAACCCGAACCAATATGGGCCGTTTACTCTCCGAGTGGCGCGGGTCAGTGTCGATAAACCAGACTTCCTCCGGTTTACCATCGCCGTTGCGATCAACATAATGGCGCTTTCCCGGTAGGTCCGCTTTGACCTTTTTTACCATAGCTGAATCTAAGCGTGCAGCATCGCCGAAAACGCGCTCAAAGGCTTTCTGTTGCAGAACTGTATTCAGTAGTGGCTGTGCCTGAATTTTCAAAGAGGTGATACCTGCCAGCAACAAAGAAATAATTACAATCCTGATTGAAATTATTTGTAAATCTCCCATGTTTGACGAATTTCTCATATCCGATAAAGTCAAATAATTTCAATTGAAAATTCATAATTCATTTAACCCAACAATCTATTTACTCAAATGCGAATTGTGTTAATTCAATTTTTTGAAGATTTAGCGCCTACATGCTTCATCATTCCATGAATGGCATTTTCGATCTTTTCTTCTACATTATTTGCGAAAGAGCCCGGAAGTCCATAATAGATCATGCTTTCATTCGCCTCATAACCACCTTCTTCAAGTATCCGTTGGGTTGGAATGTAACACATTACTTCGTTGCAATATCCGGCTACGAATAAGTTTTCATGGCTGTACTCTTTCTTCATTTTGAGCGAATAGTCGACCACCACTTCGCTACTCATTGCCAAAATTGTCAGATCATTATTGAAGCGAACCACTTGAAGGGGATAAGTGAAATGGCTCATATCCCATCCCTTGTTGTATCCCTCCAAGATTAATTTAGCCCGCCGTTGCAGATATTTATCTGTGCTTTGTAACTCCTTTTGGTATTTTTCAAGATTGAATGGAGAAAATTCCAGATTAACGGTTGTAAAGTCTGTACGAATAGGAGCACGCACAGGATGGAGATCGCCTGCTAACGCCTTTTGTACTGCTTCGGATAACGATTTGCCATGTTGCATGGCAAGCTCGACGGTGCCACGGGGTTGCGGATTTTGGTCTGCTCCGCAACCCATGAAAAACAACGCTGTAACCCCCGGATACTTTTTCTGCAGATCTATTTGTGCAAATCCGGCGTAATCGCCGTTTATTGGGTAGCCGCTCAAAGTTGTGTTATGGCAGGCATAGCCAAACAGGATCGCTTTTAAGGTGCCATCGGGAGATGCAATTTTCATTACCGGAACATCATGATCGACCGGGCCATTTAGATTTTTACCATTGATGATACCCTTGGCAGTAGGTTCACGCCGGTTCATTGCAAAACCAACAGAACCATGACCACTCCAGACTTGCATGGGTGCGAGGTGACTCATGGCAGAATCAATAACCGCAACGATATCGTCTGTTAATTCCAGTGCATATTTGGCCACTGATTTCTGATCCTCAAGGTTCAAATCAAAAATCATACTCAGCGATGGCCAAACCACGGGTCCGGAGTGTGTATGAGACGAATTCATCAGCAATTGTGAACGATTAATCCCATATTTTTTGATGACCCGTGTGGTGATGGCTTCAGATACTTCGTGCGACAGGCCCAATAGATCGGTGGTTACAATGATAACACGACTACCTGCATTTTCTTCGAACACCAATGCCTTTGCCCAAACGTCATGCATCACTTCGGTGGATGGTTTCGTTCTGCTTCCATAACCGGTGAGCCAGAAAGGAAGCTGGGGTGTAATCACTTTGGATGCAATACCCACCCTCATATCCGCACCCCACAAAGAGCATGTGATCAGCAAAAAAGCGACAATAAGGATCTTTCTCATTTTTTTGTTTATTCTATGGAGTAATTGTCAGGGTCATTTCTTTAACAACTGTTTTAGTCTGTTCCATAGATGCATTGAATCCGACGAAAACTGCTTTATAGGTACCTGCCAAAGTATAGGTATAAGGAAATGATGACAGCGTCGAAGCAGCTGGTCCTGATTTAATTGGAGTTGAATAATCCGGGCCAAGGTCAACTGAATTTATGGTTATCGGAGCGCTCACAGCCCAGGTTTCGCTAACCGGATCATTATCCGTGGCATTTGGATTAAATGGAACAAATGGTTTATATACTGCTGATGCAATGTACGCTGAACTGCTACGATCATACATCGGATCCTTTGGATTCCATTGTGGAAGTGTTGGATCGTATATTGCCAAACCGGCCCAACGGTAAGTAGGTCCCCAAAGCGTTACTCTGGTCGAAGTCACTGAGGATATTGCCGGATTGGTTGTCGGGCTGCCATCAACGATTTGGAATCCTGCATGGATTTGATCAGCAAGGGTCAGCGCAATAGGCGTTGCACTTGCGGTATTCGTCAGTGTTTTTTTACTCTTTATTGCAAATGTCTGTATAAACCATTGACGAGCCAAGCCATTAGTTGCCTGAGAAGTCGTTACATACTTAAACGCGATGTAAATCGGCTTCCCTGAAACAATCAGATCAGAAATATCCTTTGTTCCAGAGGCAACAAATGTAGCCGATGTACCTAATGTAAACCTGCTGGTAATATCTGTCCAGGTTGCTGCCTTAACCTTAGCCACACTGCTGTAATCACCGTTAAAATCAGAAGATGCCATAATAAAAAGCTGATTTGTTTGTGTACCGACTTGTAAACTGCTGGTAAATTCCACCGTAGCACCACCACCGGTTACATCAATTATTCTTCCGCTTTTGAAAGCATAATCCTTTAAAGTTTCACCCGAGTAAAATGAAATAGTGTTGGCAATACCCGTAAAAAGGAATGTTATAGGTTGCCCCACTTTAAATGTGGAAGTTGTTGTTGTGACATCAAAGGTCGGAGCCTGCAGATTCGGCACAACATCTTTGTTACAGGAGGCCAATAACAGTACCCCTAATAACATGTTATAATATTTGAATTTCATAATTGTTTTAATATGAAGTTATTTACCAAAGTGGATTCTGTACCATTGACGTATTTGCCACACATTCTGTGGAGGGTATTGGCCAAAAAAGATCTCTTTGGCTTACAGCGGAATAGTATTTAACGAAAGCTGCAGTAAAACCTTGTGTTACCATATCGTTTGCCAGGTTTGAATTTACCTGAAGGAATATTCCCCAACGCAGTAAATCATATTTCCTAAAATTTTCCATGTTGAGTTCCCTCATTCTTTCATTCTGGATAACAGCAAGAAAACTTGCTTTGGAGCTGGTTTGTGCTGCTGTTAAATCAGCATCTGCATTGGTCCAGATTGTTGCCGTTGCCGTTGCTCCTGTTCCACCCCCACCGGTAATGGTTATCGAAGGAGCCGTGGTATATTGACCTTCGTTGTTGTAAACTACACCGGTTAAATCCCGGCTGAGGGTAATAGCAGTTACAACTCCTCCCGTTATAGTAGCTGTTGCGGTAGCAGTAACAGGAATAACATTTGATCCTGAGCCAGCAGAAAAGGTTACAATTGGCGCTGTAGTATAGCCAGTCCCCCCATTTGTTACAGTGATGGTTTTGACACCTTTTGACCAACCTCTTTCTCTTACAGCGTTAACTGCATTGATCGCCGCTGTAGAAGGCACACCACTAATTTCATTTTCTGCTTCGGCATACATTAAGAGGATATCGGCATATCTTAACAGTGGAACGTTGATAGGTGTTGCGGTCGCACCCGGAGGTGACACAGTTTCATATTCTCTTCTCCATTTCCCGGGATAAAGGGCATTTTTTACTGCTTGTGTCGGTGGATGCGTAACCATCGTTTTAAGGGGTTTTACACCATAGGTAAAGC
>Ga0118677_10009202_pt1 | contig 15523 bp, 7 predicted proteins | sample AliMusrvi5mmetaG_FD_86154 | JGI IMG/M metagenome (GOLD analysis project Ga0118677, IMG submission 86154)
GGTCTATGAGGGCGGGACGAACCTTTTCTGGGCCGAGCGTTTCGGGAAGGTGATCGGGGTGGATGATCTGTGGCTCAAGCTGTGTGGCAACACACACAGCGGGTCATTCAAGGATCTGGGCATGACGGTGCTGGTGTCGCAGGTCAAACAGATGATCTCCGAGGGGGCGCCGATCAAGGCGGTGGCGTGCGCTTCCACGGGCGATACTTCGGCGGCACTGGCGACGTATTGCGCGGCGGCGGGCATCCAATCCGTGGTGCTGCTGCCCCGGGGCAAGATCTCGATCGCGCAGTTGATCCAGCCGGTTTCCAACGATGCCCTGGTGCTCTACCTGGATACGGACTTCGACGGCTGCATGAAGCTGGTGCAGGAGATCACCAAGGATCCGACGCTCTACCTGGCCAACTCGATGAACTCGCTGCGCGTGGAAGGGCAGAAGACGGTGGGCATCGAGATCGTGCAGCAGTTCGACTGGGAAGTGCCCGACGTGATGATTATCCCCGGCGGCAACCTGGGCAACGTCTCAGCCCTGGGCAAAGGGTTGCTGATGATGAAAGACCTGGGGGTGATCGCGAAGCTGCCGCGCATCGTGGTGGCGCAGGCGCAGCGGGCCAACCCGCTTTATCTCTCCTACAAGCGCAACTTCGAGAGCTTTGAGCCCATCCAGGCCCAGAAGACGCTGGCGAGCGCGATCCAGATCGGCAACCCGGTCAGCTTCGAGAAGGCGGTGCGCACCCTCAAGCAGTTCAACGGCATCGTCGAGCAGGCGACCGAGGAAGAGCTGGCGGATGCGGCGGCGCTGGGCGATCGCACGGGGATGTTCAATTGCCCGCACACGGGGGTGGCGCTGGCGGTGCTGATCAAGCTGCTCAAGGCGGGTAAGATTGATAAGTCGGACCGCGTGGTGGTGATTTCGACGGCGCATGGGCTGAAGTTCGTGGAGATGAAGGTGAAGTATCACCAGCGCGAGCTGGAGTTCCCGAGCCGACATGCCAACCAGCCGATCGAGCTGCCCGCGCGGCTGGACGCCGTCAAGGAAGCGCTGCACAAGGCGCTGCAGACTAAGCGCCAATTCAAGCTGTAGCGGGCGGCTGGCGGGGAAATCCGAAACCCGAAATCCGAGGTCCGAAGGAAGGCCGAGAGCCGAAAACCGAAGGGTAACGGTCAGTCCTTCTTTCCCGACTCAGCCGGTGGCGCGTTCGTGCCGCTGGCCTTGCGTTCCTGCTCGTCGAGGTTGCGCGCCAGGCGCTTCTTTAGCACGGTGTACATGTCGTTGGTGACGGCGTTGAGGTGCGCGTGGACTTCGGCAAAGCGGTCGGCCTGGAGCTTGAGGCGCGCAAAGTGGAGATAGACCCCCTCGCGCTCGACTTCATCGTGGGCGATGGCCAGGGTATTGGTCCAGGCGGTGAGGGCGTCTTCGAGGCGTAGCGGTTTGATGCCGTAGTAGGTTTGGGCGACATCCGAAGCGAGCGGGAAGTTGTCGGGGGCCAGTTTCAGGGCCTGGCGGTAGATCTCGAGGGCTTTGTCGTAAACCTGCTGCTCGGTGAGGTTGTAGAACTTCATGGCATCCTTGCGGAACAGAAACACGACATCGGCGAGGTTTTGATAATAGAGGGGCTCCCGCGGATTTAGTTCGATGGCTTTGCCGTAGTACTCGAACACCTTGTTGATCGGTCCGGTGTGGCTGTAGATGTTGGCGAGATTATTGTAAGCGGCGGGGTCTTTGGGATTGAGCTCCAGCGCCTTTTCCCACTGCGCCTGCGCGCCGTCCTCGTCGTGGAGATCGTTGAGGAAGCTGCCAAAGGCGACGCGGGCGCGGGCGTGGTTGGGATGGCGCCTGATGAAGTCGGCATAAGCTTCGCGGATGGGCGCGAAGCGATCGCGGATGCGCCGCTGCAGGTCGGCACTCGGCACCCCTGCGCCTTTGGCTGCCGCCTCGTCATTGTCGCGAATCCACTGGTCCACCTCGGCCTGGGCCGTGTCGTCAGCCTCCAGCAGCTTCTTGTATTCCTTTTCCACGCCCTCATCCGTGGCGGGCACGGTGGCAGGCGGCGAATTGGAGGTCCCGACGACGAGGTCGTCCGCTGCCGCCAGCGCGCTGGCGGCTACGAGGACGCCGAGCAAGCCAATCAAGAGTTTTCGCACGGCCTCAAACTAGCATGACGTTATGAAACGTGAAACGTGAAACGTGATGCCTGCCAGCGCATTTCACGTTTCAAGTTTCACGTTTCACCTGCCGCGCCTCACACTTCCTTGACGATGCCCCAGTAAACGTCCAGCCGCTTGTTGAGATACAGCTTCACGGCCTTGAGCAGGGTGGCGGCCTCGAGTCGCTGGCCGGCGGCGACGATTTGCTTGAGGGTCATCCCGGGGCGCACTGAGAAGCAGTTCTGGGCAATGATCGGCCCTTCGTCGAGGTTCATCGTCACGAAGTGCGAGGAGACACCGATGATTTTGACGCCCTGCTCATAGGCCTGCCGGTAAGCCTGTGGCCCCGGGAAGCTCGGCAGCAGCGAGGGGTGGATGTTGATGATCTTGTTCTTGAACCGCCACACGAAGTTGGGGGAGAGAATCTTCATGAAGCGCGCCAGGACGATGAAATCCACCTCGTGCTCGTCCAGGGCGCGCAACGCTTGCTGCTCCGCCTTGAGGCGGTCCTCCCACGGGATATGAACGAAAGGCAGCCGGTGTTTCTGGGCCAGCGATTCCAGGTCGCGGCGGTTGGAGAGCACCAGCGCGGGCTCCGCCTTCGCCAGGGCGCCGGACTTTAGCGCGCCGAGGATGGTCTGAAAGCAGTGGGGTTCGCGGGTCACCATGATGGCCATGCGCTGGCGGCGGCGCGGCTCAGTGAAGCGGACCTTGATTTCCATCTCCAGTTCAGCCGCGAGCTTCTCCAGTCCGCGGCCCACGGCGTCCCCATCCAGCTCGGAGACTTTCCACGAAGTCTGGACCGTCATACTGAATTGGCCGCGGGTGACTTGCTCTTCGAGCGCCTCGATATTCGCCTTTTGGAGGAAAAGGAAGTTGGTGATGCGGGCGACCACGCCGGTCTTGTCCCGGCCAATGACGGTAATTGTGCCGTATTTCTTCATGGGAATCAGGAGGTAGTAGCTTTCCTTCCTCCCGGCATCCTGTCCAGCGAAATCGGCAGTTTCTGGAGATCCCGGCCTCCTGCCGCCCACCTCCTTCCCGCTAAAACCTTTGACCCGAGGCGCAACTTTCCCTAGTTTGGCGTGTATTAGAACGATGACAATGGGGCAATATGCCCGATGACAGATGGCTTTTTTATCGCTGAAACAGTTCCTGGCCCAGATGGGCCTAGCCAGCCCCGAGCAGTTCGACGAATGGAATAAGGCTTGGAAGGTGGCAGTGACCAGCGGCTCGCAGGAGACGCTGCTGGCGTTCATCTGCCGCGAGCGCGGGCTGGCCGAGGATGTTTTCCTGCAGCAGTTGGCCCAGGCGCTCAACTGGCCCTACCTCGACCTGCCCAAGATAAGCGTGCCCGTCGAGGCGCGAAACCGTATTTCGACCAAGGTCGCTTTCCAGTACTCCGTGCTGCCGACCCAGGTCGCGGACGGCACGCTGCAGGTGGTGGTGAGCAACCCGTTCGACACGGCGATGCTTAACTCAGTGCGGTTCGACGCGCGCGGCCCGGTGGGTTTTGCCCTGGCCACCAAGGCTGAGATCGAGAAGGCGCTCAAGAAGTATTACGGCGTCGGCGCCGAGACGCTCGATGAGATGGCCGAAGACGAGCCCCTCGAATTGCTGGTGGGTGAGGACAAGGAAATCACCGAGAGCGACCAGGAAGCCAGCGTCATCAAGTTCGTCAACCAGGTCATTTGGGAGGCGTTCAAAGACCGTTCGACGGACATTCATTTCGAGCCGGCGGAGGACGAACTGCGCATCCGCTACCGCATTGACGGCATCCTGCACCAGACGCCGATGCCGCCGCAGCTCAAACGTTACCAGGCCGCGCTGATCTCCCGTATTAAGGTCATGTCGGGCATGAACATTTCCGAGAAGCGCCTGCCGCAGGACGGGCGCATCAACGTGCGCATCAAGGGGGAGGAGATTGACATCCGCGTTTCCACGGTCCCGACGGTCTATGGCGAGAGCGTCTCGTTGCGTCTGCTCACGCGCGGCAAGATCTTCCTGAGCCTGGACAAGCTCGGTTTCTCGCCATTGGAGGAGAAGTCCATCCGCGAGATCATCGTCAAGCCGCACGGCATCTTCCTCGTCACCGGCCCCACCGGGTCGGGCAAGTCCACGTCGCTCTACGCGTTTCTGAGCACGATTAACTCGGTACACAAGCGCATTATTACGATCGAGGAGCCGGTCGAATACGAACTCAAGGGCATCAACCAGATCGCCGTGCGCCCGGAGATCGGCCTGACCTTCGCCATGGGCCTGCGCCATATCCTGCGGCAGGACCCGAATGTGATCATGGTCGGCGAGGTTCGCGACCTGGAGACGGCTGAGATCGCCATTCGCGCGGCGCTGACCGGCCATTTGGTCTTCAGCACGCTGCACACGAATGACGCGCCGAGCGCCTTCACGCGCCTCATCGACATGGGCATCGAGCCGTTCCTGGTCGCTTCCTCGGTGGAAGCGGTGATGGCCCAGCGTCTGGTCCGCACCATTTGTTCGCATTGCAAAGTGGAGCAGAAGGTCGAGCCCAACTACCTGCGCCGGATCGGTTTCCCGGAGGACGAAGTCGAGACGGCCAAGTTCTGGCACGGCCTCGGATGCGAGCAATGCCGCCAATTCGGTTACCAGGGGCGCATGGGCATCTATGAATTGCTGATCGTGAACGAGGCGTTGCGACCGCTGATCTTGAATCGCGCGGCGGCCTCGACGATGGCCCAAAAGGCCATCGAAAACGGGATGCGCACGCTGCGAATTGACGGTTGGAATAAGGTCCGGGCCGGGCAGACCACCATTGAGGAAGTGCTGCGCGTGACGCAGATCGAGGAACACCTCGACGCGCTGGCCGAGGATTCCAAGACGGAAGCGCGGGTGAAGAAGTGAAGACCGAGCAAAGAAAAGCGGATTGCTGGAGTAATGGAGTGATGGAATATTCCAAAACCGTGCCACTCCACCAGTCCCGCACCGCACGCCTGGCGAGGCTGGGGCTGGTTGGGGCCGCATTACTGGTTGTCACGCTGACCGGGTGTGGCCCGTCGTCTGGCAAGAAGGAAAAGCAATCGGCGACCAATGCCGCCGCATCGCGGCTGCTGGCCAGGACAAACCAGGTGCCGCCCGCGCGGCCCGGCATCCGGACCAACCTGCCTCCCGCTGCAGCGCGCGCCGTCGTCAAGGCCGCTACGCCTCTCGCCGCCGTGCGGCCCCCCGCCGGGACAAATGCCGCGCCAGCAGCAGCGCGTGCCAGTGCCGGCAAGAACGCTCCATTGGCCAAGGGGACGAAGCCAGGGATTGCCGAAACTTTACGCACCTGGCAGACCAACAGCGCGTTCTACCCGGCCTTGGGGGTCGTGTTTGCCTGCCTGTGTCTGGCCGTAGTGCTGGTCGCCAAGATGTTGAAGGCGAAGAACGCCAAAGCCGGCAAAGTGGCCGAACCGGAGGTCGCGGCCAAAATCGCCGCCCGACCCACCAAGCGAAAGGCGCGGCAAGCAACCATCCATACTTGCAACGTGCTTCAGGTCGGCCCCCAGTCGCGGCAGGTGTGGCAATTTGACGCGCGGGGCCGGGGTTTTGAGTTGAACCGCGAGCAGACGAGTGTTGCCGGGGAACCTTTGCCGGCCAGGCTGGTCGCGAAGGATTGGCACTCGCTGTTGCAGCGCAAACTCAACGTCGCCTGGCTGCCGCCCGAGCGCGTGTTCCTGCGGGTGGCGCAATTCCCGGCGAGCGACTTCGACGAAACGGCGGCGATGGTGGAGTTGCAATTGGAGAAACTGTCGCCGATGCCGGTCACGCAGATCGTCTGGAGCATCTGTATTTTGCCCCATGCGGAGGGCAACCTGCAGACCGTGGTGGTCATGATCGTTTCGCGCAATGAGGTGGAGGAGTTCCTCGGCCAGCTCGAAGGGCAGGGCTTTCTGGCCGACCGGCTCGAATTGCCGCTGCTCGATCAGTTGCAGGCGACGACGGTCACCCAGAGCGGCGCGTGGGTTTATCCAGAAGCGCCGGGCGGTAGAAATGCCTCTTTGGTGGCGTGGTGGTACGGCGGAGTGCTGCAGAACATTGATCTGATCACGCTGCCGCCCACCAACCGCCCGGAGAGTCTGAAGGAGCAGTTGCTGCAGATGGCCTGGGCCGGTGAGCTCGAGGGCTGGCTGACCGCTCCGCCCACCTGGCACCTGGTCGCAGATGCGCCCGCCGCAGCCGAATGGGAGCCGGCCCTGCGCGCGGGGTTGGAACAGCCTATCGAGGTCAGTGCGCCGGTGCCGGTGGCGGGGCTGGCTGCCTTGACGGCGGCACGGGCGGCGCGATCGGGCTCGGAGGGCAACCTGCTGCCAGCCGAGTATTCGACGCGCTATCACCAGCAATTCGTGGATCGGCTGTGGATGCGCAGTCTGGGGGCTGTGGTGGTGTTGTATGTGGTGGGCGTGCTGGTCTATTTCGGTCGGCTCCAGGTGGAGCTCTATCGCACGGGCGCCGTGGAGGACAAAGCGGCTGAGCTCGGACCGATTTATACGAATGCGCTGCAACTCAAGGCGAAGTTTCAGGTCTTAAAGGACCGTCAGGATTTGAAATTCGCCGCGCTGGACTGCTGGAAGGTCGTCGCCGAATTACTGCCCGATGGCGTCACCCTGGACGGGTATAATTTTAGTGACGGGAGGAAGCTGACGCTCAGCGGGAGCGCACCAGTTGACCAGACCAAGCAGCTCCTTGATTTCGACGCCGATATCCGGAAGGTGACTAGTAACGGCCAGCTTTTGTTCGATTCCAATGCGGGCGACCACGTCACGTGGGACGTGCGGGGCAATGTGGCGAACTGGCACTGCGTCCTCGAACTCAAGCGATCGGAGGCGCTATGACAAGTTATCTGGATCGCCTCAACCTGCGTCCCTTTGAGAAGCGCCTGGTGGTGGGCGTCGGCGCTGTCCTGTTCCTGGTGCTTAACGCGTGGTTTGTAGTCCCGCATTTTTCCGACTTGAACCAGGCGCGGGACCGTCGGGTGCAAGCGCTCGAGAAACTCAAAACGTGGCAGATCGAAATGGACCAGAAGGTTAAGTACGACGCCGGAATCAATAAGTTTCGCCAGGAGGGCTTGGAGGTTCCGCCAGAAGATCAACAGAACCAGTTCGCCCGCGCCATCCAGGATCAACAGGTGCGGAGCGGCGTCGGCATCCAGCAATTCGGGAGAGTAACCACCCAGAGCAACCAGTTCTTCCTGGAACTAACCCAGCCAATCAGTGTCCAATCCGGGGAAGAACAGCTTGTGGACTTTCTATACCGACTAGGCTCCGGCAATTCGCTGATCCGCGTCCGCGATCTCACCTTGCGGCCTGACGCGCCGCGACAACAGCTCAGCGGCACGGTTAAGCTAGTGGCCAGCTACCAAAAGAATCCTCCCAAGAAGGCCACACCAGCCACCAGCCCGGCCGCAGCCAAAACGAAAATTACGACCTCAACAGCCAAAAGACCGTGAAAACCTCAATTCTCGTCCTGCTCCTGGCCACTTTCGGTGCTTGGGCCCAAACCCCTCCCTCGCCGGCGCCTGCAACCATGTCGGCGCCCCCGCCTGACGCGGCGCCCAAGCTCTCGGTCAATACGAATCGGGAAAAAGTGCTAAAGCAGGCACTGCTACTCCCCCCCGAGAGCGGTACCAACGCTCCTGTTCCCGGCCTTGTTGGCAGTTCCTCGACCCGCGGAACGTCGGCTTTAGCCGGCAGCCGCGGCACCAACGTTCCTGCTCCCGACCTTGCCGGCAGGCCGCTCAAGCCCGTTCCGGGCGTGGACGGGCCCCTGCCTTCGCCTGCGACGCGCAGCCTGCCACGTCCGCAATCGGTGGCCAGACCAGAAAGCGCCGCCATTCCTGGCGTTCCGACCGCGTCGGTTAAGCCTACGCCCGGGGCAGACCAGGTCGGGCCGACTGGGCTTGCGTCTTCGGGCACCAACGCACTGGGCGAGGAGACCATCCCCCCCGGCATGATCAAATTTCAGGGTGCGGACCTGACTCAGGTATTGGACCTCTACAGTGAGCTGGTGAACCGCACGATCCTGCGCGTCTCGACTTTGCCGGGGGCACCGATCACGCTCACCACGAGAACCCTGCTCACCAAGAAAGAAGCGATTCAAGCGCTGGACGCCATCCTGGCGTTGAATGGCATCGCCATGGTTAACGTGGGCGAGAAGTTCGTGAAGGCGGTGCCCGAAGCGGCGGGCAACACCGCCGGCGCGCCCTTCGATACCACCAGCGTGACCAACATGCCCGAGCTGGGCCAATACATTACCCATGTGGTGCAGTTGAAGTACGCCAAGCCGAGCGAACTGGTGCCGATCCTGCAGCCTTTCTCGAAGATTCCCACCGCCGTCCTGCCGATTGAGGGGACGCAGATGCTGGTGCTCCGCGATTATGCCGAAAACGTCAAGCGCATGCTGGAGCTAGTCGCTCAAGTGGATGTTGCCGTTCCCTCGGAATTCGTCTCCGAGGTAATTCCGATCAAGTATGCGAAGGCTTCCGAGATCGCCAGCGCCTTGAACAGTTTGAGCTCCGGCGGCGGCTCCACGACGGTCGGCGCGGGCAGCGGCGGCGGGGGCGGCGCCGGCGGCGGCAGCCGGAGCAGCGGTCGGAGCAGCGGCGTAGGCCGGACCGGCGGCATCGGCGGAGTGGGCGGCGTCGGCGGCGCGGGTGGCTATCCGGGACAGGCCGGGGGAATGATGACGCCAGGCGGCGGAGCGGGCATGGCGAACGCAGGTGCGGGTGGCAGTTCGTTCTCGCAGCGCCTTCAGAACATTATCCAACGCGCCGGCGCCACCAGCTCCGGCGACATCCAGGTCATAGGTCAGACCAAGATTATCTCGGACGAGCGCACCAATGCGCTGCTGATTTACGCCTCGAAGGAGGACATGAAAATAATCAAGGACATTGTCAGCAAGCTGGACGTCGTCCTGGCGCAGGTCCTGATTGAAGCCGTGATCCTGGAGGTGACGCTGACGGACAGTCGTTCCCTGGGCTTCAACTATTTGCAGCGTCCGAAACAGGTTGGCGACTGGACCGGGGTCGGCGCCATCAACAACAAGCAATTCCTCAAAGCCACTGACTTCACCGGCATCAACGGCGTAACCAACACCAGCGGCGCTATCCCGCAGGGCTTTAGCTACCTCATGAACTTCAACCAGGACCTCGATGTGACGGTGACGGCGATAGCCGGCGACAGCCGCGCCAAGATCCTCCAGCGCCCCCGCATCCAGACCTCGCACAATGAGCCGGCCAGCCTGTTCGTGGGCGAGAATCGGCCTTACCCAACTTCCAGCTATTACGGCGGCGGCGGCTACGGCGGTTATTCTTCGATCCAACAACTCCAGATTGGTGTCCAGCTCGATGTGACGCCGCTCATCAACCCCGACGGACTGGTGGTCATGGACATCCACCAGAAGATTGACAACTTCATCGGCAACGTGACCATCCAAAACGTGGGCGATGTCCCCGTCACCAGCTCCAAGGAAGCCCAGGCCAAGGTCTCCGTGCGGGACCACGACACCATTATCCTGGGCGGGCTGATCGAGACCGACAAGAACAACAGCAACTCCGGCGTCCCGTTTCTGAAGGATCTTCCGCTGCTGGGTTACCTCTTTCGCAGCACCAGCAGCGATGGAGTACGCAAAGAACTCATCGTCTTGATTCGGCCGACGGTGCTGCCCACGCCGGAGATTGCGGCGCTGGCGGCCACCGCCGAGAAGAACCGAATGCCCGGAGTCCGAGCGGCGGAAAAGGAACTTCGCGACGAATACAAGGAGCTGCTTAGAAAAGCGAACAAGGCGGACGAGGCAGACTCCGCGAATTCCTCCAAGACCCTGCAGAATCCCTAATATGATCAGCTCTGGTCAGGCAACCCCGGAGCCCGCATGGCTCCGCTCGCTGCGGCAGCGCGTCAGGGCGATTTCGCTCGCGAAGCTGCTGGTGCTTGGCGGGCTCCTGGTTTGGGCGCCCGAGCGAGCGGCGGCGCAGGTCTTTGCTATTACCACCATCAACAACACAAATGTGCTGGTAGGTACGCCGATCACGATTCAGATCACCATCACGAACACTACCGGTGCCAACGGCCAACTGAATTGGCACCTTAACAATCCTGCCACTTCGGCTACCATTGCGCCTACGAATTCGGCTCCGCAAGGTTCAACCACGTTCAATTGGACGCCGACGCAACCCCAGTCCGTAACCTTCACCGTTAGCGTCAGCCAGTTAGGCACGCCAAACACCGCCGGCACGAGCTTCACCGTAACCGTCACAAACAACGTTGCGCCGGTGGACCAGGTTGTCATTGACCCGATCCCCCCGCAGACCGTAGTCGAGGGGACGGCGCTTACCTTTACCAGCCATGCCCACGCCACCAATAACTCCAGCACCCCGCTCTTATTCAGGCTCGTTAACGCGCCCAGCGGAGCCACCCTCACCAACAACAGCCTGACGAGCGGCGTCTTCAACTGGACGCCGACCTCCGCCCAGGCCGCAACCCCCTCGTATACCCTCCGCGAGATCGTTACCGTGGTGGGCGGTACGGGCAGCAACTACCAGGATTTCCAGATTACCGTCACCCGCACTAACGACTGCGGAGATCTTAATGCCTTCCTGGCAGCCGTCCAGCAGGGGGGGACTTTCGTGCTCTCGAATTGCACGACGATTGTCCTGACCAACACGCTGACGATCTCGAAGAGTGTCACCCTCGACGCCGGGGCAAACAACGTAACGATTGCCGGCAACGATCTCTTCCGGCTTTTCACGGTGCTGCCGGGCGTCACGAATTTCACCCTCCGCGGGATTACTCTCTCCGGCGGGCAGGACCCCAATGGCGGCAGCCTCTACCTCAGCTCGGGCGCGGTGGCGACGCTAACGAACTGCACGTTCATCGGCAACAGCGCGGTGGGAACCAATGGCGCAGCCGGCCGCGATGGCAGCGGGGGCGGGACCATGGGCAGTAATGGCGGCAACGGCACCGCGGGCGTCCAGGCGCTGGGCGGGGCGATTTACAAGCTCGGCAGCTTGACGATCTACAACAGCTCGTTTTTCACCAACCGTGCGACGGGCGGCACCGGCGGCAACGGCGGCGCCGGCGGCTACGGAAGCTTCCAGGGCGGCAACGGCGGGAACGGCGGAGCCGGGGGCGTCGGTTACGGCGGAGCCATCTATAACCTGGGGACGCTCCGGTTGACGAATTGCGTGTTCAGCGGCAACACGGTGAGCGGCGGCAGCGGCGGCAGCGCGGGCATCGGTGGCGCCGGGCCCTTTGCTGGCAGCGCGGGCCTTGGCAGCGCTGGCGCTCCCGGTTCCGGCGCGGCCGTTTACAGCGCGCAGAACCTGACCGCCAACAACTGCACTTTTAGCCTCAATGCCGCGCAGAGCGGCAGCAGCGCCGCCGGCGGCACGGCCTCTTCGGGTAACGGGGTGAATGGACCGAGCGGGGCCAGTAGTTTCGGCGGCGGGATTTGCCTCGCCGGCATAGGGGCGTTGACGAACTGCACCTTCGCCACCAACATCGTCATCGGCGGAAACGGGGGCGATGGTGGTGATGGCGGCATAATCAGCGGAAACGGCGGAAATGGGGGCAACGGCCTCGGCGGCGGTTTGTACAACAGCGGCAACGTTGTCGTGGTCAACTGCACGTTTTCCGGTTGTGGGGCTATCGGTGGCACCAACGGTTACGGCGGCAGGGTCGCCTTCCCGGGAACCGATGGCGCTCCCGGGGTCGGCCACGGCGGCGACATTGCCCAGCAGGGCTCGAGCACGTTCGTCTTGCGGAACTCCATTCTGGCCGCAACTTATGCCGCCGCCAACGCCTACGATACCAGTGCGGGCCGGATCACGGATGGCGGCTATAACATCAGCTCCGACGCCAGCCTCAATCTAACCGGCACCAGCCTCAAGAATACCGATCCCAAGCTCGGTCCCCTGGCCGCCAATGGCGGCCCGACACCCACCCTGGCGCTGCTGCCCACCAGTCCCGCCCTTAACAAGATCCCTAAGGCAAGCAGCCCCGCGATCGACCAGCGCGGCATACCCCGCCCGCAACCTCAGGGCGGCTCGGCTGACATCGGCGCCTACGAGCTGGTGACGCGGCCGGCCATCCTCGCCCAGCCGCAGAGCCAAACTAATATCATTAACACCTCCGTTACCTTCACGGTCTCTGCTTTTGGTGGCACTTTAAGTTACCAGTGGCGTTTTAATGCTGAGGACGTCGCAGACGCCACCAATACCAGCTACACCATTGCCAGCGTGGGCACAGCCGACGCCGGGGACTATGATGTTGTTATCACGAACAGTTTTGGTTCGGTGACCAGCACGGGGGCCAGCCTGACTGTGCTTGAGCCGCCTGAGATCACGACGCAGCCAACCGACCTGTCCGTGTTTCGAGGCAGCAATGCCACTTTTTCGGTAGTGGCCACGGGTCTTGAGCCCCTGTACTACCAATGGCAGTTCAACGGCACTAACATATCAGCCGCGACCGACACCAGCTATGAAATCATTAGCGCCCAACTGAGCAATGCGGGCAGCTATACCGTCGTGATTACCAATGCTGACGGTAGTGTCATCAGTACTCAGGCGGTGCTTACGGTCGGCGTGCCCCCCTCCATTACCGCTCAGCCAGCCGATCAGACCGTGGTGGCGGGCAGCAATGCTACCTTCAGGGTCACTGCCGCGGGCACTAGCCCCTTGAGTTACCAGTGGCGATTCAATGGAACGAACATCACCGGCGCGACCTCCTCCGTCGCAACGATAAGCGGCGCCAATACGACTAATGCTGGGAATTACGCTGTCGTTGTTACCAATAACTTTGGCGTGATAACCAGTTATGCCGCGAAGCTAACGGTGGTTGTCCCCCTGCCCCTCATAATCAGCGGCCGCATCACTAACGGCGCTAATGGACTTGGCGGCATCAAGGTCACCGCCTCGGGCGTCACCAATTCAGGGGTCACCGACTTCAATGGCTATTACACCATTTCCAGTCTGCCAACGAACACTTACACCGTGACCCCATCGCTGGCCTGTTTCCGTTTCAGCCCTTCAAATCAAGTTGTCCACGTGGGGCCGAACAACACGAATGGAGTGAACTTCTCTGCCAGCAATGATTTTCACCTTATCCGAGGTCGGGTTATCGAGTACACTAATGGGTTGAGCGGCGTCGCGGTCACTGTCATCGGTGGCGGCGAGACTAATTCATTGACCACCGACACCAATGGCTATTACACGCTCTCCGGTTTGTGCAGCAACACGTATTCGGTGACTCCCTCGCTGCGGTGCTACCGGTTCAACCCGGCGTCGCAATCCTTGCAACTGGGATCGGACACCACAAACGTGAATTTCATTGCCGGCCTGCTGGCTTACACGATCAGTGGAAGTATCAGTAACGGGAGTGCGGCGATGAGCGGCGTCAGGGTTGCGATCGGGGACGCCTATAGCACCAATACGGTTACCAGCACGAACGGCAGCTATTCCGTCTCCGGCCGATGCCCCGGCACTTATTCGGTGACCCCTTCCCTGGCGGGCTTTGCCTTTGACCCGGTCAGTGCCAGCATCACGGTCGGCCCTGACGCCACCACCGTAAACTTCCTCGCCACCCCCATTTTTAACATTAGCGGCCGCGTGACTGCCGGCGCCAATGCCGTCAGCGGTGTCAGCGTGGCGACGGGGACCAATAATGCCACCACCGATTCCACCGGCAACTATACGATCCTCGGCGTGCGTGCGGGCCCAATCATCGTCACGCCATCGCTGGCTTGTTACCGGTTCAATCCCGCCAGCGTCGCGTTTACCCTATCGTCGAATACCACCGGGTTGAGTTTTGGCGCCACCCAAGGATTCGCCATCCAAGGACTGATTACGGCCGGCAGCAGTCTGTTAAGTGGCGTCATCGTGAGCGCCGGAGGCAAGCTCGCGATGACGACTAACGGCAGCTATACGCTGTCCGGACTTTGCTCTAATACCTACACCGTCACGCCTTCGTTACCGGGGTATCAGTTCGAACCGGGCGCGACGAATGTGACTCTTTCCTCGGCTGATTCCAACGGCGTGAACTTTGCCGCCTTTGCCGTCTTCAGCATCAGCGGCCGCATCCTGGAAGGCACCAACGGACTGGGCGGGGTCAGTCTGGGTATCGGTACCAATATCACCGCCCCTGACGGCAGTTATACGATTTCCGGCCTGCGTGCGGGCACTAATATTCTTACCCCGTCGCTGGGGTGTTACCATTTCGTTCCCACTAATCGCGTGGTCATTGTGGGCCCAAGCACCAATAGCCAGGGCTTCAGTGCCAGCCTCAGCCTTTACACCATTAGCGGGCGGGTCACTGAGGGGGCCAGCGGCTTCAGCGGTGTGGCCGTGCAGATTGGCGACACCACGATCGGGACGGACGTCAACGGCAATTATGCGCTCTCCGGCCTTTGCCCCGGCACGTATCCCGTCATCCCATCGTTTCTGGGGTATCAATTCGTGCCGGGCACGAATAGTGTGACGCTCTCCTCGATGGATTCCAACGGCGTGAACTTCGCTGCGGTAGCGGTCTTTAGCGTCAGTGGCCGGGTCCTGGAAGGCACCAACGGGGTGGGCGGGGTCAATGTGAGGCTGGATACCAATGTGGGCACCAACAGCGTCCTCACCGCCATCGACGGCAGTTACGCTTTTTCCAGCGTGCCCGCAGGCTCCGTTTCCATCAATCCCTCCCTGGACGGCTATAAGTTTCAACCCTCGTTCCTTGACTTGACGATCGAGGCAGATACCGACTTGCCGGCTTTCACGACGTTCCCGTTGCTCACTATCAGCCGGACCAATGCCTTAGTTCAGCTTGCGGCCGCCCAGACGCCGGGACGAACGTACCAGCTCGAGGCCTCGACCAACCTGATTAACTGGCTACCCATTTTCACCACCAGCAACGTTTCCACGAACACCGCCTGGTTCTACTTCACGGACCCGTACGCAACTAACTCCGTGCGATACTACCGGCTGGCTGAAAACGTCCTGGTTTCCCCGGTGTTTACCATGACCCTCACCACCAACGCGGTGCAATTCAGCTTGGTTGCTTTTCCGGGGCCAACTTACCAAATCGAGTCCTCGACCAACCTGCTCGACTGGGTGTCCATCTTCACAACCAACAACAGCTCGACTGACCTCGCGCTATTTCAATTCACCGATTCCCCGGCAACGAGCCGGGTCCGATTCTATCGTCTGTCCCAAACTCCCGGCCTTTGAGCGGGGATCGAGGGATAGCCGAGGGATAACCGCCGTTACAGCCAGACAGACGGCTGCCCACGCAGGCTCAGAGATCTTGAACCCGTGGAGACGACGTGAGCCCCATTCCCCCTCACCCTACCCCAAAGGAGCGGGTGCCTGGCCCCATGAGTGGAA
>Ga0118677_10009203_pt1 | contig 15522 bp, 9 predicted proteins | sample AliMusrvi5mmetaG_FD_86154 | JGI IMG/M metagenome (GOLD analysis project Ga0118677, IMG submission 86154)
GGCTGGACGGCGCACCATAACACCGACATCTGGCGCCAGGCGGGGCCGGTCAGCGGCAGCGCCGTGTGGAGCATCTTTCAAGTGGGCGGCGCGTGGTTGTGCCAGCACGTCTGGGAACACTATGCCTTCTCCGGCGACGTCGACTACCTGCGCCGCGCCTGGCCGACCTTGAAAGGGGCCGCGCGGTTCTACCTCGACTACATGATGGAGGAGCCGTCGCATGGTTGGCTCGTAACCGGGCCGGATACCAACTTCGAAAACCAGTTTCGAAAGCCCAACGGCGAGACCGGCTGCACCTGTATGGGGCCAACCGCGAGTATGCAGATGGTGCGCGAGTTGTTACAGAATTGTGCCGAGGCCTCCCGTATTCTCGGCACGGAGGCCAACCTTCGCGCCGAAATCGAGAGGACCTTGCGGCGCTTGCCCCCGATGCAGATCAGTCCGACCACCGGCGAGTTGCAGGAATGGCTCGAGGACTGGCAACGCACGGCCGATTGTCAGGTGTTATCCAGTTGGGGCGCGATCTGCGGCACGCAGATCACGCCGCGCCGGACGCCGGAATTGGCGGCGGCTTTGCGCAGTATATTCGACAAAGCCCAATGGTGGAAGAGCGGGCTGGTGGGGAGTTGGCAAGGCGCATTTCAGGCCAATGTTTACGCGCGGCTCGGCGACGGCGATACGGCCCTGGCGGTGCTTGATACGCACCTCCGACGCAGCGTGAACGCCAATCTCTCGGCTAGTTTCCCCGCCTCAAACGTCGAATGGGAAATCGATGGCAACCTCGGCCAAGCGGCAGCTATTGGCGAGGCGCTAATGCAGTCACACACGGGCGAGATTCAGTTCCTGCCGGCCTTGCCGAAGGCTTGGCCGGCCGGCAAAGTCACCGGCCTGCGCGCGCGCGGCGGATTTGAGGTCGATGTCGTATGGAATGACGGGAGACTGAAGAAAGCCACCGTGCATTCGCTTAATGGACGCCCGGTCCGGCTTCGCTACGGCGCAGTCACCCGTGAACTGAGCTTGAAGAAGGGCCAATCCTGTGACTGGAACGGACGATGAAGCCAACGGCGTTGGTCCGGCCCAAAAGCTGAGAGTTCTTGTTAGCGCACAAGCTCGACCACAATCGGCGTCTTCCTTGACGCGTCTTCCGTGGCGCTCAGGCATACGCTTCCTGTCCCCGGCTCGTATGTCCATTCCGCTTTGTTGCTATTCAGGGCAACCGATTTTGGTCTTGGAGCGTGGACCCGGATGTCATAACGGCGTAGAATGGGCATGCTGTCATAGCTGCCGACGCGTGGTTCGAGGCTGAGCTTCACCTAGTCCTGAGTAGCGTCGCATCGCATCGCCGTCTCGGCCACGGCTCCCCTTAGGTAATCGAGGGAACGGCCGTCATCTTCATACAACGTAAACGCGCTCGTTCCCTCGGGATAAACCTCCAGCTTGATCGTCTCCACCGGCCTTTCCCCCACGTAATCCATCTCCGTCCAATAGGGAATGATCGCTCCGGCCTTGATGAATAAGCCGCCGGCGCGGTTGGTCGGATACACACAAGTCATCCCCATCGGCCCGGCGTATTCCTTCCCGCTCCAGTAATCGATCCACCGCCCAGCCGGCAGTTGGACCTGATCCGTGAAGGCCGCCACCAGCAGATTGTCCCCCAGCATGTACTGGCTGAGGTTGTCGGCTAGCTTCACATCATCCGGATATGCCAGCGGCATCGGTCTAAGGATGGGCATTGAGGTCCGATGCCCCACATGGGCTGCGGAATAGAGATAGGGCATCAGTGAATACCGCAGCCGGGCGTAATCGCGACAAATCTGTTCCGCTTGCTTCCCCAGAAACCAAGGCTGGAACGTGTACCCCCAGTTGTCATACTGGCTCCAGGGCTGCAGGAAACCGAAGTGCATCCCGCGCGGTGAGGTATCCATGTCGCAGGAGGTGTTCATGTGGCCGCTCATGGCGTAGTTGAGCATCCAGACCAGCGCCTTTTGACCGCCGCCGTTGTCACCCATCGTCGTTGCTCCCCAGTGTTGCACGCCGGCATACGCGGCACAGTAATGATTCATGGCCCGTTGCTTCGCAAAATCCTCAAACCCCTGGCACATCTGCTTGTGATACAAAATCTGCGTTAGGTTGTGATTCTCAAGATCAGTCCGGCCGTTGTAATAATGGCGTCCCACATGCTCCTGGATGAGATTCTCCGGGTCCATTTTGAAGCAGCGCGCCCCGTTCCGCACAAATTTCTGCAGGTGGTTGAACCAGGCGTCGGGAGTGGAAGGAAAGTCCTTTCCCCGCCCTTCGCGGATGGCCACCTGGCGCTCTTCCTCCTGGGTCAGGTCGTCGTTGCACACCAGCCACAGCGAAAGCTTAAACCCGGTTCGCTCCAGCCCGCCGATGAAAGTTCCACCCTTCGAATCCGGTCCCATCCACGCCGGCACATAAAACTTGTCCGGATTCCACTCCTTCTCATGGGATGAATCATAGTTCTTCTTCATCCACTGCGGCTCGACGCCGATGATGTCGCAGGGGATGCCCCGATCGCGAAACAACCGGCTGTCATTGAGGATCTCGTGTTCGTTCTGAGTGATCTGACTCACATAAGTGAGCGCATAACCGAACTCGGGCATCAGGCGCGGCTTGCCGGTGATATCCGTGTAACGTGCGATCAACTCCGGCATCGTCTTGCCTGCCAGCAGATAGAAATCAAGCTGCCCGCCCGGCCCCCAGAAGAATGCCTTGTCGGCTTCATAGCGTCCAAGGTCATAGTAATGAACCCAGGAGGTGTTCACGAACACGCCCCAGCCGCCGGTGCCAATTAGCATCGGTATCGGGCCTTCGGTCTGCTCCCATGGTCCCGCGCCGTCGTAGCCGAAATTCCCCCGATATTGTGTCCACAATCGGTAGGCGTGCCCCCGGAGTTGAATCCGCCTGGAGGAAGCTGTTCCCAACCCGTAAAAACGCTCTCCTTCCCGAATCGAAAACGTGGCGCCAAAGGAATTGGTCGGCAGATCAAAGTCGTGCATGCTGTCCGAATACTCCTTCGTTTCCGGAGTGTTGCCGCCGACAATTTGAATCTGCCCTTGCTTGCGTTTCTCCCCCTTGAAGTAGTCTGCCAGGGAAGACTGGCGTTTCTTGAAGGCCGGCAAATCCCGCTTCGCCCAGCGGGTCTTCTGCGGCAGAATCTCTTCGCAAATCGCCTTTCCCTGGGAATCAAATAGCTGCATCCGCCCATCCTGCAAGCGCACGGCCACGGTGCCGACATCGGTGCCGATACGTGTAATGCCTCCCTCCGTGTTCACCGTCGCCGCCACGGCAGGCCAATTGGTGCGGACGATTCCGTAGCGCTCCATTAGCGAGGGCTCGAAGTGCCCGTCGGCGCTGAGCCTGACGCGAAAGATGCCGGAACTCACCGCTTCCACCCGAAGCACGTCCCCGTCGCCAAGCGTCAAATCCACGGGTTTGGCAACAGATGCACACAGGGTGGAGAGAATCGTAATGGGAACCAGCAAATGTCTTTTCATATGAAGTAAGGGCAAGCTTCTGAAGGCATTAACCGGAGCCCTTGTCTTGCCTGCCTGCGAATGACGATCTCCCACGGCTCCAATTGCAACGGCATGCTTCAGAAACTGATTTGCCAGGCTACTGGCGATTGTGGGCTCTTGAAACTGACCGACAGGAGATCCCCATTCCTTTCCTGGCGAAGCGGGATGATGTTCCCGGCGGCCGAGGCCTTGGCCTTGCCGTCAGACGAAGTGCCGGGCGGTAGATAGACGTAAAGGGTGTAGTCCTCGCCAGGCACAATTTCCGAGAGCCCTTGCAGGATACGGATTGCAGGGTCCCAGGAAAGCTCCTGAATGGAGTATGCGCCGGTAATATGCCGGGAGGTGCCCAGCAACTGAGGGCGGTTCAAGCAGCGATGAACCAGCAGCACCCGCGTGTCGTGGCCTTCCACCTCGACCGAGATTCGCTCGGAAACCACACCCAGGAGTTTCTGATTCCAGAAATCGAAGGCGACATACTGGTCGCCGGCCTGGAGCCCGAGCTGGCCGCCCAGGGCGACGGTCTTGGTCGTGGCCGAGGATCGCCAATTTGGCAGCGCCACCACATCGTAGGTTCCGGCTTTCGCCTCCACCTTCAGGTCGAGAATCTCCGGGTAGTGGTGGATGTAGTCATCCGCGCGGATGTGTTTGAAGGTGTCCCAGTCCACGTCCGTTCCTCGGCTGAACAGGTCCATTGGGGCGATGGGCATGGTGGGCATGGTTCGTTGCAGCAACGGCAGACGCTCCGGCGGCAGCTCGGGCATCACCCCCGCCAATGGATAGGCCACGCCCGTGAGGGCAACCAGGCTGACCAGCGTGCGGGCTTCGGCGGTCGTGACGCCAAAACCGATCATCGGATCTTCGCGTGTTTGCGCGGTCTCCACAACCTCCGCCAGCCGCTTTTGCTTGGCCGCCTCCGCGCTGATGCGCTCGCCCAACTCGATCCCCTCGCCCGGCATGACATAAACAACCACGCGATTCAGAAAGGCGTTCGCATTGATGGAGCTGAACAACGCGTGCATGCCGTGCCAGTTATTGTATACATCCTGGCCATTGAAGTATGAATTGAAGAAGCCAATGCCGTTGAGCGGAGTACCGGCAGGGCAGCCCTCAACAAAGGTGTTCGGCCCGATAACCTCGCGAATCACTTCCAACCGATGCCGATAAACCGCCAGAGGGTCGGCCGTTGGGTCATGGAGCCGCTCCAAGTCAACCGGCGGCGCGTATTTCGGCAGCGCGTGCTCTCCGTCGAACTTGTAGTATTCAAATCCCCAGCTTCCCAGGGTGCCGAACAGTTTCTTGAGAAAGTCCAGGACCTCGGGATGACTCGAGTCCAAAGCAGGGGTACCATAGTCGAGAACGATTCTCCCCTGCCGGTCGCGCAGGTACCACTCCGGGTGGTCTTCGACCGCCCCTGCGTAGGCATTGGGGACGAGCCACAAGCCTGGGTGCAGGCCTTTCGATGTAATGTACCCGGCAATCCATTGAGGCCCCTTGGGGAACTTCGTCTTGTCCCAGTGCTCGATCCAATAGTGCCCTTCCTTAAGGCCCGCGTCATAACCATCGTCGATCTGCACGTATTGGAAACCATAGGGCTTGAGATGCGCGCTCAGCCAGTCGGCATTCCTTACGATTGCGTCCTCGGTCACACCTCCGTAGTAACTGGTCCAACTGCACCACACCATCGGTGCCCGGCCGAAAGGTGAATCGGTGAAAGGGACATAATGTGGAACTCCTAGAGTCTTGGTGTAATAGTCTGGAACCAATCGCACCAAGCCTGGCCCGGGGAGGGGCAGGCGCAGTTCAAGCCGGTTTGTGCCCGAGCCCGACGTGGAAAACCGGCTTTGCTCCGGGAACCTGATAGCCGTGTCAGTGCCCTGATCGAACAAGTCGTGAAAAATGGACCCGGTGACCTGCCCCAGAGCAAAGTACATACACTCGGGGTTCTCCCTTGGGAGGAAAGAAGGGTTGCGAGTCAGGCTGCCCCCGTAACTACCGGCAACCTCTCCGGTTCCTTGCCAGGTGACCGGTGCCCCGTCCGTATCCAGCAGCCGGGCAACGCGACGCGTTGGCGAAACGGGTGCCTGAGCGGTGAGGACAGCGCCTGGGGCAGTGCTGGAGATGGTCAGGCGATCGGAGACTGGCTCAAAGCACCAAGTGGTTGCCGGCGCCAAGGTTCTCACTACCAACCGGCCTGGGGTGCTGGCGTCGACTTTCCACTGCTGCAACTCGCTTAACTTCCCGCCAGCCTCGAGGTTGAATTGAACCTCCTGCAAAATCATGCCCAATCGCCCGTGCTTGATGCTCAAGCGGCCGCGATCTCCATCTGCTGCGATCGTCCAACCCTCGTAGGTCACGGTGTTCCCGGCCCATTCAACCGCCAAGACCGAGCCATCACACAAGAACACGGCCGCGAGCGCGAGCAGTACTTCGGCCGACCCAAATCGCAAGAAACGGGACATGATGATTTCCAGCCTAGAGGACTTCGCCGTAATATCCAACTTCTCATTGGAACTCGCCGGGGCGCATTCGCGAGTCCTTGGAAAGGTGAATAGTGACGCCTCCGCCACCCGGAAGCCATGGATTTGCATGTCTTCAGCAATGGGATGGCAGGGGGAAGGCAAGGGGATAGCAAGGGGAAAGCAGGGGGAGAGTACTCCCCCTGCTTTCCCCTTGCTATCCCCTTGCTTTCCCCCTGTTATACTCCTGCTGATTCATGGCTTGCGGATGACTGGGTCTCAACGTCTTGGCTCAACTCACTGTCTCAGAGTGTTTCGGTGTCCAGGTTGCAGCGGTAAAGCCTGGGTGCATCGGCGATTCCTTGGGGAGCCGGCTAGGGACGCCTCGGCGAGGCGTCCCTGCTAAGGACTCGCGAATGCGCCCGTTTGTCGCTGAGACCAGTTCTTCCGGTTGAGATGTGCCAATTGCCGCGCATCATCGAGCCGATGAGAAGAGGAAACGAGCCTCTTTGTGGCACTAAGGACCTCCGACCTCAAAGATGACTATGCCTGGGATTAGAAGGCTCAAGCCAAGCGAATGAAAATGTGCGGGCTGTTCCTATGAAACGCTTCTCCGTAACGGTTGCGGGCCTGGGCGTCGCCTTGACTGCCGCGGATACCTCGCTGGCGCAGGGCTGGGTGCAGCTCACCGCGCCCAGTCCCAACATCGGGCCGATCGCATGCTCGGCCGGCGGCACAAAACTCCTTCTAGCGGGCGGCGAGTGGGATCTCGCGACCGACGTCCTTTACGTCTCGCACGATTCAGGCGCCACGTGGACGGCCGCAGGCGTGCCGAGCGGCGCCTGGTCCACAGTGGCCTCCTCGGCGGAGGGGACGGTCGTGACGGCGGTCATGGCGACGGACAGCCGTTGCCGCCCCGTCTCCGTCTATATCTCGACCGACTCCGGCACAACCTGGAGCCGGGCGGCCCTTCCGGTCGCATGGTGGCAAGGGGTAGCCTGCTCGGCTAACGGCGCCGCCCTATATGCCACTGCGTCCCGGACGACCAATGGCTCGCCGGAGGGGACGTTACGACGACCAACTGGACTTTGCTCACCAACTGGGGTCCTGGGATCGGCGCGCACGGAGTGACGCGCCCTACCAATCTGACAAATGAGATTTGTTGGGTTCGTGCGGACACTCGTCCTCCCTGCCCGGGGATAGGGCAATGCGCACGCAAGTGGGAAGCTGTGAGACCCATTGTTAGAGACCGGGCAACGTTGCAAGCTTGGGTGTGAGGCGCGTCGTGATTGCCTCAAGCCGTTGCGCCGAGACGGAGACTTCCTGAAACATCTCCGCGATCTGTTCGCGGGTGACCTGTTCAAAGTCCCGCTCGCGGGGCGTCGTACAGATGCCCCCCAACTCGACGGCGGCCGGGCTGAACAGGAGCTGTTCGTCACCCTCTCTCAAGTAGAAGGAGGGGCGATGTGTCGACCGAGGGAAGACGTGGATTCGCCATTCGCCGTTGGTATAGAACGCAAGGATGTTAAGCATCGGTTCCTCGCCCGGCGGCCCGTCTTCCTGACAGACCTCATAAAGGTGGCCAAAGGCGCATTGGAGCAGGCCCGCATCCGATGACTCGAAGGTGATCACCTGCCGTAGATACCTCCCAATGCTATAGGCCCGGAGCGCATCGCATTCAAAGAACCCGTGCGCGCGGGTCTTCTTGAGCATCTCAAACTCGGCATCGATTGGCAGGTAAGACCGGTTGCCGGCCTGGAAGTGCAAGTGGTCCGGTGCTGAGGCGCCGCATTTCGGCCCGTTATACAACATGGTGTAACGTGCGCCCAGATCCCGAGTGAGGTTGAGCAGCGTGGCAAACGAATCGTGAATAAGCTGGGGAGTATGGCAAACCGAGGAGATTGTGAAGTGCTCAGGGAAAATAGGGAACGGGTTGCAGAGCACCAAGTACCCGCCGTCGTATAAGATTCCGCGCTGGGCGGCGGGCAGGTTCTCCGTGCAAAGGAAGCACTTGCGCCCTTTGATCGAAGCGGCGTCAACCTTGGCGACGGTGGAGATGAGGCGGCCCGGGTTGAATTGCACTTTGATCTGATAGCCGTCGAAGTCGAACACACGGGTCCGCACGGTGCGAAGGGTTTCATACCCGTTTCGCAGCATCTCCCAGGCTCCCTGCTGTTGCTCCAGCAACGCTTGGGCTTTGCTCGCGAGGGTATCTCCCGAGATGTGCGGCGCCAATTCGCCGATCGAGATGGCGATGTGGTCTAAGGGTCTGGCCATGAGTGGTGCCGTTGTAAAGTTACATGGTTAAACCGTTGCATGGGTTACATGAGCGGCCCGCGTCATGGCTGTATGTAACCCTTGTAACCATGTAACCTATTTAACCTGCCCTGCTAATCGGTTTCGGAAGGGCTTTGCCGCCGCCTTGCCACCCTTGTTCATCCGCTGCCGGGCCTGGATCTCAAACGTCCGCAGCTTGTCCTTGTAGAGATTGAATGTGTTCTGCTTCACCACATCAATCCCGGCATCGGAGTTCCCCTCCCATCGGCGGCAAAGGTAGATCGGCTCGTAGATCCGGGCAATTTGGTACTCGCGAGTGACTGCCAGCACCGCAGCGTAATCCTCGCCGTAGCTGACATTCGGGAACCGGATGCCCCGGATGATCGGTGTGTAATAAGCGCGCGGCGCGCCTAGCCCCTGAATACGGAGCGCGTTGTTCCGGCCATTCTCAGGCGTCCACTCCCTGTGGTCAATCACGCCCGGCGGGATTTCCTCCAACTTGAAATTAGTCATCTGGTAGGACCCGATCACAGCGGCGCATTTCTCATGGTGGAAGGCGTCAACTATTTTTTGGAGCGTGGTCTCGTCTTTGTAAATATCATCGCTATCCAGTTGGACGGCGAACCGCCCGCAGGCTGAGTTCATGATCGCCTCGTTCCAGCAGCCGCCGATGAGCAGGTCTTGCCGTTCCGGAATCAGGTGGACCATCCGATTGTCTCTCTGCGCAAAGGAGCGCAGCAGGCCGGTTGTGCCATCGGTCGAGTGGTTGTCCACGACGATTAGGTTGAAGGGAAAGGTGGTCTGCTGTTTCAGGACCGAGCTGACGGCATCGCCCACGGTCTGAACCCGGTTCTTCACGGGGATGATTACCGAGGCTTCGGTTTGGAACACGGTGCCGTCCAGGTTCGGGGTCTTGAACCGCGGCTTTAGCCAGGCGCCGATCTGTTTCAAGTGGTCGGTGGCCGCGGCCTCCATCTCGATCTGTACCGCGCGATTCTTGGGATCAACGTAGTCAAACTGCTTCTGATCTGACCTGCGCACATCCAGCTCGACCTTCCCGTAGAGATGCTCACCGACTCTGGTGATTGGGTGCCGTCGCGATACGGCCATGCGGAGTGCATAGAGTCCCGCATACTGGAACCTCTGCTGCGGAACGCTGCCCACGGCCGCTTGGAGAGCTTTGGTGTCGAACAACAGCACTGAGCCGAAATTGAAGTCATCCCGGATGCTGCCCAACTGATATTCGATCACCGGGTGCGAGACCCGCTGACCGCCCTGGATGTCGTGGTAATCCGAATAGACCATGCCTGAACCGGTCAGCCCGGCCACAGAGAGAAGCCGCTCCAGCGAATACTGCCCAAACTCGATGGTGGTGTCGTGGATGACCAACAGCGTATATGGGGTCTTACTCTTCTCCGCGATCATCCTCATGGTGCGGCTGCTGTAAAGTGACTCCACCGCCAATCGGTCGCAAGCTTCTGGAACGGTGCTGACGCCGCCCGTGGCGAGCAAGCAGGTGGTCTCGACCAACGGCGAATCTTTCAACTGGTCGATTGTTCTCTGGGTGTGTTCCTGCCCGCTGTAGGGGAGATAGACTGTGAGAGGTTTAGATAATTGGTTTTCGAGCATACGCTTACTAGCGGTATTGTACGGAGCGGGAGGGTGCCAGCAAGTTTGAACCTGCGGCAACAAATGTGCAAACAACCGTTGACAACCAAGAGCCTGGGGCGCAATGTCGCTTCAGCATCGGTTCACAGAGGATTGCTATGATTAAACCGACCTTCGTTTGCGGCCTGATTGCGGTGGCTGCGGTGGCTACTGCCTCAGCCGAGGACTTCCCACTGACCTTCCACACCGTCGCCCCGAAGGACGTCATGAACTTCCCGGGCGGTTATGGCGCGATGGGACAATTGCGGCTGGCCAAGCCCGCCAAGCTGAAGCAGGAGCCCAAAGCCGTTTCCGGACATCCGCTGTACGGAGAATGTAATGAAGCGGATGGCGCCACGGCCTTTCTCTTTCGGCTGGATGAATCAAAAGGGGACGGGAAGGGCTATGACCAGCTCATCGTGGATATGAACCAGAATGGCGACCTGACGGACGATGTGACCTCCCCGGTAGTCGTCCTACCCACGGACCGCAAGACGCCCCCGCAAGCGATGCAGCAGAGACTTTTTGGCCCCATCGGTGCTCCGGCTGTTAAGACTGTCGCCGGCGGGCACCCGATTTACTTTGCGCAGGCGTATATTAATGACCTCAGCCCATTTCTCCGCTCGGGGCAGAACGCGGAGAACATCTACGCCGGCCAGTTGCGGCTCAAGGCGGGCTGGTACGTGGATACGATTGTTGAACTGAAAGGGCTCAAACGGAAGGTTGGCGTGTTCGACGGTGACACGAGCCTGCGCCTGGGAGAAGCGTCGAAACCGCAGATAATTCGGAACGCCGGCGAGCAAGAGAATTGGTATTTCGGCCAGGGAGACTCAATACTCGTAGATACGGACGGCTCGGGCAGCTTCGAGCAGGACCAATTCGATTCAGAGTGCTGTCCATTTGGCCCCCTGCTTTATGTCGGTGCGACGCCGTATAAGGTGGCTCTGACGCCGGACGGGAAGTCGCTGCAAGTGGAGCCATGGACGGGGGCGCTGGCGGAAGTGGCGCTCCAACCCCACGGTGAGCAGGTGTGCCGCGTGACGCTGGCCTGGGAACAGCCAAACAAGCAGTGGCAGCTCGTCCGCGCGGGGGTGGCGGATGGCAAGATTCAGTTGCCGCCGGGGAACTACCGGTTATACCGGTGCGAATTGCTGGGCAAAGGCGCGCCGCGGGACCAAGTGATGGCGGCGGGCTATCAGCGTGTCACCAGGAAGCCGTCTGCTTTTGCGGCCGGCAAGGCGAATACACTGCGTTGTGGCGCCCCGCTGGAAATAAACGTCACGACCGAGAAACGAACTCCCCAGCCATGGGAGCTGATGAACAGCGGCGACCCGAACAACCGGCCGACCGCATTGGATTCGGAGTTCGTGTTGAACATCAATGCCGACGTACGGGGGGTGGATGGGGAGATTTATTCCGAGTATGCCAAAGGCGAGAAGTTCAAAGCCGAGCCCCCGAAGCCGACGTTCACGGTCATGGATAGCAGGGGCAAGAAGGCTGCCAACGGCAATCTGGAGTTTGGCTGAGGTGGCACCTGCTCGTACTCATGGCGAGTACCCAAGAGCCTGATCGACAAGAAAGTCACCGTCAGCGTTGAGTTCAACCTCAAGCCGCTGCAGACCGTCAGCAAGCCGCTGACTGTTCAACTATGATCCCCTACCCCAAATCAACTCAAAGGAGCAGTATGACTAGACTGATATCAATCTGCGGAGCAATGGCGGTCGCCATGATGGCAAGCGCCTCGGGCGAAGATTTCCCTTTGACCTTCAGGACCATCCCGGCCAAAGATGTCATGTCTTTCCCTGGAGGATCGGGGAACAGCGGGTCGCTGCAAGTCGCCAAGCCCACTAAGCTCAAGAAGGAACCTAAGGCTGTATCACAGCATCCGCTCTACGGAGAGTGTCGCGATACGACCACCGGGGCCGCCCTTGTCTATCGCCTCGACGAGTCCAAAGGGGATGGCAAGGGCTATGACCGCCTTATTGTGGATATGAACCAGAACGGTGATCTGACCGACGATGCGGTAATCCAGCGCGCGGTCCAGTCTGGCGAGCGACAAGCGGTGTCGCCCGAACAACTCCTGTTCGGCCCCATCCAAGCCCCAGCGGACAAAGCGGTTGTCGGCGGGCGACCGATCTATTTCGCCAGGGTTTATATTTACAACCGCCAGCTCCTGGGCTCCAGCCAACAGGCACAGAATATGTTCATCGGCCAGTTGATGCTCAAAGCGGGTTGGTATCTGGACACGAAGGTTGAGCTGAACGGCAGGAAGCAAAAGGTTGGCGTGATCGACGGGGACAGCAACTTGCGGCTCGGTGACGTGTCGCAGCCGCAGACGTACACCAGCAACGGAGAGAAATCCTGGTATTTCCGGTCGGGCGACTTCCTGCTGGTCGATACAGATGGCTCGGGAAAGTTCGAGAATGACTTGGCTCAGGGCGAGGCCTGCCCATTCGGACCAATTCTTTACCTCGGTGGCAAGGCATACAAGGTCGCCCTCACCTCGGACTGCAGATCTTTGCGAGTCGAGCCTTGGAGCGAGCCCCTGGCCGAAGTAGCGTTGCAGCCGCACGGCGATCAGGTCAAGAACCTCACGCTGGCTTGGGAGGGCCCGAGCGAGAATTGGCAGCTTATCCGGCCGGCCGTGACCAACGGCAAGATCATGGTGCCCCCTGGGAATTATCGGTTATACGCTTGCAGCCTGATAGGAGGCAGCGGTTCGCGCGACCAAGTGATGGTCTCGGGCGCACAACGCAGCCCGCAAAAGCCAGTGAGCATCGCCACCGGCCAAGCGAACTCGTTCGATTGTGGGGGACCCATTCAGATCACGGTTAAGGCCACCAAGGCGGTGGCCGGAACGCGTGAGCTGACCATCGAGGATTCCAGCAAAGCATCAGCTAATTCGGAGCCCACATTGAGCATCAATGCGAGTTTCGCCGGGTCCGGCGGGGAGATCTACTCAAGTTTCCTGAAGGGGGAACGCTTCCAATCCAAACCGCCCAAGCCCACCTTCAATATCGTGCAAGCCGGAGGTAAGACGGTTGCCACCGGAAACCTGGAGTTTGGGTGAGGAAGCACCTGCTCGTACTCATGGCGAGTACCCAAGAATCTGGTTGGCAAGAAAGTCACCGTGAACGTCGAGTTCGACCTCAAGCCCTTGCAGACGGCCAGCAAGCCGGTCGAGGTACAGCTTTAAGCGTTAAAGTATGGAAGAACCTTCCATCATACAGGCGGAGCCGGTAATCGCCCACAAGGCGGGCTTGGGCCGCATTGGCCTGTGCTTCTCACTGGCCGCTGTGGGGGCATTTGCGGCGATGATGCTGTTCCGGCCTGGCTGAGGGTCCCCCCTCACAACCCTTGGCGGGTTGACTATAGTCGTCGCGACGCCGCTCGGTTTCATTTTGAGCCTTGTGGGCGTCATTCTGAATAAGGACCGCCGTCTCGGGCTCTTGGGACTGATCATCGCAGGGGCAATGGCGGCCTTCGCCCTCGTGTCAAGCCTCTGCTGATTCCAGTTCGCCCTCGAAATGAGACGGACCATTGTAGGAGACGAGGTGACGAATCTCTGATCAAAGTCCACACCACGCGTAGACAGGAGATTAGAGACTCATCACCTCGTCTCCTACAATGGTGGGTGCGGTGCGTAAGCCTCATTTTGCAAGTCAATTGAATGAGATGCCGACACGGCAACCGTCCATCAACGCTCTCGATTGGTAAAGGCTCGCCGTGCCCCGGTCACGATAGAGGCCGGCGGGACACCAAGGTACGCTCGATTGATGTCCTGAACGCCTCCACCGCCAACGCTTGCTACTTTCTGCACCCGCAAGCGCAGCGGAACAGGGAAACCCCCTTGCCCACCGTGCACTTGTCTGTCGCCCTCCCCCGGTCGGCACCCATTGACTATCAACAATCAACCATCAGCCATCAACTTACGCCGCCGGGTCTGCCTGCCCAGGCTGGCGAAGCAGGAAAGTTCATGAGCAAAGATCGCGTCACAGTGCCCAAAGGTGAAAGGGGTGAAACGAGCGCTTTGCAAGATAAGCCGCCATCCTTGACCCGCCGGCCTTGGACGGCGGAAGAGGATTCTCTTCTGGGCACCAAGTCCGATCACGCCCTGGCGCGCAAATTGGGCAGGACGGTTAAAGCCGTGAAGAACCGACGCCGATTGAAGGGGGTCTTCCTGGTGAAGGAATGGAGGCCGGAGGACGACAAGATTCTCGGGACACGCCCTGACCGGCAGGTTGCGTTGCTGCTTGGGCGTTTGATCGAGAACGTCGCTTGGCGGCGGCGTAAGCTCGGAATCCCGTGCTGCTATGAGAATCTACGCTGGACGCCTGAGCAGCTTGAGTTGGTGGGACAGAAACCAGATGAAGAAGTGGCAACCCTCACGGGCCATCCCCTGTTCGCCGTGAAGGTTAAGCGCCGGGAACTGGGCCGGCCCAAAGCTGACCCGATCCTGAGCTGCTGGACTCCCGAGCAGGATCGGCTGCTCGGAACGATGCCCGACGATGAGGTTGGCCGGCAGGTCGGGCGCTCGAAAATGGCGGTTCAAAAGCGGCGGTTTAGGCTTGGAATTGAGTGCTATCGCCCTGATGGGCCGAGCTGAACGGAGGAAGAATTCGCGCTACTCGGAACGCTGCCGGACGCGGAGTTGGCCAAGCGCCTCCAGTATCCCGCTTGCCGCGTAGCCTACTTGAGTTGGCGACGAACCTCATTTCAGGTTCCCCAAGGTTTGTTCGCGGGCTGCGTTCCGGCTGCGACCTGCTTCAAACTCGTTGAGGATTCCGGAATCGGCTTTCCTGCTCTGCTTTCTGAGCCAGTCAAAGTGAGTTTTCCAATCCGGCTTGCCCTGGGGGCTCGGCGGCGTCTGCGTGATGTAGCCGACCGCTCTGCCGTTGCGGCGCAGCTCAAACGCTTCGCCACGTTCAACCGCATCGAGAACGCTTGCAGTCTTCCGGTTCAAATCTCGCATGGTTAACGTCTTCATGTCTGACATGCTAAGCCTGACAAGAGGATCAGGCAATAGCCTTTTTGGCGGCAGTCAGAGGGGCTTGCCGCCCTTCATGACGCGGCAAGCAGCCCCGCGGCATACTCGATGTGTATCTTGCGTGTCATTGGCCTTAATCCTGGGTCCAACTCCGCGGCCTGTTAACGGTATTTGATGTTTTCCGGGACTGACCCTTCCACTTCGGGCAACAATGTGTTCAACCTGCATTCGGCAGTTGATTTAACCGCAAAGAACGCAAGGATCACAAAGAAAAAAAGTTATGAATGGATTGCATAAGTCTTCCATTCGCCCGGCAGGTGAATTAGTCCTTTGGATCGGAATCATCACAAGTTCCTTTCTATGTGCTCCTTGCGTTCTTTGCGGTTGATCGCAAATGCCGTTCTTGGGTTCAACGTGAAACGGCAACGGTTCCCGCTCCTCCGGCAGCCCGCAATACTCACAGTGACCGCCGGCCCGTTCCCTCACCCGCTGGCGCAGCCGCGCGTCCATCAACTGGCGTTCGCTTGGGCGAGCACCCGCCGGGCCTTGGCTTGAAGAATCCCAATCAAGGTGCTGGCCTGCACGTATGCCTCGTACTCGGCACGCTCCTCGGAGG
>Ga0118677_10009204_pt1 | contig 15522 bp, 9 predicted proteins | sample AliMusrvi5mmetaG_FD_86154 | JGI IMG/M metagenome (GOLD analysis project Ga0118677, IMG submission 86154)
TAGGGAAGATTTAGAGGGGTCCAAATTGCTAAAAAATAAACTTTAATTTAGTACATTATATCTTTCCGATTACTTAAACGGCATAGAACCATATTATTTCTATTAATTATTTGTCAGACCACCGAAAAATGAATACCATTGAACTCTAAATAAATTGTATTGAAAAAGATTTCATGGATTACCGCTGCCGCTCTGGTGGTTTCAAATATGATTGGGACCGGGATTTTCACCTCTCTGGGATATCAGGTTGCCTACCTGAGTAACACAATTACGATCCTTTTGCTGTGGGCTATTGGTGGAGTTCTGGCTCTTTTTGGCACATTTTGTTATGCTGAATTAGGAAATTACTATAAAAAGTCCGGGGGCGATTATATTTTTCTCTCCCGGGCTTTTCATCCGTTACTGGGTTATTTGAGCAGCTGGATCTCTATGATTGTTGGCTTTTCCGCTCCAGTCTCACTGGCAGCCTTGGCTATGAGCAAGTATTTGCAAATATTCGGGTGGGACCTTGGAAAAGGATTCGCCATATTGGTGATTGTTCTAGTGGCTATCTCACAGTCTATCAGCTTAAGATCGAGCAGTAATTTTCAAAATGCGTTTACAGTTGTCAAGGTATTGTTTGTGCTTGGGCTTATTGGTCTGGGACTATCAATGGCCTCACACGGAGAAACTTCCCTTAAATGGGATGGATCATGGATCTCTGAGATTCAGACTCCTTCCTTTGCTTTTTCACTGGTCTTTGTTTCCTTTGCCTATACAGGCTGGAATTCAGCCTCGTATATTGTTTCAGAAATCAAGAATCCCAAAAAGAACCTTTCCAAAGCACTGATATTGGGAACTCTTTTTGTTTCAAGTATATACATACTGCTCAATTTTGTTTTTCTCAAACACGCTTCAATCGCAGCCATGTCCAATCAGGAAGACGTTGCTGCCTTAGCCGCCCATAACTTTTTGGGATCGACCGGAGCCAAATGGGTCTGCTTTTTTATCTCCGCACAACTCATTGCAACTATCAGCGGTTATCTTTGGATAGGATCAAGGATTTGTTTCGCAACCGCCCAGGAACATAAACTCTGGAGATTTATGAATAAGTCAAAAAATGAAACACCCTATATTGCAATTTGGGTTCAGGCATTTATCGCGATTCTGATCATAGCATCCGGCGGATTTGCTGAAATCTTCGTGTATGCTTCGTTTGTTCTGCAATTTATCAGCGTAATCGCAGTTGCCACTGTTTTCAGGATTCCCAGGAAAAATCTTATGCTTTTCAAAGGGAACTATTTTTATATTTTTCCGGTAATCTACATTATTTTTGGGGTGTATATCTGTGTTTTCACCTACATTCAGCACCCGATGGAAAGCCTGATCGGGTTTTCAACAATCCTGACAGGAATTGTCCTTTATTTTTTTGACAGGGAGAAGAAAGTGGCAATTAATGGGTAAATCCTTTGTTTCCCAAATCTTAACCCGACAACATACATGATAGGATAGGTTAATTCCCCTCCACATCCGTCATGCCTAGCTTTTTATCGCTGACCGACGTTTTAAATCTGTGTTAATCTGCGATATTTGCGGGACATTATCGGGTTATTTGATTTGGATATATGCTTGATAAAGAGAAATTAAGAAGTTGAAATTATTAATAGCCATATCTTTATATTTTTCAGTCTCCTCAACAATTTTTATTTAAATATGTTTTAAAGAAAACGATACCAATGAAGATCATGAAATACATCACGATAGCTGGAAACAGTAATAGTCCATTAAAGGTGAACCGGTTAGGCTACGGGACAATGCGCCTCACGGGTGAAGGGATCTACGGCGAACCTCCAAGGAGAGCAGAAGCACTTCAAATATTAAAACAAGCTGTAGAATTGGGTGTGAACTTTATAGATACTGCCGATTATTACGGTGAAGATGTTACCAACCGGTTAATTTTCGAGGCCTTACACCCCTATTTGGAAGAACTGGTGATTTGCACGAAAGTCGGGGGTGCCCGTAAACCGGATAAAAGGTGGATCGGGTTTAACAGTCCGGAAAAATTGCGGACCAGCATCGAGAATAATCTTCGGACCCTCCGCGTAGACCAAATAGCTCTTGTTCACTTCAGGGTAATGCAGGGGTCTGAGGTTCCGTTTGAAGAATCAATGAATACGATGTTTGAGCTGCAGCAGGAGGGTAAGATTTTGCACGTCGGGGTTAGCAATGTTGATCGCGCAGAGCTGGAAACGGCAATGAAGATGGGTGAGATCGCTACGGTTGAGAATATGTATGGACATGGTCAGCGTACCACGTTCAAGTCACACAACGGTGAAAACAGGGGTGGCGAGGAGGTTCTGGATATCTGCGAGCAGCATGGAATTCCGCTGATTCCCTATTTCTCCCTGATCAATTCATTGGATAAAAAGGACAACCGGATAAAAACCATTGCTCAGAAATATGGAGTATCGGAAGCACAGCTTAATATTGCCTGGCTATTGCACCGGTCACCGTGGATTTTGCCGATCCCCGGAACCTCTTCGTTAACACATTTTGAAGAGAACCTGAAATCTGTGGATATCAACCTAACCAGGGAGGATATGGATTTCCTGGAATAGCCGAACATGAGCAACATGAATCTTTTCTGAAAATCAATTTTCTTAAAATTGACTTAATATATGGAAATTTTTATTTGCAGTTTTCCTGGTTCTCATCCTTAATTGGAAATGATTTTTGGTAGTAACCGAATTTTTAAATAAATATTTCGGTGCGTTGCACCTTTGGTTGTACATTGATGGGATTGCTACAAATATCGCGGTGCTCTGCACATCATAAATGAAATATTTGTAGGAAAAATTTTGCAAAATCGGATTTTTAAGGTGCAAAGCACCGTAATATGATACCCGATATTTATAATCACCTAGGATCAAATGAATTAGTCGAATAATCGCATGCGCGATTATTTCATGCGTATATAATTTGTTTTTTAAAGGTCGCATGGAGTAGCCATGGAGATTTATTCATCTTCGGTTTGTGATTTTTCAACCATGGCTATTTCATTTGCATTACATTGCGTCGGCAAGTATCTGAAAAGAAAATATTAAATAAAAGTTTAGTATTTTCCTTTCAGCTTTATTAAAATTGGATTTAGGGCCATTCTCCTGCAAAATTCAATGTGCATCCTTAATCATCCGGTGAAATGCCCTGGTTTTCTGAAGAAAATCGGTATCCATCCAATTGATTACCTTCTCCCGTTCCACGATACGGCTGAACTTTTCATAAGTTCCATCCTCGCGCGCCAGGACCGGATTACGGATGCATTTCATATACAAAACGCCAAGGGACGCTAGTTCGACCCTGTTAATAATCTCGTCATTATCTGCCACCTTCTCCGCCTTCTCAAACAATTCGAGGGATTTGTTCATGAATTCATTGGTAAACAAGGTGTTCTCGCACGACATGTTTGGTGTCAGGTGAACATCCCTGGTAACCAGACCCTGAACCAGATCAAAGTACTGCCGGACATAGGCGCTTGAATGGCTGTAATAACCTGAGATGAAATCGTTAAGTAATTCCTGAAAGTTAAGATCAGGATTCCAAAATAGCTTTGCAAAAACATAGGCTCTAAGCTCCGCGAATTCCCCGCCATCCGACTGAAAATCCCCCTCTTCCATGATCCCAATAGCATTGTTCCGCTGAAAGTCTTTTATATTTGACTGAAGGACATTAAAATTTGGAAACGGGGAGAGGTAATCGGCATAGCTCACCACATAGTCCCAGATATACATGTTCGGGGCAATCTTTCCCCAGGCTTCCAGATCTCTGAGAAATGAACTATTCATGGCACAGGAATGAAAGTCATGCGAAAAGCAGCACTCAATGCTGCATAGACGGACTACTACATTTTTGGCTGGCCGGATGGTTTTGGGCGGTGTCCGCGAATAGACATAAGCCAAAGTCCCGATATATTTATCCGGAAACTCTTTCTCAATTGCAGCTGCAACCTGATTGACAAACCAGATCACAGGACCCGACTCAGAACCTTCGGCTTTGGACAAGGCCTGACATTTATCGCAGGTACAAAATCCAATGCAGTCGTTCTGGGAGACATCATAAATAAGGAATTGCGGTTCATGCCGGATAGTTTCTTTGATGTTTTCGATGGTAATACGAAGCACTTCGGGGTTTGTCAGGCAGAGCTGGGCCCGGTCATGAGTCCTTTTCCCGTCGATGAGACTGTAATATTCGGGATGGGTTGCAAAATATTTTTCAGGAGGGACCAATCCGTAAAAGGTATGCACTCCCCAATATCCTTCAACTCCGCCATGCTGTGACCTGCCACCCATTGCACCGTTTATCCGGTTATGTGCCGCATAACCCGGGTCAAAAGCATCGAAATAAAAATCGTTCCGGACACGGATACCCGGCTTTTCGGTATGATACAACCTGTCAAAACGGTAAACAGAAAGTTGGGGGATATTGGTTACTTTTGAAGTATACCACCTGACTCCCAGCTCCCGTTCTAAAAATGAAAATACTCCGTACATCGTACCCCGCTGACTCCCGCCGCAGATCAGGATATCCTTTCCAACACTTTGATAAACAAAAGACTCGTCTGAGACAGCAGGTGCAGCCTTCAATCCTAACGATTGGGAAACTTCATTAAATCCCAGAATGATTCGTCCCCCCTCATGTTTTTCGGGAGGCAACTTGATGGGGATCAGGACACCGCTGCTTTTCTGAATAGTGGTTTGTAATTCTTTGGCGGCGTACTGTTCCGATTCCGAAGCCCCGGATCCCAGGACAATTGCGTAATCGGATGTCCCGTTTTCGAACAGTGAATAGACTTTCCGTTCACCGGCGAAGAGCTTTTGTTGGGTGTGAAGCAGTCTCCCGTTTTTGAGGGTAAAGTCTGTTACGGTACTTAATAGACGATAGTTGATCGATTCCAGTTTTATTCTTTTCAGGAAATTGCCATTCCTTGTTTCATCCAGAATCACCGTTCCCTGATCAAAAACCTTCAGGTGAATCTGGCTGACAACGGTAGCCAGCTGCTCCTCCCGTGTAACCGAGGTGAGCCCGATGGTTCCGTCATGGAGATAATTCACCTGAAGCGGGGACTCTTTTTCAGTTAATTCAGGACCCTCAAGCGGCAGGAAGCGTAAGGCCAGCCGCCACATTCCACCCTTCTCCTCAATTTTAAACAAAATGGTGTTCTTCCCTTTTTGAAGAAGTACCGGAAAAACATCCTGATCGGGATATATCCCACGATTTGGTGCATAATCCCAGACCTGTTGTCCGTTTACCCAGAGCCTCCCTCCGTCATTACTGCCAAATGAAATTCTGCCGAATGTCGCTTCCTCAGAATAGACTTCAGTATATGCATAGCCAAAAACAGGTTCCCTGGTGGAGATCGCATCATCAAGATTCAGAATATTTTCGTGAGAAGTATAAAACTTCCAGGTATTCGATCCCCCTTTAACCCGGACGATATCACCCGCCTTGACTTTCAGTGCCTGCTCGCCGCCACTTTTGGTCAGATAGTCAGTTTCAAAGCCCGTACAATGGGCAAAAACATCGTCGTTTTTCACGAGATCGAACGGGCCGCAAAGGAGCCATTCGGTGATCCATTCACCAGTCAGGAGAGGTTTTTGTTTGAAAGTCTGAGCGCTTAATTCTCTGGAAATAAAGGCAGTTAAAACATAGCACAGGAGGATAATTTTTTTCATCTTTGACGGATTATTGTTCAGTCTCTCCGGTACGCTGAAGAGGGTGGTTTGATTGCAAACATACTTAAATACCGATACATGCGAAAGACATTTTGGTTATCCTCCGCTTTGGTTCTTGCTTTGACGGGTTTCACGGTTTATCAGGATTACAAAGGAATTGCCTGGAATAATATCCCCCAGATCATTCCTGGAAAGGTGCAGTGCGAATGGTATGACAAGGGTGGGGAAGGGATTGCCTACCATGACACTGATTCGATCAACAACGGCAGTGGAAAACTAAACCCGGCAAACGGCGATTTTTACAATGAATTCAGGATGCACGAGGGTGTTGACATATCCTACACCAAAAGCGGTGGAGTAGATGACAATCCCTTTAATGAGGTAATGCCCCAAATGAAACAATTGTATGTTGGCTGGACTGTCCCCGGGGAATGGATTAACTATACCGTGGATGTGCAGGAAACGGGGATGTATACAATTGGAATCATGTACACCTGCAATGGCAGGGGCGGAATTGAGATTGATACTGATCATAACTCCTCTTCCGGAATTATGCAAATCAGGTCAACGCATAAGGATGCAGACACCATTGCCTGGCGCCAGTGGCACCACTGGAATAAAATTGATTCTATCGGATGCATAAAACTAGACAAAGGGAAACAGATTCTGACGCTAAAAACGGTTGAGAACGGGAATATGAATTATGATTATCTGGAATTTAAGTTGATGAGATAGGCCATAAAAATGCAAGATCAGTACATGAGCACTTTATACATCTGGAATGGAGGTTTCTAATTATACAATAATCCAATATTTAAATTATCAATTTGTCAATTTGGAATATATACTTTACATTTGGACTGAATATTTGTAAAATACACGGATGTGATAAATCGATCATTTTGGTTGAGACAATTGAATGATGCCTGGAACAAAAGGTCATTGATATGGTTATCGGGAGTACGCCGGAGCGGTAAAACAACTTTGTGTAAAATGATCCCCGGAGCGGTATATATGAACTGTGACTTACCCTCCGTTTCCAGGCAACTTGAAAATCCGGAATTCTTTTATAATAACATACCAGTTGGGGCGATCGTTATTTTTGATGAGATTCACCGGATTCCCAATCCAAGTATTGTTTTGAAAATTGGGACAGACGAATTCCCTAATCTTAAAATACTAGCAACAGGTTCATCAACACTAGCTGCAACAAAAAAATTTCGGGACTCTCTGGCTGGCAGAAAAATGCAGCTTTTTCTGCCCCCTGTATTATGGAGTGAATGTTTACTCGATTTTGGTATATTGGATTTTGACAAGAGGTTGTTGAATGGTGGATTGCCAGAATTTCTGTTGTCGAAGGATAAAAAAGGAGAGCTATTTTCGGAATGGATAGACAGCTATTATGCCAGGGATATTCAGGAACTTTTTAATGTCAGAAACAGGATGGGCTTCCTGAAATTAATGCATTTGCTTTTTATGCAAAGTGGCGGGGTGTTTGAGATTACCACACTGGCTAAAGATAGTGGGTTGAGCAGGCCAACGGTTTTGGCACATATTGAAGCTATGACGGTGGCTCATGCGATCTATTTAGTTCAACCATTTTTTGGAGGGGGTAAAAGGGAGATTGTAAAACGTCCCAAAGTCTATGGTTTTGATACCGGATTTATTACCCACGTTAAAGGATGGAATGAAATCAGGGAAACTGATCGTAGCCTTTTATGGGAACACCTTGTACTTGATATGCTTCGTGTTTGCTTTGGAATAGTCTATTACTGGCAGGATAAAGATAAAAGTGAAATTGATTTCATCATTAAAGGTGACAAAGGAGAAATACATACTGTTGAATGTAAAATTAACCCGGATAAATACTCAGCCGGCGTTGTCCAAAAGTTCAGAGATTATTATCCAAATGGCAGGAATTATTGCTTCTCTCCGCATATTAAAATTCCTTATAAATTGAGATTTGGCAATACTGAAGTCGATTTTCAATCGGTAATGCCTTTTTAGCGGATTACATTATTTGGAAGAATTCAGCGAGAAATTATTCAAAAGCGGGAATTACAAATTCCCAACAAATTGGCACCGGCGTTATAAACTCGAGTGGAAGACGTTAAGCTGACTATCCAGAATATATTCCTTTCCTGCTTTTAAATTGGAGATCGCAATGTTCTTATCCATGTATTTTACAGAACACGTTCCGCCATTTCTGGAATAGATCCCTGCCGAAACCAATTGATTTTTTTCCCATTTAATATCTATAACGAATCCGCCGCGGGCAATAAGACCTTTAACTTCTCCGTTTTTCCAGACTGATGGTAAAGCCGGTAAAAGTTCGATAACCCCATTTTGGCTTTGTAATAACATTTCCGCAATGCCTGCTGTTGCACCAAAATTCCCGTCTATTTGAAATGGGGGACAACTGTCGAAAAGATTTGAGAGTGTTGATCCTGAAATCAGAGTTGTCAGATGCTTGTAGGCCTGGTCTCCATCATTAAGTCTGGCAAAGAGACTTATAAGCCAGGCACGGCTCCATCCTGTTCCTCCACCACCATTGGCAAGGCGGTATTCCAGACTTTTACGTACTGCCTTAGCCGGTTCAGGTGTCCCATTAAGGGTGTAAATTGAAGCAGGATATAATCCGTACAGATGAGACATGTGTCTGTGACCAGGTTCCTGTTCGGGATACTCCTGAGCCCATTCCATCAGACGTCCGTCCGATCCGATTTGAGGCATGGCAAGATTTTTTAAAGCGTTTCTGATCTTTTCAAGTGAAGGGTTCGTATCCTTCAGTATCACAGATGCTTTCAATATATTGGTAAACAGTTCATAAATAACCTCCTGGTCATGGGATGGCCCCATACTAATCTGACAAACTGATCCATCAGGTGCAAAAAATGCATTCTCAGGCGAGGCGGCAGGACCGGAAACAAGCTTGCCTGTTTTGGGGTCTTTCACCAACCAGTCGAGATAAAATTGAGATGCTTTTAGCATAATAGGGTAAACCCGCTCCAGGTATTTCCGGTCCATCGTAAAGGTGTAATGATCCCATAAATGTTCACACAGCCATCCACCCGCACCCAGGTGCATTCCCCAACTGGCCTGTTCACCCGGAGCGGTATAACCCCATACATTGGTTATTGGATGAATGCACCATCCGTTGGCTTTATATTGGACAGTTGCGGTTTTTTCTCCCGGTTTTACGAGAGATTCGACCAGGTCTGTGAGAGGCTGATAACATTCCGAAAGATTCGTGACATCGGCCGGCCAATAGTTCATCTGCACATTGATGTCAGTATGGTAGTCCCCATTCCATGGCGTTTGAATTTCATTGGCCCAAATACCCTGCAAATTGGCAGGCAGAGAACCTTCCCTGGAAGATGAAATAAGAAGATATCTCCCATACTGGAAGTAAATCTCCTGTAAATGAAAGTCATCCGATTTATTCTTCTGGTTTTTCAGACGAATATCGGTTGGAATAGTGTCCGGATCATTGCCTGAAAGTTGCAGGTTAACCTTTCCAAAAAGTGCAGAGAAGTCATTGATATGTCTGCTTAATAAGGAAGTATAGGTTTTAGAAGTGGCTTTGGCAAGTTGTTCAAGTGTCGTTTTTATTGGATCATTACCCTGGTAATTTGGATATTCGGGTTTGTAATTGGTCCCTGCGGTTAGAAAAAGAATAACCTCATCGGCGTTTTTAACTACCATTGTATCCTTCGAAAAGGTTACCTTACCTCCGGTTGCTAGCGCTTTTAAACGGGCAGCATAGTTCATGCCATTTCCCCCCATCCCGTTATTCAACGTTCCGGTCATCCTAAGCTGACCATTTCCCGAATGGGTTTCAAATCGCTCGGGACGGTTGAGGGTCGATTTGAAACTTAACGCACCCTTTTTGTTTGCGGAGAGCCGAATTACAAGGGCCCTGTCAGGAAAACTGGTAAAAATCTCCCGTTTAAACTGAATGTCATTCTGCAGATAGGACACCTGAACAATCCCATTACTCAAATCGAGTTCGCGGTGGTATGATTGATAAGGATCAGTCTTTCCAAAATCAATCCACAGATCGCCCAAGGTTTGGAAACAGCCAAAAGGAGAGCCTGCTCCATTACCATATCCGGAACCTGCTCCCTGGCATACCTGACTCTTATTGGTCAGTTCAGTTGCCTCCTTGTATTTCCCGGCCCATAGCAATTGTCTGATTTCATCCAATGACGGATAAGCATTTGGGTTATTACTATCATCAGGACTGCCTGACCACAAACTTTTTTCGTTCAGCTGTATTCGTTCTTTATTAACGTCACCAAAGATCATCGCTCCTAAAAAACCATTTCCTATCGGCAAGGCTTTAAGCCACTCTTCATTATTTATCCATCCATTCTTGTTATCAGCCAGAGAGGCATTTGCCGGCTTATTAAACCATAACCGCATCGGTTGTTTCGACTGGGCATTGGCCAGCCCGGAGAGCAGAATAATTACTGCGAACAGGATTATTATTTTTTTGATGGACATCTGTTATTGGATTTTAGATTTTCTTTTAAAAGATAAGTGCAAGATAATAAACTCCACTAAGTGAAAATTATTTACCGTGATTATTTTAAATTCAACTTTTTCGAATGGAATAATAGGATACCTGTAGCAGGATCAAGGCAGAAAAGTTAGTCGACAAGCTGCTCTGAAGGATCTTTAAAAATTTCAGGAAGGCCTGGTAACCTGTGCTTTCATTTGAGACAAAAGATGTTGATTGCCTCGATTTTCCAGACATACCAAAAGAAGCGGAACTAACCAAAAAACCTTCTGTAATTCAGTAGAAATGGCAGTCCAAACGCCTGCCATTTTCACTGAATTTATTGTTAAGAACAAAACTTAATTATAACACCAATATAACCTTTGTTTTGTAATCCAAAAGATGAGATTTATTAATATCCCGGATTTTGAATTAATACCGGTGCATTACGGTCAATCTCAGTTTGTGGAATCGGCCAGAAATCATATTTACTGTCATATTTTGTTGTAATTGTGGGTGCCAATGGATTTTGTACAAATCCGTTTAATTTTTGTTCTGCAATTCCCCATCTTCTAAGATCGAAATAGCGCAAACCTTCGATCGCAAATTCAACTCTTCGTTCATGACGGATAGCACTTCTCATATCACCTTGTGACAGACCAGCCTGAAGGGGAGGCATGTTCACTCCGGGTCTGGCCCTAACTTCATTTACCTGCTGGTAAACACTAGCATCAGGACCAGAGGCCTCATTTTGTGCTTCAGCATACATTAGTTTTACATCGGCATAGCGTAAAAACACATAATCGTTATCATCCAAAGCGCCGTAATCCGGATTTACCATTCCGGGAGTAAGCCATTTCTTTATGGCATAAAAACCATTGATCCAGGAATCCTTTCCGGGAGTAGCTACAGCCAAATCGCCAGTAAAAGGCCAACCCTGGGTCTGTGTGTCACCAGCGAAGAAAAACGTCATTGTTTTTCGGGGATCACCCGATTCATACTCGTTGATCAAATCCTGAGTGCCAAGATATCCTTTCCATTTCTGGATGCTTACAGCCAGGGCAACATACGCGTGCTGGATATTTGGAAGAAGGTATTTTACGGAGAACATAATTTCAGGACTTGTATTCTGATCCGGTTTGTAGAAATTTCCCGGGTAGCTGGAGTTTAAGGAATATTCATTTCCATCAATGATTTGTTTGGCTAATGCAGCAGCCTCAGCATATTTTTGTTCAAAAAGCAATACTCTCACTTTGTATCCCTGGGCTGTACTTTTCACGGCGTGCCCTGTGCTGTATTTAATATCGGGCAACGTTAAGATTGCTGAGTCCAAATCCTGTGTTATGAAGGCAAGCACCTGGTCTCTTGTGGATTTCGCCATTGTTGAGGTATAGTTCACCTGAAATGGATCTCCTTTAACAATTGGCACATTTCCATATAGCTGGGCCAACCAGAAATAATTAAAGGCTCTTAAAAAGAATGCTTCGCCTTTATAGGCATTTAATTGATTACCGGTTAACACTTTTGAAACATTAGCCAAAAATGAATTAATAGAGGAAATAGCTATATAACAGTTCTCATAATAAGCATACTGAAAGGTCCCTGAATTAGGTGTAAGTCCGGAGGTAAGCGCATTTAATCCTCCTCCCGTATAAGCGTACTGACCGTAGGAATCATCGCTGTAATTATCCCAGGCCATTACCATATATTGAGAGGTTCCCCAACCCACATCGGTACTGGTATATAAATTGCTATAAATACCAGTTAAAGCCAAATCTGCATCAGAGGGGGACTTCCAGAAAACGGTCGTGGATAATTGGTCGGGTGGCGTAAGGTCTAAAGCCTTGTTTTGGCAGGATGGCATTAAAACAATTAAACATGCCATATAAATAAATGTAAGTATTCGAATATTTTTCATTTCAAATATTTTTATGATTAGTTAAAATTGAATTTTTGCTCCGAAAGTGAAGGTTCTGTTTTGCGGATAATTTACATAGGTCCCATCACCAACTCTTTCCGGATCAAGCCCCGGGTATTTGCTTACGGTGAACACATTATCGGCGGCTAAATAAACTCTTAAAGCCTGAATGGTGAGCTTATTCAGAATTTTATTGGGGACATTATAACCCAGTTGTAAATTTTTCAGCCTGAAAAATGAAGCATCTTTTAAGAAGTAAGTAGACTGATAATTCTGTACAGCCGGATATCCATCGGCCAGGTAGATTTTGGGCATGGTATTGGTGTGATTGGTTGGCGTCCATGCATTAAGCCAGGCTTTGGTAGGTACTGATCCTTGTTGAAAAGGTTCAATTCCCCATCCTGTTACATAAATTTTTTGTCCTTCAGAGCTGTAAGCCAATGCACTGATGTCAAAATCTTTCCATTTTAAGTCCAGATTTAGGGAATATTGATATGCTGGATATTTACCATTTACAATTACCCGGTCTTTAGCGTCAATCACTTTATCTCCGTTTAAATCCTTGAATTTCAAATCTCCGGGAGTTGGAGTAACTGGTTGTTTGGCCGATGCGTCTATTTCAGCCTGGCTTTGGAAAATTCCATCCCATTTGTACAAATAATAGGAATCTAATGGTTTGCCTTCTTGCCGGATCGTATTTCCATTGATTTCAGTTTTCCCGTAGTGTTTTAAGGTATTCTTGTAAGTCTGGAAATTTCCGCCAACAGAAAATGAAAGGTCTTTACTTATTGTCCCCCTGTATTGTACAATGAATTCCAAGCCTTTGTTTCCAACTGCACCATCATTAATTGTCGGTGGTGTCAAACCTAACCAAAGTGGGACCTGTGAACTACGCAGAATATTATACGTGTATTTATCAAAATAGTCTGCTGTAAATGAGAGTCTGTTTTTAAAAGCTTTGAGGTCTATTCCAAAATCGCTTACCCTTGTTGTTTCCCAGGTCAGGGAAGGATCCACTAAAGAATTGGCAGAATAACCTGATGCGACACTTCCTGCAAATGCATATGAACTGCTGGTGAGAGCCGGTTGATAAGGATAGTTGCCAATATTTTGATTGCCTAATTCTCCCCATGATCCTCTGATCTTCAGGTCATCAATCCAGCGGATATCTTTCATGAAATTTTCTTTGGAGATACGCCATGCTCCTGAAAATGAATAAAATAGTCCCCATCTGGTTTTTGATGGCAGTCGTGATGTACCATCGTAACGAATGCTTGATCCCAAAAGATATTTATCCTTATAATCATAATTTGCATTTCCATAAAAAGAACTTAAGGCCCATTCAGCGGAAGATCCGTCATTGGTCATACCGCTGGTAGGGCCTGCATTTAGTTCACTTAACAGGTTTGTAGTGTACTGAAGTCTTGAAGCATCGATAAAACTACTTTTATTTTGCTCCTGTGAAACGCCTGCAACTGCAGAGATATTATGGTCGCCGAATAACCGCTTGTAATTTAACTGACTATAGACTACCGTATAGATATTGTCAGCCCTGCCAGCAGTCAGCCCTGGGGTGCCATCGTCCAATAATCCGGCGCTGCTCATATCATTAAAATAATAAGTTTGAATTACGGGTCGGAAATAATCATATTTTGAAGTCTCAAAATTTGCACCGGCTTTGTTTTCCCAGATCAACCCCTTGAACAAATCTATATTGGCAAAAACGTATCCTTGCATATAGTAATCATCTGATTTTGTCGATATATTTTCATTAGCAATAGCTACCGGATTCTTATTGCCCAATTCATTGGAATAGGCCCGTTTAATCCATTTCCCCTCATATTTTGCAGGGTACAACGGACTTTGTGCCATAGTTGACAAGAACTGATCAGTAGACCCCTGACCTGGAGTAACCCTGTTCGCATAACGCATCTGAATATTTGTTCCAAGAGTAACCCGCTGGTGCACTTTAGATGACAAATTAAGATCTAACGTATATTTATTATAATTGAAACCGATCATTACTCCAGGTTGATTGGTAATTCCTAAACCAACCCTAAATGTTGTATTCTCAATCCCTCCACTCATACCAAAATAGTGATTCTGGGTGGTTGCCGTTCTAAAAACATCATTTAACCAATTATGATTTGGAGACTTAACCCGGTCGGTTGCATTGGCATATAGGTCAATCTGAGCTTGAGGATATAAAGGTGCACGCCCGGAATTTGCATAGGCTTCATTGGAAAGGGTCATAAATTGGGCTGAGTTGCTGACAATATCGGGCAAACTCGTTGCATTGGAAATTCCTAAATTATAATTATAGGTAAGTGCGAATTTTCCGGCTTTGCCAGCCTTAGTTGTTATGACGATTACTCCATTTGCGCCTCTCGATCCATAAATAGCAGCTGATGCAGCATCTTTTAAAAGAGTTACAGATTCTATATCATTAGGATTTAACACAGATAAACTTCCCGGCAGACCGTCAATGATGATCAACGGGTTGTTTCCTGCACCACTAAAGGTACTTATCCCCCGTATATTCATGGTGACTCCTTCATTTCCCGGTTCACCTGAATTTTGTACAACCTGTAATCCGGGCAACTGACCCTGTAACAGAGTCTCAGGATCTGTTGCTTCCCGCTTTGTTAGTTCCTCTCCTGAAACCGTAGCCACTGCACTGGTCATTTTATGCCTGCTTTGGGTGGTATAGCCGACAGCCACAACTTCATCGAGACCAACCGTTTCTTCAATTAGGGTAATATTAAGTGTGGTTTTTTTGTCAACTGCGACTTCCTGGGTTTTCATCCCTACAAATGAATAGGTGATTACTTTTGCATTTTCAGGCAGAACCAATCTGAAATTTCCATTGACATCAGTCATTGACCCAGTGGTAGTTCCTTTTACCACCACGCTAACTCCTGGCAAAGCGAGCCCGTTGCTGTCTTTAACTGTTCCTGAGATCTCCTTCTTCTGATTTTGCCGGGTATCAGCGGGCAGATTTTCTCCCTTTCGGATTACAATCTGTCGTTCGTAGATATCATAAACAACATTTTCACCGGTCAGTGCCTCATCCAGGATCTGGCTGATTGTAGCATCTTTAAGATCGATATTTACCTTTTTAGAGGTATTAAAATCTTCACTCCGGTAGAGAAAAACAAATTCACTATTCTGCTCGATATATCCAATCACACCCTTGATGGAGGTATTTGTCAGGGATACATCGAGTCGGGTCTTTTGCGAATAGGTGCTAGCTGCCGTTACGGTCATTATAAAACCGATAAGTAACGCAATGGTCAATTTCATAATTTTCCAAAGTTTTTTTTGACATTCCCGGTCGGGAATGCCAATTAGACATTTTTTTTGCATACTTTTGAATTGATTAATAAATAAATACT
>Ga0118677_10009205_pt1 | contig 15521 bp, 11 predicted proteins | sample AliMusrvi5mmetaG_FD_86154 | JGI IMG/M metagenome (GOLD analysis project Ga0118677, IMG submission 86154)
AGTTGGCAGCGATCGGCCAGAAGTTTCTGCAGCATCGCCGGAAGGTCGTCCCTGAAATTGACGTCTTCGCCAGCCACCGCATCTACATCGTATTCGTCCGCTGTGACCCATGCGGGCCCGCCCACCAGCTGCCGGCGATCCACTTCGTATGCCATCAAAATCAGGTTACTCAACGTCGTGTTGTGCGTGGTGAAGCGGCGGCCTTCTTCGCGGTCGTTCATGTGATTCGGGTCAGGATTTTGAACCGGCTTGATCGTTGCCGCCTCAAACTCCGGCGACGCGGGCGTCGTGGTGGATGCCGCCGTCGCTGCTTTCGTCTGAAGTGTTGGTGTTTGTCCCATATTAGGGATTGAAACCAGGCCGAGGAGCAGAAGAGTGATCGTGCATCTCATGGTGAGATCTCCTATTCGTATATACGCCGCTTAAGTCCGTTTGGTTAACGCGTCCCTTGAAGTTCTATACGCCTAATCCTGCGACGAGTTCCGTAGCACATATTCTTCGCTAACTAATTAACATGGAAGATGGACCGCAGAGGCCAGCCACCAATTAGCCCCGGCGGATGGAGTAGTGGGCATTGGCAACCTTAGTAGCAGAAGCCGTATCGCAGTCCAGATCAGAACAGATCTGCAATGCCCCGCAGTCTGAGAGCACCGCCCAGCCGCATGAGAGCACCTTCTCTATATTTCTGGTCAGCGCGCTGACGCTCTTTGCAGTCGCCATCAATGGCTACCATCCGTACGCTGAGGACGGAGGACTCTATCTCGCCGGTATACTCCGTTTGCTCGATCCCGCGCTCTACCCGCACTGTACGGTCTTTGTGCTGGAGCCAATGCGCCATTCGCTCTTTGCCCCCACGGTCGCTGGCATCGTGCGATGGAGCCATCTATCTCTGCCGATCGTTCTGCTTGCGCTGTACCTCGCCAGCATCTGGACAACGCTCTTCGCTGCGTGGATGCTCGCCTCGCGCTGTTGGTACAGCCGCTCAGCACGCGCCGGATCGGTCGTATTGCTGGCCTGTTGGCTCGCGCTTCCCATAGCTGGAACAGCACTGCTATTCATGGACCCGTATGCAACCGCGCGCAGCTTCTCCACACCGTGCATGGTTCTTGCTCTGGTCGGAACACTCGACCTGACGGAACGTGGCAGCCCGCACAGACTCATATCAATCCGGCGCGGCTTCCTACTTTGGGCCATCAGCATAGCACTCGCCGCCGTAATGCATCCCCTGATGGCCGCCTACGCCCTCGGCGCAACCCTGATGCTGTACGCTGTTCGCTTCCACAATCGCATTCTGCGGTTATACGCAGCTTCTGCCCTCGCAGCAGCCGCCATGGCACTTGCAGTCTGCCTCAACGCCATAGCCCGGCCCGAATCCGCAGACTACCTCCGCATCGCTTTGACCCGAACCTACTGGTTTCTCGTCCAGTGGCACTGGTATGAGCTGGCAGGACTGGCCGCGCCACTTGGGATACTGACTATCTCTATATCTAATAAGCTGGCCCCGGCGACGCGTATCCCCTGCTTGTCAGACATGGGCGCACGACAAACACTGACGCGCATGGCAGTCGCTGTTGGCGCAACCTCATGCCTCATCGCTCTCTTCTTTGCCCGCACCGCATCGACCACTCAAATAATTGCGCGCTTGCAGCCTTTGCGCGCTTTTCAGATCGTCTACCTGATACTGATCCTCACGCTCGGGGCGCAACTTGGAGAACGCCTCCTGCGCCGCATCGCATTGCGATGGGCCGCGACCATGATTCTGCTCGGCGGCATAATGTTCTATACCGCGCTAAATGCCTTCCCCAACTCCAATCATCTGGAGATCCCTGGGCTTACTCCGCATAACCAGTGGATTAAGGCTTTCTTGTGGATTCGCGACAACACGCCCACGGACGCCCTCTTCGCCCTCGACGCGGACTACATTAATGCGCCCGGAGAAGATGCGCAGTGCTTTCGGGCTATCGCCCAACGCAGCGCCCTGGCAGACTACTCCAAGGACGGTGGAGAGGCGTCTATAGCGCCCGAGTTGACCGTGGACTGGATCCGCAGCCAGCAGGCACAGCACCATCTCAGTGCGCCGTCCACCACCGATTCTGACCGTATATCTGCACTCCAACCACTTGGTGTCTCCTGGGTGGTGCTCGAGTCCGCAGCAACAACCCGCTTCGACTGCCCCTATAGCAACTCCGCGGTCAAGGTTTGCTTGCTTCGTTGAGCTTTCGCCAACGATCAACTAAATCTATTCAGGCTCGCGGCCTTCGGCTCAGATAAAATTGTCGCGTATACGACAACAATGGTACGTTCCGTACTAAATACGACAAATACATCGCTATTTGTCGTATTCAATACAGCCATGTTTTCCTCAGATGGGTACATATAAGGAAAACATAAAGACTTATCGGAATCTTTATCTTTGGCATGAAGATTGCATAAGTATCCAGCAACTGCTGAATTTTATGGAGATAGCCCAACAGAATCATGTCCATGATTCCGCAGCGGATTTGCGTCATCGCGCAACATGGGCGGATCGACGTTGGCCAGGAAGTTTGGATCTCGTAAACGTTGGACCGATTCGAGGAGGAATGTATAGACGCCATGTGAAGTTGTCTGGTTCCCACGGACATAAAGAGGACGCGGTCCTTTGATTACTACCCCTTCAGGTTTCAGATTCAGACGAAAACTCGATTCCTCGTCGAGGCTGACTGGACCCTGACCGACCCCTGCATCGAGAATTCGATCGCGGATGAAAGAGAGAATCCCATTATTATTCCGACAAATTCACGACGCCTCCTTCGCCACGTAGTTGTATTGGCCTCCCTCGCAACCTTCACAGCAGCCTCGTATGCCGCTGGCGACACATCAAGTTCGACTGCGACGACAGATGTGGAAGTAGCACAGGCTGCCACACCAGCTCCGCCACCCGCTGCCGCCCCGGCTCCAGCTCCCGCGCCCGTATGGAGCGTTGGTTCTGTGGACCTGAGCGGTTACGTTGATGGCTATTACAGCTACAACGCCAATCGTCCTGGTCAGACCTCCGCCTTAGGCCAAATCAACCAGCTCTATAACTTCGACGATTCAACCGACCAGTTCAGTCTGGAGGCCGCCAAGCTGACCATGAACCACGACCCCGACCCTGTCGGCGCCCATGTTGACCTCCTCTTTGGCCGCACCAACGCCTTCTTGCACGGCGCAGATTCGCCGACCGCAAACTACATCGAGCAGGCCTTCCTCAGCATCAAGCCCCCGAAAGCCAAGGGATTCGAGCTCGACTTCGGTCAGTTCGTCACATCCGCCGGTGACGAAGTCATCGAGACCATGAACAACTGGAGCTACTCGCACGGCATCCTCTTCGGCTACGCCATTCCCTACTACCACTTCGGCCTGCGCACCTCAGCGCCCTTCACCAAGACATGGACCGTGGGAGCACAGGTTGTCAACGGCTGGAACAATGTGACGGACAATAACGGTGGAGTTACCATCGGACTCACAAGCTCCGTGGTCAAGCCAAAGTACACCTGGAACCTGAACTACTACACCGGTCCTGAGAACAACAATACGCAGAAGGGCTATCGCAACCTCTTTGACACCACCCTCCTGCTAACCCCAAGCGCCAAGTTCAGCTGGTACGTCAACTATGACTACGGCCAGAACCATATCCCGATCGGCTATCTTTCGCCTCTACAGAAAAAGGTGATCTCGCAGCACTGGCAGGGCATCGCCACTTCGGCTCGCGCTCAGGTCACCACCAATGCCGCTCTGATTGGCCGCTACGAGTATTTCTACGATCAGGGAGCGGCGAACGCTACCGGCATCATGCAGCACCTCAACGAGTTCACTGGTACCTACGAGTACAAGTGGGCCGCTGGTCTCCTGATGCGTGCGGAGTATCGCCGCGACTGGTCCGATCAGTTGTTCTTCGATAAGGGAGACACGCAGACCGTGAAGGCACAATCCACCGCAACCATAGGCCTCATTGCATTCTTCGGGCCCAAACGCTAATCCACAGGCGAAATGGCCACTTACCTGCCTAAATATCTACTGCAAATAGATTTAGTAACCGGTTTGCACCACTGGAGAGGCTTCAAGGCAATAGTTTTGAAGCCTCTGCTTCTTCAGTCAAGCAGATTCAATTACCAACCAAGCTTCAATTTGTATTGAGCACCCTTTCACCAAACTCAGAATTCCAGTACAGCAATACCCCACCTATTCGCAGCAACTACAACTTCTTCAACCCGGCGTCAACGCTGGAGATGTAGACCAACTAGGAGAGCACATGGCAGAAACAACGACAGGCGAGATGAAACAAACTCTGGGTCTTACTGGACTCACAAGTAATGCGATGGCCTTGATCGCTCCGGGAGCTTTTCTTTGGCTTACCTTTGCCATCCAGGGCGCAACCGGAACCACCGGGCCAGCCATGTGGGCCGGCGTCATTGCCGCGCTGTTGCTCTGTCTGGCCACCGCGGTCTGTTACGCCGAGATGGCCAAGCTCTACCCCGGCACGGGCAGCTCCTACTACTTTGCCGAGCAGTCCTTCCTGAACCACGACAAGGCGTGGAAGTATGCCCGTCTCTCCAAGTTCATCGTCGGCTGGGCCTCCCACCTCTACTACTGGATCTATCCCGGGGTGATGGTTGGGGTAATGGGCATCTTTACCGGCTTCATCGTCGGCACTCTGTATCCCAACTTTATGAGTTCGTCCAACCCTGGCATTCTGTTCATGATGGTCTGTGCGATCTTCTACGCCTTTGCTATCGCATACATCGCGCACCGCGGCGTCAATAGCTCCACAGGCGTCAACCTTGCCATCAACGGCATCCAGGTATTCGCGCTGCTTGTCTTTGCTGTCCTCGCGCTACAGTATCGTGCCAGCCACCCCGCCGGTTCGGTCGCCTTCCAGTACGACTCCACCAGCGGAGAGGCCTACACCTACGAGTTTGCAACCACTCCAGTTGTCACCAATGGCGTCTCAGCAGACACCATTGTGCGCGACTCCAGCAATGTGCCGGTGCCAAAGAAGGACGCCGCTGGCAACATCGTTCCCTTCCACATCAACTACGACGCAACCGATGCCTCCGGCAACTTCCAGGCCCACCCCAACGCTAGCTCGGTTATCAGTCCACACCACTTCAGTTGGATGTTTATTCAGGCTACGGTCGCAATTCTGATCCTGGTCGGATTTGAATCCGTCACTGCTATGGGCGGCGAAGCCAAGAACGCCAAGCGAGACATCCCCATTGCTGTCATTACGTCCCTACTGGTACAGGGGGCAGTCTTCTACTGCTTTGAATACTTTGCCGCAAACTACTTTTTGAATAGCGGCTATCCCATGTCGTCCGCAAGCACCTCGTCAGCGCCCATCGGCGACATGATGGTCGTGGTTGGCGATGCGCTCTTCGGCCAGGGCCACGGTCGCACCTTCATGCTCTGCGAGGCCTTCACCGTCTTCCTGGCGCTGATCGGCACCACCCTTTCCTGCATCAACACCGGCGCTCGCGTCACCTACGCCATGGGCAAGGACAAGGAAGTCGGCGGCAACTTCGGCGGCCTCCACACCACCAACCTCACCCCGCACCGTGCCATCTGGACCCTGGCAACCATCTCCGCCGTCATTGGTTGTGTCGCTGTGGTGCTTGCCTTTGGCGATGGTGCCGCACCCTCGGCCACATCCATTGCCGCCTTGCCCCAGGGCTTTTGGTCCAGCTTCGGCTACACCACGCACGAGAAGATGGCCGCTCTACCCAACTCACTACTTACGGTCACGCTGGCCTCCAACTTTGGCACCTTCCTGCTCTACTGCCTGAGTTGCTTTACTTGCATGGTCGCCTATGCGAAGCATCCCAACTATAGCGTGCTTCGTCATGGCATCATTCCTGTATTCGGCATTGTCGCCAACCTGGCCTGCATGGCCTTCTACCTGATCGGTCCCTTCATGGGATACGGCACAAAGATGGAGCCTCTACTGGCGCTCGGCATAGCATTTGCTTGGGCAATCTACGGAGCGCTCCACTTCCTCAGCATCGGCAAAGCCCACAATAAGCCAACCCTGCTGACGGATCGTAACGCGGCGTAAACTAGGGGCGTCCGGTGTAGCGCTGCTGCTACACCGGACGCCCTGTATTTTTCCCCGTACCCCAACCGACCGGACGGCCGATCCCCTATGCTCGATCTCGAATTCGCTGAACTCTCCGATTCCGGTCTGACGCGCGATCACAACGAGGACTACCTCGGTCATGTGCTCCCTTCCTCACCCTCGCAGGTCCAGTCGCAAGGATGGCTCTTTGCCCTAGCGGATGGCGTCGGTGGCCAGGAGAAGGGCGAGGTAGCATCCCGCCTCGCCATTGAGACCGTACAAGCCGGCTTCCGCAAGATCCCCAAGGGCATCATGCACGTCTCGCTACTCCCCCGCCTCGTGCAGGAAGCCAATCACGCCATCGTAGACCAGGGTCAGGCCGCTCCCCACCGCACAGACGCCCGTTACTCCGATCCCGGCGGCGCCATCCTGCCCGGCGGTTCGCACATGGCCAGCACCCTCGTCCTCTGCGCCCTGCGATTCGACTCCGCCGTCGTCTCCCATGTTGGGGACTCACGCTGCTACCTCATCCGAAACGGCAACATGACCGCCCTCACCCACGACCACACCATGGTTGATGAGCAGGTCCGCCTCGGTCTTATTTCCAAAACCGAAGCCGCCTCCGCCGTCAACCGCCACATCCTCACCCGCAGCCTGGGTAGTGAGCTCTTCGTTGCCGCGGATACCATCACCGTCAACATCATGCCCGGCGATCTCCTTCTGCTCTGCTCCGACGGCCTGCACGGATACGTCTCCGACACCTCCATTCAGCAGATCATCGCCTCCGCCCCCAATCTGGATCAGGCCGTAGCTACCCTGGTGGCGGCCGCCAACTCCGCCGGAGGGTACGATAATGTCAGTGTCCAACTGATTCGTGTACGCTCAGTAGAGCGCATGGGGCTTTACCGTGGGCGCCCGTACCGGCTGCTATAAATGTTCGCTCCAACCACTTCCATTCATGCTGGCGACCAGCTTGACCACTACCGCCTCGAAGAACTGGTGGCCACCAGCGGTATGTCCACCGTATTTCGCGCCATAGACACACGTACTGGCACGCAGGTCGCTATCAAGGTCCCCCATCCTGAGGTCGAGTGTGACCCCGCACTCTACGAGCGCTTCTCCCGCGAAGCCGACATCGGTACTCGCCTCGACAATCCGGGCGTCATGAAGGTCTATCCCAACCCAGACCGTACCCAGGTTTACATGGTTATGGAATGGGTCGACGGCCGCCTGCTGCGCCAGATAGTTCAGGAACGGCCCAAGATCTCCATCGACCGCGCCGTCAAGCTCACCATCGGAATATGCCACGCCCTGGAGTATATCCACGCCAACGGTGTCGTCCACCGCGATATGAAGCCGGAGAATATCATGGTGGATTCCAACGACAATATCCGGCTCATCGACTTCGGCATTGCAGCCAATGCTGGTGCGCGCCGCCTCACCTTCGGTAACTTCTCCACAGCACTTGGTACACCCGACTACGTTTCGCCGGAGCAGGTCCGAGGTAAGCGTGGAGACGCCCGCAGCGATATCTACTCCCTCGGCGTCATGCTTTACGAGATGCTCACCGGAACCGTTCCCTTCACTGGCCCTAATCCCTTCGCCGTCATGAACGACCGCCTGCTCAACTATCCGCCGCCGCCCATGTCGATCGAACCCGCCATCACACCACAGCTTCAGGAGATCCTCTACCGAGCCATGGAGCGCGATCCCAAAAATCGATACGCCAGCGCCCGCGAGTTCGCCCACGACCTCGAGCATCAGGACGAAGTCGGAGTCGCAAACCGAGAAGAGGCCGCCGCCTGGAAGCGCAAGGAATCACCCCAAGCGCACCGCAATCTTCTGATTGGTACCTTCATCGTCATACCCCTGCTCATCCTCCTCCTTCTCCTCCTCGTCGCCCGCCACCGCTGAGTCCAGCCATCACCGGGTACCCCTATTTATGCGCGTTTTGCGCATGGGTGGGGGGCTATTTAGCCCTCAACTGTCGCAACAAAGTCCAGACTTAGTCCAGACCAGGCCCAGACTTAAGTTTCATGATTTGAATACTATAGGACTTTTAGGTGGGTATATCCCTCCACCCGCAAGTGTCCTTACTGTTCCACTCTAAACTCAAGATGCGAGGGCCAATTTGCCGAGCCATAGATTGTCATCGTCTCCGGCTGATAGGCCTTTTTGGGCGCGGTCATGATGTTAGGCACAAACGTCTGCGGATTGCGGTCATACAGCGGGAACCAGCTCGACTGCACCTCGACCAGGATTGTGTGTCCTTTCAGAAAGGTATGATCCACGCCATGCAGGCTCCAACGAAACTCGTTCACCGCGCCCGGAGTCAACGGAGCAGGCTCTACGAAGCTCTTCAGATAGCGTCCGCGGAATATCTCTTCCGCGACCATTAGCTGATAGCCGGGATTTATGGCCGCATCGCCGGGATAGACGTCGATCAGCTTCACGATCCAGTCCGCATCGCTCCCCGTGGTTGCGGCAAAAAGATCGGCGGTCACGTCGCCTGTGATGGTTACATCGTGATCGAGCACAGGCAGGGTGAGGTTAGCAAGGTCCTTGCGCCCAGTCACGAAGCGTTGATCTTCCGCCAACCATGTGTACCACTTCGAGCCCTTCGCGTAGGTCGATTGCATTGGCTGATGGCGATAGGGAACCGGATCCGCTGGATCTGAAACATAGCTCGCCGCAACCGCGTCTTCCGTCGCTACAGGTGCTGTAAAGCTGAGCTTTTTATCTGATTCGAGATAGAGTTTCACTGGCTCATAGCCACTCACAGTAGGCCATGTTGGATATCGTTCCCACTGATTCACGCCGGTGCGAAAGCTGGCTGTATCGATAAGGTCGAATCCCTGCCTGTCCTTCAGGTATTTCTCAAAAAAAGGAGCCTCAAATCGCTGCTGAAACTCTGTACCGGTCGGTTCGCCGAACTCGATGCTGCCAAAATCCGAGCCTAGCCTTCGACCCGCGCCTTGCCAGCCACCGTGGTTCCATGGTCCCAGGACCAGAAATACCTCGTGTTGGTCATCGTGTTTTTTCAGTGCAGCATACTCGGCCTGCGTGCCCCACATATCTTCCTGGTCCCAGTAGCCGCCGACCTCGAGCGTCGGCACTTCAACCTTGTTCAGATGCTCCTGCACAGCCATCGCCTGCCAGAAGGAGGTATACGCAGGCTGGGTCAGAATGGCCTTTACGGTGGGAAGATCGCTCATCTTCGACACGGAGTCGACCGCGCTCTCGAAGTTTCCGCACTGCAGGAAAAAATCGTACGCGTCTAGCTTCGAGTCCACCACCAGATCCGTCTTCTGCGACTCCATCTGTTGCATATAGTCGAAGCTGTAGCTTTGCCGGAAGGCGCCATTGTGGAAGAAGTCGTCGCCCATCCACACATCGGTCATCGGCGCCTGCGGAGAGATGGCCTTTACCGCCGGATGCGCGTCGATGCCTGCCATCATGGCCAGAAATCCGTCGTACGAGAGACCAATGACGCCAACCCGGCCATCGTTGCCCGCAACATTCTTCAGCAACCAGTCGATAGTGTCATGGGTATCGGTGGTTTCGTCCACATCATGTTTGTTGTTGTGGGCAACGATGGGCCGGTTCATCACGAACTTGCCCTCCGACTGGTACCGTCCGCGGATGTCTTCGTAGACAAAGATATATCCGCTGGCGGCCAGTTCGGGTTTATCGCGGTTCACGCTCTCCGTGTCGTATTCGTTCACACCGTAGGGGGTCCGAGCCAGCAGAAACGGCAGGCCCGACGGTGGAGCATCACTCGCATCGACCGGGCGCAGAATCACTGCATGCAGACGCACGCCATCGCGCATGCGCAGCATCGCCTCCTGGCGTGTATAGGCGCGCATCGGCGTGGTCCGTGTCGCTGTTGTTGCAGTTGGTCCCGTGCTGGAAGGCAATGCTGGCAGCTGCGAGCTCAATGTCTTCGAACAGATACTAAAAGCCGCGAGGCCGAGTACAAGTTTGAATGCCACGGAATGCGTCCGCGCAATCGGATGCGACGACAGGAGTGTGTTTGTATGAGTCCGAGATATCACGAGATCAGATTGGCTGCTCTTTATGCAACTGGTGCCGGACTGGCTGAACACAGAAAGCCGATCCGTTTGTGTGAGCCATCGCAGAAAGGGCGATTCTCACTCGCGCCGCATCGGCAAAGCGACACCGCTGGTTTGCCGGTCAGGTCCCACTCTTTGCCATCGGCATCGCATAACACAATCGGTCCTTCTACCCGCAGCGGGCCGTTGGGGCGAACGGAGATCTTTACTGGCTCAGACATAATTGGATTGACTCCTCGATCAGATAGGCCGGAGACCGGCAAGCCCAGCATAGCAGTACTGAGCGGCTTACATCAGATGGATCGCATCTACGTCCACAATCAGTTTGCGGCGGGGAACGCCTTCGGAATCCGCGTAGGCAAGCAGAGCACGCAGCGTACGACTGAGCGCATCGCGACGTTCGGCTTTGAGTACAAAGTGAAATCGATAGATGCGCTTCAGCCGGGCAATCGGCGCTGCTGCTGGACCAAGCACACGCACTTTATCCAGATGTGCAGTCTCGAACCAGCGGCCCAATTTGGAAGCTAAAGCGGCAGCTTCCTCCAGCGTCTGGCCTTGAACAATCATGTTGGCCAGTACGCTGGACGGAGGGTAATGCATCCAACGGCGATAATGAAGTTCCTTGGCCACAAAACCCGCATAGTCGTGCGCGGCGGCACATTGAATGGCGTAGTGCTCGGGATGGTAGGTCTGCACCAGAACGCGGCCTGGAAGCTCTCCGCGGCCGGCGCGGCCAGAGACCTGGGTTAGCAGTTGGAAGACACGCTCCGCCGCGCGAAAGTCGGGCAGGCCCAACGCTGAATCTGCGCCCACTATCCCAACTAGCGTGATGCCATGGACGTCGTGTCCCTTAGCGATCATCTGCGTTCCAACCAGCAGATTGATCTCACCTGAGTGCAGCCGTGTGAGCAGACGTTCCATATCGCCGCGTCCACGCACGGTGTCGCGATCCATGCGCCCGATCCGAGCGTTCGGAAACAGTTCCTGTAGCCGCTCCTCGCCCTGCTGCGAGCCCGCGCCCAGGTAGAAGAGGTGCTCGCTTCCGCACTTGGGGCAGAGTCTGGGGACCGAGCGGCGAAATCCACAGTAGTGGCACTCCAGCCGGTCGCCGGCATGAACATGCAGATCGGTATGCGTCGAAGGCTTGTGGTAGGTCATTGCGATCGCGCAGTTTTCACACTCGATCTTCTCGCCGCAACTTCGACACAGCATGGTGAAGGAGTAGCCGCGCCTGTTCAGCAAGATCATCACCTGCTCGCCGCGATCGAGTGTGGCCTGCGTTTCGCTCACAAGCTGCCGCGAGAAGATGTCTTCCTTGCCCGTCTCCTTGAACTCGGTGCGCATATCAACCAATTCGACCGTCGGCAGAGGGCGGCTCATCACCCGGGAGAGCATCTCAACGCGCGCGTAGCGGCTACGCTCCGAGTTGGCCCAGCTTTCCAGCGAGGGCGTGGCCGAGCCAAGCAGCACGACTGCGTTGTTGAGCTTGGCGCGCATTACCGCGACATCGCGCGCATGATAGCGCGGCGTCTCCTCCTGTTTGTAGCTTCCGTCGTGCTCCTCATCGACCAGGATGAGGCCGAGGTTGACCATGGGCGCGAATACGGCGGAGCGAGTGCCTACCACGATGCGGGCCTCTCCGCGACGGATGCGGTGCCACTGCTCGGCACGCTCGTCTGGCGTAAGGCCAGAGTGCAGCAACGCCACCTGCGATCCGAACGCGGCAAACATCTGTCCCGCCATTGCTGGAGTCAGTCCTATCTCCGGCACAAGCAACAGCGCGGACTTGCCTGCGTCCAGTGCACGCTGCATCGCGGCAAAGTAGACGGTCGTCTTACCCGATCCAGTGACGCCGTATAGCAGTATTGGCTTGAATCCACCCTGTGTCATGGCTGCTGCAATCGACGAGAGTGCCTCCATCTGCGACTCATTCAGAGCGTGCTCGTGAGCATTCTTCTTGCCGTTGGCAGGAATGCCGCCGAGGTGGAATTCTTCGGCAGCCTCTTCTATAGCAACCAGCCCGCGCTTGACGAGAGTCGAAAGCGTGGTGGTAGGAACACTGAGTTCGCGCAGCGCCATCGCATCGCGCAGATCGACCACGCGCATGCGTCCGCCTGCGGCTGCAATCTCGGCGAGTATCGTGGTCTGGTTCTCATTCAGCTTCGGAATGCGTGCATCCGGAACCAGTACAGCGATGCGCTCCGTGCGCCGCGCGTCGCGTTCCTCCGCGAGGGCCTCACGGGCCAGCCACATCTTTTTCACCATACTGTCCAGCAGCGCTGTGTTTACCTTCGTTGCAGAGCGTACCGCGGAGGCTTTCGCCGAACTGCCGTCGCTCAGATAAGTCAGCACCGTGAACTCGCGGTTCTGGTCTTCCGCCGACAATTTGGACCGCCGCGAATTGCTCTTGATTGATCCATCGAGCAATGGTGTTCCCTCGCGCAGCACGCGCTGGCCAGCCTCGGCGATGCGGTAGACGATCTGCCGTCGCACCTCTGCGGCCAGCGGCATCATGCCGCGCAGCACCTCGCCCAGTGGCGCAACGTAATACTGCGCGATCCACTTAGCCAGCTGCATCAGCTCATCGGACAGCAGTGGAGCGTCGTCAAGCACCCGCTGCACGGGCTTGATCGCTGACGCGTCTGTGGTAGGGGCGTCATGCACGCGGACGACTACTCCCATGAGTCGTTGCCCGCTGAAAGGCACCAGTACACGCACGCCAACCACAGGCGCAGACCCGTTTACCGCATAGGTAAAGGTGCGGTCCAGTGGCACTGGCAGCGCAACGTCGCAGTAGTAGGGCACGAATCTGAGAGTACAGCGCAGCGCTGTGCTACGCCACACAAGCACTAGTCCGAGGCCGATTGCTCCGCAAGCGGTGCTATCCTATGTATTGGTTTGCAGGGTCTATTGCAAACAATCCTAGAGTCAAATTAAGAGGTAATTGAATGGCGGCGGCAACGATCGATAAGACAGCGTTGAGTACTGCGGTGGAATACAAGGTAGCGGACATCGGACTGGCTGAGTTTGGCCGTAGAGAACTTGACGTCGCCGAACAGGAGATGCCGGGCCTGATGTCGATCCGCAACAAGTACGCCGCAGATAAGCCGCTGGCTGGCGTGCGCATTATGGGATCGTTGCACATGACCATCCAGACCGCGGTATTGATCGAGACCATGGTGGCGCTGGGTGCGGACGTGCGCTGGGCCAGCTGTAATATTTTCTCCACGCAGGACCACGCGGCTGCTGCGATTGCGGCGGCAGGCATTCCAGTATTTGCCTGGAAGGGCGAGTCGTTGGAGGAGTTCTGGTGGTGTACGAATGAAGCGCTCAGCTTTCCCGACGGCAAAGGCGGAGTGCTTGGACCACAGCTCATCATCGACGACGGTGGCGATGCAACCCTGATTATCCACAAGGGATATGAGATGGAGGATGGCGACCCGTGGGTGAACACGCCCTCCGGTTCCACCGAGGAAGATGTCATCAAGACGCTGCTCAAGAAGGTCCATGCTGAACGTCCCAAGCACTGGCATAATGTGGTGAAGGAGTGGCGCGGTGTCAGCGAAGAGACGACGACAGGCGTACATCGCCTGTACAAGATGTTCGAACAGGGCAAGCTGCTGGTGCCTGCCATCAATGTCAACGATTCGGTAACCAAATCGAAGTTCGACAACCTGTACGGCTGCCGCGAGTCGCTGGTGGACGGCATTAAACGCGGCACCGATGTCATGGTCGCCGGCAAGGTTGCGGTCATCTGCGGCTATGGAGACGTGGGCAAAGGTTCGGCGGCGTCGCTTCGCGGGCTTGGAGCGCGCGTGATTGTAACCGAGATTGATCCCATCAATGCGCTGCAAGCTGCAATGGAGGGCTACGAGGTCACAACCATCGAGGAAACACTGGGGCGCGGCGACATTTACGTTACCTGCACAGGGAATGTGGACATTATCACAGTCGAACACATGAAACGGATGAAAGACCAGGCCATCGTATGCAACATTGGCCACTTCGACAACGAGATCCAGATGGAGAAACTGTCCGCTCTGCCTGGTATCAAGATGCTCACGATCAAGCCGCAGGTGGACAAGTACACCTTCCCCGGCGGCAATAGCATTTTCGTGCTTGCTGAAGGCCGCCTGGTCAATCTAGGTTGTGCAACAGGCCATCCCAGTTTTGTGATGTCCAACAGCTTTGCCAACCAGACGCTGGCGCAACTTGATCTATGGAAGAACAAGGACATCTACAAAGTAGGTATTTATATTTTGCCCAAAAAGCTCGACGAAGAGGTTGCGAGGCTGCACCTGGAAAAGATAGGCGTCAAGCTGACCACGCTGACCCAGAAGCAAGCGGAGTATCTGAGTGTTCCTGTAGAAGGGCCGTATAAATCGGAGCACTACAGGTACTAAATCCCTGCGTTAGGACTGCGAAATCTTCCAGTATCGGAGCTGTTGTTGATAGACTGTTGCATCTGAATTCTTTCCATAATGAGAACTCGTTCAAAGGAGAATCCTTGAAGCTGGTTGCTTGTGTGCTGCTTCTCCTGGGTTTTTTCATAGTCCTTGTCGCCCTGGTGCTGCTGACCTCGATGGAACAGCGCTCTGCATTTATCGGGGCTGGATTAGGCGTGGAGATTCTCGGTCTCGCATTGCTCACGCAAGCTTACCGGACGCACCGGAAGGAGCATCGATGAACCTGGAACTAAGTCTGTCCTCGATGATGCTGATTCCGTTTGCCGCGGCTGGCCTGGCGCTCATTCACCAGGGGCTTGGACGCTCGCGCAGCGCGGCCCACGCCATGCTCGCGAGTTTGTGTGCGTTGGCGGTCTCTGCCATCGTCTTCGTTCTGTTTGGAGCTTCGTGGACAGGATATAACGGTGCTGCAATACACTCCTTTGTTGCAGGTGGCGTGCGTTGGGACTGGCTGGGCGCTGCTCCTTTCTTTGCGCAAGGCATAAGCTTCGATGGATCGGAAACGGCTGGACTTAGCCGATCACTGGTTCTGTGTTTTGAACTGATGGCGGTTGGACTGACTGCGACTATACCGCTCAGCGCGGGCGCGGACCGTTGGCGACTGGGGCCGATTTGCTTTAGCAGCGCGTTGCTCGGCGGAATCGTTTTCCCCATCTTCGCGCACTGGGTGTGGGGCGCGGGATGGCTGGCGCAGCTTGCAGCGAACTTCGGCATTTCCAACTTCACCGACGTGGGCGGCGCTGGCGTGGTCCAGGTGGTTGGAGGACTGACGGCGCTTTCCGTGGCTTGGATTGCAGGTCCTCGGCGGGGCAAGTACTCCGACGACGGAATTCCGGCTGCGATTCCCGGTCACAGCATCGTGCAGGTGCTCTTCGGCTGCCTTCTGGCTCTGGTGGGCTGGATCGGTCT
>Ga0118677_10009206_pt1 | contig 15520 bp, 8 predicted proteins | sample AliMusrvi5mmetaG_FD_86154 | JGI IMG/M metagenome (GOLD analysis project Ga0118677, IMG submission 86154)
TCCGCGGTGTGGCCGCTGATGGATCAACCGCTCGCCGGCTTTCAGATTGGTTTGCCTGGTGCCTGGATCCTGCCCGACAACTCGGATGACCGGGATACGCCGCTCGCGCCGGTGGGCACGGCGGCGCGAAATTGGCCGGATCGGGGGCCCACCTGGAGCAGCGTGTTCCAAACGGTGGAAGGTGGCCTGGGCTATTGGCGGGGGAACCATTTCCATTACGGCCCGCCGAAATTCAGCATGAATGCCACCCCGCAATGCTACGATTACGAGGTCGGCTCGCCGGGCTGGGCGTTTTTTCGCGGCAACGAGGCGTTGGCGGACGACCGCCTGGGCATCGCTCAACTGGGCAACCGGCTGTTGATTCCGCCCGATGCGCTGCCATTCCAAGGCACTCCCAACGGCCAGTTTCTGGGATACACCTGGATGGCCCTTCCGTTCACTGAGGCGACCGCCGGCGACCCGCCCACCGGCGACCAAAGTTGGACGTGTTTCCTAAGCGCCGCCAACTTCAAGGGGCCAATCGCCTATTACATTCCCGAAACCTGGAGCAAGATCGGCAAGTTGTTCAACCAGCCATACCTCCACGGGCGTGGCCTCGACGCGCGTCCGGGCGAGATGGGCGGTGGTGCCATGGAGATCAACACGGTGCCGCGGCTGGAGAGCCGGGATGCCCGCGGCACGGTCTATGCGAAATTCCGTTTGGCCGACCCCGGCGCGGCGTACACCTCGCCGGGCACCGGGGCCTGGGGCAAGCCCGGCCCCAAAGCCGGCCCGTTCAGCGCCAAGCTCACGGATGGGTCCGTGGTGACGTATGCGTGGTTTCGCTTCATCGATCAACCGTCGTTTCAGCAATATGCTTGGAGCGAGGACAAGAAGGCCAAGCTGCAGGCGCTGGTCGAGAAGATCCATGCAGCCTGGACGAGCAACCGCGATTACATGGCCCCACCCAGCCACGGCACGCTGGTGGCGCTCGATCCGGCTTTGCTGGTCACGCCGCCCAAGGGCTTGGAGGTTGGCTACGTGCCCATCGTGTTGCGCCAAGCGGCACGCTGAATGCGCCGGGCTCGAACCCGGATGCAGCCTCGGACATCTCTCAATGCGTTCCCAAAAATCAGCCGTTTCACGGCACGCCTCAGGATGACTGAGCCTTTGGCCGCGGGTTGCAGGCCGGCAGAAATTTTACGATTCCGTGAAACTTTTCAGACGTCAAGGGGTTAGCCAAGCCGTATGAAAAAGTTCACACTGACCCTAAGTATCGCGGCCGCCGCGTTTTTCGCAATTCAATCCACCACTTTCGCCCAGGATCAACCTGCCGGTGCAGGTCCGGCCGGCGGCCCCGCAGGCGCGGCGCGTCCCGACGGTCCTGGTGGACGTCGCATGGACCCAGAGGCCCGCCTCAAGATCATGGCCGAGAAACTCGGATTGGACGCCGATCAACAGGCCAAGATCAAGGCAATCTACGAGAAGAGTGCCCCCAAGATGAAAGAGATCATGGCCAAGGGTTTTGCCAATCTCACCGATGCGGACAAGACGGCGATGCGCGATCTGGTTAAGGCGCAAATGGACGAAGTCGCCGCTGTGCTCACGCCCGAGCAGCAGGCCAAGCTCAAGGACTTGCGCCCCCAGGGTCGCGGTGAAGCCAAGCCCGACGCCGCCAAGTAAGCGCCGCTGGAAATCCTTTACCCACAGGGCGGGAGGCAATTGCTTCCCGCCTTTGTTGTGCTCATCGGGTGCCTGTAGGTTGTGGCGGAGTCACGCGGGTCAAGAACGTCAGCGGCGGGATGGCCGCGTGGCTGGGGGCAAGAGTGGCGATGGTGGGGTGTGATGGAGCGCCGGCCTCAGCCGGCGGGTGGGTCTCCAGGGCCGCCCTCAGGCACGCCGGTTGTAGCCCGCACTCCGTCATCTCCGTCAATTCCGTCGCAGCATCAGCCTGCTGCCAGTGAATCCATCGGGCTTTCAGCTTTCAGGCCATCAAGGTGAATTTCACCGGTAGTACGGCGGTGCGTAATAGCCACGGCCATAATAGCCCGGGCCGTAGCAGGAATGTTGGTTGTGTCCAATCGCATAGCCGAGAATCCCAGCCGCGGCCACGCCTGCGACCACCAAGCCGGGATCGACAACGTAGCGCGGGGGCGGTTGACCCTGCGGAACGGGTTGCTGCGGAACGGAATAGCCCTTCGAATCCTGATTGTATGCTGAGCTGTAATTCGCCTGAGGCGGTGGGTAAGCGGGATAGCAACCAACCAAGGTTGCGATGCAGGCAGTCAACGCTGCCGCCGTCGACATGGGGAAATGCATTTTCATCTGCCTATTGGACGGTGAGGTCGGAGATTTATTCAAGCGGATTTTCTCAATCCGGTCGCAGTTCGAATGGCGGAGGGTTCGAAGCCCCGCGTAAAAAGCCACCGGCCCCTTGTCGAGGGGCGGTTTGGGTACCGAGTCGACCGTGCCTCAGTGCTTCTTGTGGCGCTGGGAGAACTCGGAGTGATCGAGGTAACCGTCGTGGTTCTTGTCGAGTTTGTCGAATTCCTCCGCGGTGTTGGCCTTGTCGCCTGCGGTAAACTCGTCCTTGGAAAGCTTGCCGTCATGGTTGGTGTCGAGGGTCTTGAACTCGTCGACTGGAGGCGTGGGCTTGGGGTTTTTTGCAGCATGTCCGGCGGCCAATGCGGTTCCCGCGCATAGCGCGCAGGCCAGGAGTGTGATGATCGGTTTGGTTGCTTTCATGGCATTTCAGGGGGCTAGTGAGAACTATAGCCGCAAAGGGCCGTTGGTCAGGGTGTTTTTTCCGGTCGGCCAAAGTTTTGTTGAGAGGTGACTCTCGACTCCAATCTCAGGGCATGGTAAAGCACCCCCCATGCAGAAAACGACATTGGGCATGGTCGTTGGGTTAAGCCTGGCATTCGCCGCGACTGCCGCCGAGCTCGAAGGCACGTTGCAGAACCCGCCACAGGCAAACCCGGCCCGGGTTTCGGTTAGCGGCCTGCGTTGCGAATTGCGGGAGAATCCGCTCGGCATTGACGTTGCGCGGCCGCGGCTGGGTTGGGTGATGGAAGGCACGAGCCAGGAGCCGGAATCCAGAAACCAGAGACAAACCTCCTATCAGGTGTTAGTGGCGAGTTCGGAGGCCCTCCTGAAGGACGACGAGGGCGACTTATGGGACAGCGGCAAGGTGGCCTCAGCGCAATCGCTGCAAGTGGAATACGCCGGCGCGGCGCTGGTTTCCGAAAGTCGTTACTGGTGGAAGGTCCGGGTTGATGACCAAGCCGGAATGCCCACCGCGTGGAGCAACGCGGCGATGTTCCTGACTGGGAAAATGCGCCCGGACGACTGGCACGGGAAATGGATTGGTGCCGACCTTGCGCCGCGCGGGGGCGTGGCGGACCCTGCTCCGGACAAGAAACCGGCGCACGAGCACGGGGCGATTTATTTGCAGAAGGAGTTTGATCTCATAAAGCCGGCGCAGCGTGCGGTGCTGTCGTTTTCCGGTTTGGGTTTTTCGGAAGTGGCCATCGATGGGTGCAAGGTGGGCGACTACGTCATCGGCCCGGGCTTCAGGGACTATGACCACCGCGTGCCCTATCTGACGTTTGATGTTTCCAATCGATTTGCCACGGCGGGCCGCAAACGTCTCGATGTCACCCTGGCCGACGGGTGGTATGCCTTGAAGCAAGACCCGTGGGTGCATCAGTTGGAAACGAAGCCGTACGTTGACTTGCCAAAGTTGCGGCTCGACTTGCGGTTGGTGCATGCCGACGGCACGGAGACGCTGGTCACCTCTGACGAATCGTGGAAATGGTCTACCGGCGAGATCACGCGCAGTTGGATCCCCGAGGAGGATGTCGACAGGCGCAAGGCCGGTGACGCGGGCCGCAATTGGCAACCGGTGAAGGTGGTGCCGGCACCGCGCGGCCGCCTTGAGCACCAACGCGAGCCATGCAACCGCATCGCCGAGGAATTGCAGCCAGCGGCGATGCGCTGGGACCCGCAAACGGGCACCGCGAGTTATGACGTCGGCCGCGAGGTCAACGGGTTTGTCAGGTTTCGGGCGCGCGGCCCGGCGGGCACCACGATCCGGATCACGACGATTCCCAGTGATCCGGCTTATCCGCGCACGAGCACCTTCATCCTGGCCGGCAGCGGCACCCTGGAAACCTATCAACCGAAGTTTTTCCATGCGGCTATCAAACAGGTGACGGTCACGGGGTTGACCGGGCAACCCGCGGTGGACGATCTGACGATTTGCCGGGTGGGCTCGGTCGGCACCCCGGCCGGAGCGTTTCGTTGTTCCGACGAATTCGTCAACCAGATGGAGGCAACGGTGCGCCGCACGGTGGTGAACTACACGACCTTCCTGCCGAACGATCCGGTGCGCGAGTGGAAGGCATGGACGCAGGACATCCAGAGCATGTTCGGCTCGGCATTCTATCTGTTTGCCGAGTCGCAGGTGATGTACGAGCGGTGGCAACATGATCTGTTGGACAGCCAGCGCGCCGACGGCAACATCGCCAACGTGGCTCCAGGGCCGGTGTTTGATTCATACAACAGCCCGTGGTGGGGGGGATGTGGGGTGTGGCTGCCGTGGGAATGGCGCTTGGCCTACGGCGACGATTCGTTGTTACGCGAGAGCTATGCAGGGATGAAGCGTTATGTCGATTTTCTTGATGGCGAGGCGGGGCGAGCCGGGGGCTTGCAAAGCTGGGGGCTCGGCGACTGGCTGGCGGTGGAGGAAACACCAGTTGCGTTGATCAACACTCCGGCGCATATCCACTTCGCGCGCATCGTCAGTCACACAGCACAACTGTTGGGCCGGCCGGATGAGGGGGCCAGGTATGCCGGGATGGCAGAGCGCGTGCGGGACGGCTTCAACCGCACCTTGCTTGATCGTGCCAGCGGTATCTATGGCGAGAAAGGCTGGAAGGTGCAAAAGGGCAATTGGGAGGTGCCGGGCGGACTCAAGCCGTTGCACGAAATCTGGTGGCAGGGGGATCGCCCGTGCACCCAAGCCGGACAGGTGATGTCATTGGCGCTGGAGGTGTCGCCGGACGCCGCCCGACCGGAGGTGGTGACGGCATTGTTGCGCGAAATCGCCGCGCACCAGGGGCGCGTGAGCACCGGCTTCGTAAGCACGCCCTATCTATTGGACGTGTTGTCGGATGTTGATCCGGAGGCCTGCTGGCGGATGTGCACCGCGCGCGAATTCCCGTCGTGGTATTCGATGACGATTGGGAGTCACAATGATTTGTTAAAGGAAACGTGGGCAGGGGGGCAGGCGTTGATGCCGTCGTTAGGCGGTAGCATCGCGCGCTGGTGTTATCGGAGTCTGGGTGGCGTCCGCCCCGATCCGGCCGCGCCCGGCTTCAAGCAGGTCATCATCAAGCCCGCGGTGGTTGGCGAGCTGACCTGGGTGAAATGCCATCACGACTCGCCCTACGGCCGCATTGTTAGCAACTGGAAACGCGAGGGTCAGAAGTTGACCCTGGAGGTCACGATTCCCGCAAACACCACAGCCACCGTGTATGTCCCGGCGCACGATGCGGCCGGAGTGACAGAAGGCGGGCACACCATCGACGGGGCTAGAGGTGTGAAATTGCTGTGCATGAATCATGGTGCGGCAGCGTATGAAGTGGGTTCGGGATCCTATCGGTTTCAATCCACGCTGCCGCAAACCACGGAATGAAAATCTGCCAAATTTTCCAAATGAACCCACGCATCTTGTCTTTCCTCGCCGCTTGGCTGCTGGCACCGCCCGCCTCCGTGCACGCCGCCGAGCCAGCGTTGCATGAATTTTCTGGCATCCAATCCGACGCCGTGGGCAAGCAGCTGCAATCCGCGTTGATCTGGGCCGGGCCGCAAGCCCTTGGCGAAGGCGTGGCGGTCACGTTCCGCAAACCTTTCACGCTTGCCACGGCACCAGCTGCGGCCACTCTCTCGATTTTCGCCGATGCCCGCTACATCCTCTGGGTCAACGGCAAATACGTCGAGCGCGGACCCTGCCGCTTCCAGCCGAACGGGCCCGAATACGACACCCTTGAGATCGCCCCGCACTTGCACGCCGGCGCCAATATGCTGGCGCTGTGGGTCGTGGGCAATCTCTCTGGCGGAAAAGTCATGCACCACCGGCCCGGGCTCACGGCGATGCTTGCGTGCGATGGCCGCGAAGTCCTGCGCACCGATAGCTCGTGGAAATGCACCCTGAAAAATCCCTACCAAAAAGTGCAGGCCACCTGGGCCGACCTCGTGGATGCCGCCGTGGATGCCCGGGTCATGGACGGCGACTGGACCGCTGTGGATTACGACGATCACTCGTGGCAGCCGACCACTGGCACCGCAGGCAGCAGTTGGGGGCCGCTCACCGCGCGGCGCATTCCCCGCTTGCGGGAAACCCCGGTGCCTTGCCGGATCCAGGCCGGCGCCACCATGCCGGCGACGTTGACCCAGGGCCAGAGCGTGCGCTTTAGCACGTCGCGCATCGTGCAAGCCTATCCGGTGATCTCCGTCACGGCGGAGGCCGGCACCGAGTTGGTGATCAACCCCTACGGCGTGACATATATCGCCAGGGCCGGCCCGCAGACGTATTTCCCCCTTGATACCAAGGGGATCACGGAGGTTGAGATTCAAGTCAAGCAGGGCAAGGCCACCATCACCGATTTCAATCTGCTAGAGCGGGTGTATCCCTATGTCCGCCTGGGATCGTTCACCTGCAATGATCCGTTCCTGAATCAGCTCTGGGAAATGTGCGCCCGCTCGTGCGAGGTGTTGAGCGAGGATTCGTACGTGGATTGCGCCGACCGCGAACGCGTCGAGTGGATGGACGACACTCCGCCAGGATTTGATATCACCCGCATCGCCATGGCCGGCCCGGCCGGCGCCAATGGCCGGCCGGTCTTCAGTGATCCGCGGTTGCTGGAAGAATTGGTGCGGCGCACCGGACTCACCCTGCAGCCGGAGGGCTGGGTGAAGGCCCACACCTGTTCCGATCGTTATGATATCCACGCCAAAATGGAAGACCGCGCCTGCGCATGGGTGGAGGGGCTTCGGCTCTACTACGAAGCGACCGGCGACACGCAGGTCATCAAGGAAATCTGGCCCGCTGTCGTGGCGCAAATGGACTATTTTCTCAAGCGGCGCGGCGACCAAGGGCTAGTTTCGGTCCGCGACTGGGTGGTCTGGGACAATCCGCTCGGCTACCTGACCGGCCAGACCACGACGCTGAATGCGTTTGTCCAACGAGCCCTTGCTGACAGCGCGATGCTCGGCAACGCGATTGGTGAAAATGCGGATTCGGAGCGTTTTGCCCATGAGGCGGCCCAGTTGTCCAAGCTCATCAACACGGTGTTGTGGGATGAAACATCCGGGAGCTATTTCTCTGCCTATTTCTCGGATAGAGAAGCTGCTGCAAATGCCGCCGCGCAACGAATGGGGCCGGTTGCCGATCTGCCCCGCAGCAACGGACGCACGTCGCCAACCCTGCACGCCAATGTCTTTGCGCTGGATCGCGGTATCGTTCCGCCTGAGCGTCGCGAACGGGTGCTCGCCGCGATGCTCAAGCAAATGCCGGAGCACGTCTCCGGGTCGATCATGGTCTATTACTATGTGTTGAAGCAGATGTATGCGCTGGACCGGTCGGAGCTCGACATCCGGAGTTTAGGTATGATGCGCCAAGGTTGGAAAGCGATGGTCGCGTCTCCATGGCAGTGTTCGTGGGAGGAATTGGATTCAGGCGGAGGGTCCAAGGCGCACATCTATGGCATGTATCCCGGGTACTTCTTGAGCTCCGCGGTGCTGGGTGTGCGCCGCGACGCTCCAGTCTGGAAACATCAACTTGTCATTGAGCCGCATCTGGGCGATCTGACCCAAGCCGAGGGTGTGGTGGTGACGGAATTCGGGCCGCTACCGGTTGCGTGGCAGCAAGCCAATGGCGTGCTGCATTTCAACCTCACCGTGCCGGCAAACACGGAAGCGTGGTTCGCACTGCCCGCCAAGCCTGGCCATGAAGAAATCCAAGTGAACGGAAAGCCGTTGCGCGGCACGGTCCAAGGCGCACGACTCGGGCTCGCGCTGAAATCCGGTGCTTACAGTGGCGACTATTAGTCATCACCTGCCAATTGATCAATTTCGCAGGTCTCAGCCGCTGCCATTTATTGCTGGTGGCGCTGGCTGCGCCGCACGCCGCCGACTTGGTCGGAACTCTCGGCGTTCGACCGCAGTCATGCCAAATCTGCGAGCAGGGTCGATGCCCCCGATGTTGCGGTCAAGCAGGGCAAGGAAACCACTGGGCCACGGAGTTCCTCTGGAACCATCGGGAAGAAAAATTGCCATGAGGGAATGAGTTGCGCCAGCCCTCCTCCGCGGGACGGTGGGTCTGCGGGAACTTGGCGGTAAGTTATACCTAGCTGCGATTGCTATGAATTACGGCGTATAGGTACGTTTGCTGAAGTCGGACCGTTTCCGGTTCTGTCCATTAGCCATGCCTGAATTATATATACTTATTTTTGATAGGTGCTTATTCTGAGCATCGGAATTTAATTAAAAAGTCCAATAATAACAATTGCGTTTTCGATAGAATATCGACAAATACCCGCTTGTTCCCCCGTTGCTGATGCAGCCTAACCCCATGACAATCCCGGCACCTCCCCAAGCGAAATTTGCCCGCCATGCCCTTGTTCGCCACGGTCTCCTCAGATTTCACTGTCGGTTGAAATTCTTTGAATGCGAATATACCAAGGTACACCTTAGCGCCGATCCGAAGTGGATATAAACATGAGCGCTTGTTGGCCGGTCACAGGAACACGTTTGGCCACTCTGGTGACGGTCGATTGCTGCGGCTCACTAGCCCGGCACAAGGTTGCTAAATCATTCCCTCCCACCCGCAGATGATAGCACAAATGTTTCAAACAACCCGTCGGGGCGCATGTGGCCATCCCATAACGACTGGGCGTTTCGATAGGCACACGAGCCGTCAAGAGTACTGCGAGAAATGCATGGCTAGAATGGCGATTAAGTGTGTGTTTTGTTCAGGAGAAATAAACGTGGGAGACCCGATCACTCTATATGCCACGAATTTCTATTTTAGTGGTGGGAAAATACCCGCTTGGGCGGTTGCTCATCGTGGCGCAAACGGGAGTTTGAATGTGGTTGGCTGTCTTCGGGAAGGATGCGCAACCCACAACCAAATCAGATTCGGTTTCTGGGTAGCGCCAGGAATCATCTCGCGCACTGCAAGCTGATGATCCCGCGTTTGCATCGGTGGCGCTCATGCATGACTTTGCGCGCCAGGTGAAGGTGAGCACCCGCCACCACACCGTCACTCGATCCATTATGCAGGCATCCATCGCCAGCCAGTTCGCCCGCTTGCGGGTCACTGTCACTCCCTGAGTCCGCACCGATCCGCCGCCGGACGGTTCATCCACCTGCACCCAGCCGGCCGTGAGGCGTCTCCTCACCCTGCGGTGGCGTCCGCCAGCCGCTGGCGGCGCGGGATCAAGTGCCTTCGCGGGTGAGAATCGCCCAACTTTTCCTCGCAATTGGCTCCCGGCTGGTGTACGGGGTCCAGCAAGCTGGCAATGACTGCCCGCAGCAACCCGAACCACCGAACCATGTCCACCATCACCGCAAAAGATTTGACCCATGAATTTCCCCGCAGTCCGCTTGAGGAGTTAGGAGGCCTGCCGTGGCTGCCCAGGTTGATCGACAAGGTGCGAGCCTTGCAGGCTGGCACGCTCGGCGGCTACACCGCATTTCCCTGCGGCGGCGACCGGCACTTCCTCGGAGTCGTCGGAGTCGATGCCGACCAGCTCAAGGCTCTGATCGATAGCGGGGCCGGCGACGACGAAATCGCGCAGTGGGTGAACGCCCATGCGACTCCCGGTCTGGCCGAACGCCTGGGCACCTGGCGCGAGCAGGCGCTCGCCCCAGTCTCCGGCGAGTATCGCGATTACCTTGTGGGTGCCCTCAGCGAGCTGAAGGCGGCCAATCCCGACCTCGACACCACCCGCGTCGACAATTTTACCCGCTTGATTTGTTTGGAAGAGGGTTACCCCTGCCCGGGCCTCTAGACCCGCGGTGACAGCCACAAGGGAACTTCAACCCGAGATCCGCCGTCCTAAGCGACGGCGGGTGCTTCACCGCGGATTGCAGGTTCACGGGCCCGCGGGCCTTGCGTCGTCCGGCACTTCCAGCGAGAGGTAGTCGTACATCACGTGGAATTGGGGTGATTGGGTGCGGGACTGGACGAGGGTGATGGTGTTGGGGCCTTGGTGCAGGACTGCGGCGGGGATGGTGATGCGATGAACGCAGTATTTGGCATGGATCGCCTCGCGCAACAAGGCGTTGCCGCCTTGCACCGCGGGGGTGCAGGTGGCCACCGGATGGTCCTCGGCGTTGGCGAAAATGTCGAGGCGGGCACCGTCGGCGGAGGCAATGGCCAAGGTCAGCGTGGCAGCGGCGGCCGGCGCGTGCTCGAGTTGGAAGTGAATCCGCCATCGCCATGGCTCCAGGTGGTTAGGCCGGGCGGGATAGCCGGACTGCGCGTAGTTCCAATCGCGCGCCGGGTCGCTGCGGCCGATGGTAAACTCGAGCGGGTTGGGCCACTCGTCAGCAAAGCGGGTCCATAAGAAGCCTTGGAAATAATCGTCGCCGTGGCGAAACTCCGCCGCGCTGCGGTCCGGCGTGCCGATTTCCCACACCAGCCGGCCGCTCTCGCGTGGGATCGTCCAGGTGACTTCGCCGAGTCGGGTGACGGCGGCGGCGGCGACCGCGATACCGGAGCGCGCGAATTCACCCACCGCGCCATCGCCAAAGGCATACAGCGTGTAGGTGCCGGGGCGGACGTGCGGGATGCTGAAATTGCCGTCGGCGGTCGCGCGGGTCCAGTATTGGTAATGCTTCGACTCGAATTGCCAGTTGCCGCCAGCCTCCGGTTGGGCCAAGCCGACCCAGGCACCAGCGCTGGTAAGCGCCGGTTTGGCCGCATCGCGCAGCACCAAGTGGCCGCTCACACCGCCGCGACCGGCGGCTGGCGGATATTCCGGCTGGCCTGCGAGCCAGGCATACGGCCAGGCGGCGCGTTCGGCTTCGGCGCGCCGGCTGGCGTCGCGGGCCGCCTCGGCCGGGCTGGCGGCGGGCTGGTTCAGGTAGAGCAGGAACGGTCCGTAGAGTTTGCGCCAGGACTCGCCGGCGGCAAGCGCGATGCCCGAGCCGTTATAATGGTTCATGCCGAAATGGACGTGGAGAATGCGCTCGGCAGATGTTAGATCCTGCTTGGTCGGCCCGTCGTTGAACCATTCGTGGGCGCCAAAGACCATCCACGCACCGAGGCCGCTGCGGGTGTCGGCGTGGCCCCAGAACGGGGTCGTTTGATAGTTGGCGTTGTAATCGTACTTGCACTCAAACAGCCCGGCGCGCTTGCCGCTGCGCAACTTGAGAATTTCCTTGATGGCGGTGGGTTCGGCGCTTGCCAGCTCGGCGGCTGTGGGCATCAGGCGGGTGCGCAGCGCATCGACGTGGATCGTGTCCAATAAGTCATCCGGCAGTTTCCACACCATCCGCCACTCGCCGAAGCGGGTGGCCGGATAGGCCGCCGGGTGCTCGAGGATGGCATAGGTATAGAGGCCGGTGTCGCCGCGGCGCAGCACATAATGAACCTCGATGTCCACCGCCTGGTGCTGGCCCGAGCCATTCTGGCGCATCGCGATATCCACCAGGTCATCGTTGCGGGCGGTCACGGCAAACGCGCAACCGGAGGGCACCCGGAAATTGGCGCCGCCGTCCATGCTGAAATAGGCGCCTCCGCCTTGGCGCACGAATTCGCGGCCACTGAAGCGCACCGAGCGCAACGTGGCGCTCGCCTTGGCGATGGTGACGCTCAGCGCGCCGTTGGCCAGCACTGCGACATCGCCGCGTTCGGTGAGGGTGACCGGTGGCGGTGCGGAGGGTGGCGCGGCGAGAACGGTACAGGTGAGGGCGGCACAGGCGAGCGGGATGAGCGGGAAAAAGTGGGCGAGCCGGTGGTTCATGGGTTTGCAGCTATACCCGGGGCCGGAGGCCAGTGTTGCGGATAAAAAGGTCCTCCACCGGCTCGGTGTGATGGTTTCAAGCCCGCCATTGGCAAACCGGCCTCCGTCCGCCATGCTTGGGCCGGCAACCCGCCGGGCGCCAATTTGGCTCAGTCCACCGGCCGTCCCACCGCCCCCTTGCGCACCGCTCCAGGCACCGCCGTTAGTTAGTATCCGTGGTTGCCGTCGCCCTTGCTGCTGGCGGCTGGCTGCTCGCCGCCGAGGATCCATGGCCGAGGTCGCCACGGCCCATCCCGCGCTTTTCGTCGACCTGACCCTTATTGTCAGCGACGCCTACCGGCAAGGACAAAGTGGCGAACTTCTTTGCCGATCGTGGCTCCCACACCAGTGCGCTCGGTGCGCAATTCAACGCCGCCTGCGTCATCGCCGGATTGCAAGCCTTGCCCAGCCGGCCGCTGGCCGGTTTCCTGGCAGCAGGGCCAATCGTGCAAACGCGCCTGCCACCTGAATAGACCCACCCCTCGTGGAGGACGGCAATCGAATCCCCAGCCGCGCGCCGCTGGATCTAGCTCCCTACGGCCGCGCACTGGTGGAGCGCCTCGACCCCAATGTTAGATGAATGACCGCCTCACTCCTGGGTCACCCGCACCCGCAGGAACCGCTGCGGCTGGACGCCTAGCGCGACGCTGTCCTTGATGGTGACCACGGTGCGGTCCGTCTGGTCCACGGCACTGACCACTTGGGCCTGGCTCAAGCCGGGATCGCTGGCCGAACTCCACACCGGTGTCCAAGTGCCACCGAGTTGATTGTTAGCCTCGACCACATAGCTCAAGCCCGTGGTGAATTTGCGCAATGGAAACGTCAGCGTCATGAATTGTGCGGCCGGTGCCACTCCGGTCTTGCCCGGCGTCGGCAGCGGCGCCTGGCTGGCCAGCGCCGGATCGCCGCACAACGCATACTCCTGCAAGTTGTTGAGGGAATCGCCGTCCGGATTCTGCCCGGCCCCGCTCTGGCCGTTAGGAAAGGTGGTGCGCGACGCCCAGCTGGTGTAGGTGTCGCTCGCGGTCACCGCCAGGGTCTGCGACGTTGTTAAATTATCGAGGTCCGTGGCGCTCACCGTGAGGGTGGTTTGGCCGCCGGCAAGGGCTGTCAGATGAAGTTGGCTGCTAATGATGCTCGCCGTGGCGACGGCCGGGTTGGTGTTGCCAGTGATGCTATAACTGAGGGTGGGAATGGGGGTGGCTGAGGTGATCTTGACCAGTTGCGTTTGATCCATCGTTGCCGGCGGGGTGTTGGCATTCATCGGAAAGTTGCCAAACGGCGTGGCCGTGGCACTGCCATCAAGGAACAGGTTGTAGGTGGCAGTGGGCAGCGCGCTGATGGCATCGGCCACTGCCATGCCGTTGCCAGCAACCCGGCCAAACACCGTGAAGCCGCCGTTTTGATAGTCCAGATTCGCCCGGTTGTCGTTAAGGCTGACAAAAAACTGGCTGGTTGCGCTGTTAGGATTGCCGCCGGTTTTGGCCATCGAAAGGGTGCCGCGCACGTTGCCAATGCCCGGCTCATTGGCCAGCTGTGGCGCGGTGACCACGCTGGTGAAATTACTGCCGCTGCCAGTTCCCTTGAACCCGCCACCCTGGATCACGAACTGGCTGACGCTGCGATGAAACGTCACACCGGTGTATTTTCCGGCGTTCACATAACTCATGAAATTCGTCACTGTCGCCGGTGTCGCGGTGTCGAACAGGACAAAATCCATGGTGCCCAAGTTGGTGCTGACCCGCACTGCGGATTCCGCTTCCGGATCGCTGAAGGCGCCGGCCAGCGGCGTGTCACGAGTGTCCCCGGCCAGCCCGCTCCAGGCCGGAATGAGGGTGCCAACCAAAGGCGGTCCGGCTGCGGGCCGGACGCGGATGTAAAATGTCTGCGTCAGATGGGAGCCATCGGTGAAGTTCACGGTGTAACTGAGCGTGTAAACCCCCAGGGCCGGAAACACCCCGCTGAGATTGCCTGTGCCGCTGTTAAAGGTGAGTGTGGACGGCACCCCGGTCAGGGTGCGAGAACTCACCGCAGATCGTGTCACGTTGTCGGTGAAAGCGTGCGAAAACAATGCCCCAGGAATGTCGGACTCGCCGCTCTTGCTGGTGATGCCATCCACCGTGACACTGGTTACGCCGGACTCACCCATGATGCCGGAACTGCTGTTGCCAATGAACGGCAACACCGCAAACATATACGTTACAGTGGGCTCAATGAGCGGCACCGTGACTTGATAGGTGGTGACATTGGCTGCCACCTCATCCAAGACCGCATAGGTGGCATCCGTCGCCGCTTTGTACACGATTCGATAGCCGGATTGATTCAGGACGGCCGGCCACGAGAGGTTGACAACGGGCTGGCCGGGCACAGCGCTGGCAGTAAGCGAATAGGTGCCGGCGGTGAGCGTGGAAATGTTCGAATAGGCTGAAACGTTCGCGCCAGGCGGGGTATCCGGCGTTGTCGGCGGGCTGCCTTTAAATGCCCGGACGCGGAAACTGAATGTCCCCTGCGGGGCGATCAGATTGATCGGATTGACCGACACCACATTCGCGCCAACAGAACCAAGATAAGCCCACGCTCCGGTTCCGGCCTTCGTTTCGATGGCAAATCCCGCTTCGCCGGTGGAGTTTTCCTCCCATGTCATCGTCACATTGAACGGATCCGCTGCCGTGACATTGAGGTTGCTGGGGCCATTCAAGTCGTAGGTGCCCACGGTGGTCACATTCGAGACTGCTGAGTATTCGGTGCCATTGAAGGCAAGGACCTTGAAGTGATACGTGGTGTTCAACGCCGCGCCGGACCATGAAACGCTGTAGTTGCCGATGGTGCCAGTGGTCGTGGATGGTACAGTCCCCAATGTGGAATAGGCCCCGTTATTGACACTGTACTGAATTGTCCATTGCGTTTCATTCGTCGAGTTGTCTGCCCATGCGATGGCAATTGTCGCATTGGTTGCCGTCGCACTGACCGCCGTGGCGACGCAGCTCGATGGCGCTACCGGGGCAACCGCGTGGGCCAGCGGGGAACCGACAGCGACTGTCAGCAGGCAGAGCAGCCCGGTGCGGAGGGTGTCTAACGAAATCATGGCGGCAGGTGAAGGGGACGGCGCGCCAAGCAACGACAGGCGTGGCAATTTGTCAAGCCCCAGTGGGGCACGGGCAGCCTGCCCGTGTTGGGAACGGTACGTGCCAGGCACCGCCTCGGCATCGGCGCAACGCTTTAGGCACGCGGGACTGTGGCAAGTCCCGCTCCATGCCGGAGCGCTTCCAAGTCCTCGTTTGAGATGCAACAGGGGTCGGCGGCGACCCAGTGGCCGGGGGCGATCTGGCCGAGCGCCAGGTCGGCACCGATGGTTTCGCCATAGCGTGGGTGGCGCATGCGGTGTCCAAACGCGCTGCCCGGCGGCGGATCGATGGGGGAGGGCACATCCCCTTCCAACAGGATTTTCGCGCGCTTGACCTTGGGAT